>Ga0056132_1000090_pt1 | contig 18729 bp, 4 predicted proteins | sample WorMetLIZISLAND2_3_FD_71119 | JGI IMG/M metagenome (GOLD analysis project Ga0056132, IMG submission 71119) | Marine gutless worms symbiont microbial communities from Max Planck institute for Marine Microbiology, Germany - Olavius clavatus LIZARD... ...
ACTTGGCAGGTATATTCACAGGGTCCATGCAAACAAAAGCCCTTTAAAGATTTGGGAGAATATAGAGCGTGGGCGAATCCAGGGACTCCCCAAATTTTTGAAGTACCCCCTATTATCTCACGAATGGGTAAAGCTATGAACGTCAAATTTGGCAGATAGATCCAGATGGTCCATGCGAACAAAAGCCAATTAAAAATTTGGGAGAATATTTAGCGTGGGCATATACAGGGACTTCACAATTTTTTTGAGTACCCTCTATTATCTCAGGAAGGGATAAAGCTACGAACTTCAAATGTGGCACGTATATTCACAGGGTGCATCCGAACAAAAGCCCTTTAAAATTTTTGGAGAAAATGGAGCGTGGGCGTATCCAGGGACTGCCCAAATTTTTTGAGTACCCCCTATTATCTCAGGAACGGGTAAAGCTGCGAACTTCAAATTTTGCACGCGCATTCTTAGTATCGATCGGAACAAAGGTCCATTACAAATTTCTGGAGAAGTAGCCGGGTGCTAGTGAGGACTGTCACAACTTTTCAGGGCACCCATATATTGGGTGCATCGCGCGGTCTTCTTTGCGAAAGCTCAGCTGTCTTGTTTTCAGTAGTGCTGATGTTTCATCCAGGTTGTCGTAGAATAAAGGTCATAAAGTATATTTTAGTTAAAATGAATTCATTTGAGTCATCTTATATCAGCTCTGAGATATTCTTGGTTAATAACTTAATACCGCATATCCTCACGTTGTATCATTTCTGATGAGTGACGATTAAAACTGCCACTGACTGTGACAAACGAGACATTAAACTAAGCGTAAACAAAAGACACATAGTCATATCTGTAAAAAATTATGCTAAAAGTTTATGCACTTATGTAAGCTTAACTTAACTTGGAAATAATTATGTCTACTTTGCTGAAGTTTCTAGGCTTACAAGTGAAAACAACAGTAGGCCTAAGTCCAAATCCGTGATGCAACAACATTTCGCAAAAATGCGAATGTAACGATACAAAAATGACGAAAAATTAATGTCGCATTATAGTGTAGCCTACGTAGAATTTTTGAACACTGAAGGTTATGAACTGACCTCGTCGCCAAAAATGCGCATTTAGTGTTTTTAATACTCAATAAAATGTTTTAAACACTTTACGTAGCTTTAATGCTCAAAAACTAGCCGTTCAGCAGTTAGGCTGATGCTAGTTATTGTCGCTCAACGAACTGCTGACAAAGCTGCAGCAGTCGTGATGTGAGCTGAATGGCAGAACATTTGGTTGTCGTGCTGATAACGTCATGTGGAACGAGCGGTGACGTATGACGAGTCGGGTAACGCAGGTAGTCTGCGTCCTTGAGCAGTGCAGTGAGCTCTGTTACAGCAGCTGACAGATCCGCATCAGTAAGACCGGCAGTAAGCTGGAGCAAGTCAGTAGTTTGGTAGGACGGCATGCGGTTACGATCCTGTGAGAAGTGTGCCGCTCTTAGTGCTTTCTCTGCAGCCTGCACATTACCAACCAAAAGTAAATATCACAATCATTATATTAGCAGGGCTGTATTTGTCGGTAGTCTGGGGGAGGTTGAACTGGGTAACCCCCTAGGCCTAATGCATTCAGAAAAACAGCTGGCGATAGTCCATTATATCTGACGATGTTTTATGACTAAAATGTTACTTTTTTCCGACAGCTTTAATGCCTCTGACCACTGACCCTAAACAGAAATGTGACAAATACGGACCTTAATATTAGTAGTAACAATAAGGAGCTCAGCTACTGCAGAGAAACAGCGCGTTAGCTACGCATGCCTTTCTAGGCCGGTTAATATTATGTCACGTCATGTCATGTCATTTCGCTGTCGTCGTTTCGCAACGGTTGGCTGCGTGGATGAGTCAGTGTCGTCCAGTGCTTTTGTTCCAGTAGTCATTTCTAAAACTCGCGCCTATGGCTGTCTTTATGTAACATGCATAATACAAAGAGACAGCTTACTGACGCGATCATCGAAATTTCATAACACTTTGAATTCTTCAGTGTTTTCACTGCATACCTAATGCGTATAAAAGTGAGAGGTGCGTGCTTTTACCTGGTAGCATTTGTAGCACGCCCATTCTGGCGCTTGTTCGATGTTCGCAGCCTCCAAGTCGTACTTTGCTTGTCGCATCCACCGTGCTGCCTCAGCAGGTTCTGGATTGGGAGGAGGGTGAAAATTTGTAAAGAAATCGGCATATTGGTCACGATAGCTGGAATGTGTAAACCGACCGTGACTGGATCGGTGGAAATTATGTGAATGTCTAGTGTCTTGCCAGTAATAATTCTCTTGTTGACGGTAACTTCTAGCTCGTTCACGCATAAAGTCGTCGTCTGCGCGGCTGGCTGTTGATGAATGTGATGCTTCGTCTTCACCTATGTTGTCGATTGACCTGCCTTGCTCCAACATTTCCACCAAGTTCTGAAGCAACTGAAACACTTTCGTCATAAGAACACTCTTTTCTGGGGGATGTTTATCTGGATGCCACTGCAATTTCAGCCGTTTTACGACTTTACGACGCTGTTCTTCAGGCAATGTCCAGGCTTCTTTAAGCTGTCTCTTCAACCAGTTGATGATGCCTCTCAAATCTGAAGGGATGTTTGGTTCTGCTGGTGGTTCATCTGCTGGTCCTGGTGGCCTAAGAACGATCCTGTTGTCACAAGCATCCTCATCATCATCTTGCTCTGAAACATCATTTGACACACCATCCCTGCTGAAAGCGTACAACAAAATAGCGTCGACAATTTGCTCTTCGCCATCTGTAGAAACTTTTACCCTGTACCTGTCTGCCATTGTAGATTCGCTGTCTGTGTGAAGCCGCTCTGTGATCTCCACGAGTTTGTATTTTGCTCTGCCACACTCACCACGATCCAACGGATCGTCCACTTCAAGTGCCACCAACCATCCGATTTCAAATACAAATACATTCTGGACCAAAAAGCAATGCTTGCTTTCAGGCACATAACTACCAATTGGTGGATCAAATTGCTTAATTGCAGTATCAAGCTTCACGATTCCGTGACTGGTTAGGACTTCATCAATTTCCTGCAATGGACAGCCTATGATCAACGAAAGCATGTGTAAACCGGTTAACAAACGATCTTCAGCAGCTTTGTTGATTATCTTAGCAACGTGACAGTGTAAGTTTACCAGGTTGCCAGGATTGCGTTGAACATAAATCTGTAAAACGCTATTATCATGTTCAGATATGGTTTCTTGAAAGAATGGACAAGATCTCTCACTGTTTGCTATTCTCTGTCCTTCACATTCTAGATATGTTTTTATTTCGCTTTTGCCTGTTATGCGAATTTTTTGCATCTGGATACAAATGTTCTGAATTGCTTGTTTCATGTTTTCTGGTGTTAGACTCTTGTTAGCGAGACAGTTTCTTGCAATGCGCGCCACTCCATTTCCGAATTCTGCTGACAGCAGTCTGTTTCTCAGTTCATTTGCAACGTCTGAATTGGTGTCTTCGGAACCGTCATCTAGGTATTCTTTCACCATACTCGACAGATATGTTGGCTGTTGGAGGGCTGGCAGTTTTTGCAAGACTTTCTTGATGTCTTCTTCATTAGTCAACTCACAAATAGGCTTCAAGTCATTCAGCAGTGGTTTCTTAAATCCTCTTAGTCTTCTGAAGAGGCTTTCATCATCAACGTATATAAGGTCTGAAGACAACATTAACATATCCGACCTGCTTGGAAAATAAATGCGTTCTGGTACTGGTAATGACGCTCGCATGTCATGCAGCATAAGTGCGAACATGCCTTTCAAAGCTGTGCAAACAGCTTTTGATTCATCTGGAAGCAACTTTTGCTGCCCAGTTTTATCATGGATGACTTCAAGCACTCCTGCATATTGACACGTGGTGGGATTTTTTGTAGTTCCAAGCTCTGAAAACAAGTAAACAAAATTACCAAGTGGCAACGGAAATTTATTTAAGTACGGTTTGATTTCGTGTTTTTCTAAAATCTCTGTTGCAAACTGTGAAGGTCGAAGCAGTCGACAGCTGTCTGTGGCATAGACAAATGGTATGTCAGCTAGAATAGAAACAACGCTTGCTTTTAATGGCAGATGCTTTTGCAGAAATGTGTAGACACACCTCAGTGCGCCTTGCATTGTTTTTGCAATTGCTTCGTTGTGTAAATCTCGAGTATCCTTATTGATGACAAACGTACACAACTGTTTAACATGCTGAGCAACATCATCTGGTGATGGATCTACAATCACTTGCAACTTCTGCATCAAGTTCACAGATCGGTGACGCTGATCCTCACCCGTCTTCAGTGCATGTTCACTGATACTTGGCGGTAGTATATTCTTTGTAGTCCAGATTAATTCTTTGTTATGGGATAACACAGAATGTTGCAGAGCGATGAACCGCCACCGACCTTTGGCATCTCGTATTCCGTGTTGCGGATGAAGGTATTGCAAATGCTCATCAACTTCATCCGGTTGTATGAAAGAGATGCTTTTGATGCTGTCCAGAAATGACGCTGATCGCAAGTCACTCCGCTGCAAGAAATGTTTCAGCAATATTTTGGACTGCTGAAAAACTGCGTCCTCTGCTTCCTCTGATACTCTGCTTTCTACAGTGGTGGCATATTCAATGAACATTTCTTCTGTTACTTCGTGAATTATGCCACAGTCCAATAGAAAGTCTTTCCAATCCAGGCCACAGTAAGGAGGTGGTGGGAACATGTGCTTTGGCAACATAGCTTTGAAAACTTCATGTGTGATATCGTAATAGTTTGAAGCAGTGACAAGACTACCATCTGTCTGCTGCGACGGCAGAAACGCTAAAGATTTCAGTGCTTTCGTTAAAGTAGTTATTTCAGACTTTGTCCGTTTATTGCAAATCAGCTTCATTTCAAACAGCTGACCTCTGATAAAAGCAATATGAGTCGTCTGACTGGCAGAACACAGTTTGTTGAAGTGGGGGAATATGAACCTAGTGTATGCTTCAACGACTGTGAGGCAATTGCAACCGAGGTAGTCGACTAATTTCTCAATACTTGACTCCTGTTTAAGAAAGGTGACGTTCAACTCTTTTCTCCATATTTCCATACCGTCGCCAGGTAAGTCTACTCTAGGCAAAACGTAAGTGTGAGCTCTGTTTATTGAAATCTGTGTGTTGTACATGGAAACAAAAAACGGCAGTTGTGAAATGACGTTTTTTGTGTCATCATCACTTCGTAGACGAGTAACATTATCTGAGAAACAAGCCAAGAGTCGCAAGCCTTTTTCCATACTTAATACACCTTCCAACGTGCTCAGCTGAAGAAGATTCTTAAGTACCAGAACAACACATTGTGGTTGGTGAATGTCTCCAAGCAGTGACTTCATGAAATATGACTGATGAGGTGTTCTGACGATGTATTTCCAATTCACTTCAGCAACTCTAAGTGTTTTTAGAATATCAACAAGCTCATTTTGCGTTTCTTCCTTCAAGTTTAATACAGCATGTGACTGACAAACTGGAACAAGCATCTCGTGATTTCCACAAGACACAGGAAGCAAACACCAGTTAATGACCGGCGTCATGATTGTTTCTGTGTTTGCCTTGTCTGGCTGAACTGATGACAGACTGTATTGAACAAATGATGCAAAGAATGACCATACTCTGGCAAGCCATTTGCTGCCATAATTGTTTTCTTGCAGCAATTCTTCCAGTTTACTTATGTTCACTGTTTTCTCAGAGCCATAGTAGTCACTGTCTAGTATATATGGCAGCAGCTCAGAAAACTCAGCAACATCAAACTGCTGGCACAAGTGGGTATCTTCCTCGGGGTGAAGTTGTAGCACGTCAGATATATTCGAATGCACAAACATGTCTGGAGCATTGGGTGCTATGTCACTGTAATCTGTTACGTACTTTCGATTTTGACTGTTAAACGTCGTCAATATCAAAGACTTCGTCACCAAAAGTGGTAGACCTTCGAGTTTTCGCTTGTAATCTGTCACTCTAGAGCAGTATTTCAATAACACGTCAACAAATTTGATTTCATCTAATGGAGTTTCACTGAGCTTACACGGAACACTTCCAAGTTTGCACTGTGTCGCAGGCTGGTTGTATGATGCAAAAAAATCCAACAAAGCCTCTGGTTTAATTCTCTGAACAGGAACTTCTGCCTTTTCAAAGTTTCTGCAGAGACGTAATGGGCAGGCAAACAGTAGGAATCCGCATCGCGTCAGAGCTTGTTTGAGATGTGCACAGAAATCTTTAGTTGTTGGTAGTTCCTGATCAGTTGCTGATGTCTGAATTCCAATTGGCCCAGAACTACGAAAGACTGTCCGCGAATAAAGCTGGTTCGTAAACTCTGGTTGTATCTGAGACTCTAAATCATCAAAATACACTTTCTTGTTTGGACAGCCAAGCGGACCCATCCACTTCACATTCTGTAGCTGCTTTGCTGATGAACGCAGTGGAAGTACGTCAAGGTTCTCGGCGCCAATATGTTTATAAACTGCCACTGTCAAATTAGTTTCATAAGGTACTGGAGCTGTTTTGGTGATTTTCGGAAAAACTGAATGAAACTTGTTGATTTCAGCTTTTGCTTTGTCAATTGAGTTGCAGTCTGAACTGCAGTTTCTCAAACTGTCTTTCAATGTACGAATCAGTGTACAGTAAGCGGGAGCAACAATACCTTCCATGATACAGCGATTCCATTCAGATTTAAATGACCTGTGTTCGTCTGTCCACAAACCTCGACGACTTTCATTGCTGAGAACAAAATGTCCGTTGACATGCACTGGCAGTACTGACAACTGCACTGGCAGTGGCAGAAAGCAGAATAACTTGTTAGATTTCCTTGTGCTACCAGAACTGGACGACTGCACGAGATAAGCAACGCCACCGAGTGGAAGAAGACCAAGATCACCACAGTGATGTGCATCAGAAACAATCTTTGGAATAGGAAAAGTATCCTCAAAGCCAAGTCTTTGCACTATTAGCCATGTGTCTCGTTTCTTGTCACTGTCTTCGGTTATCAGTTCATACACTACTTCTGTCATTTCAACCTCACATAATTTCTTACGTTTCTTTTTTAATTTGAATGCTGCTTTCTGAATCCTTGACTGAAGAATGTTCCTGTTTGCTTTGGCGTCTTCAGTAAGTTGCACATGTACACTATACACATTCTGTAACTGTATGTTTGAAGATCCAGCTGTCACTTCTCGTAGACATATTTCTTCGACTGAATTTACAAAAAGTAAAGCCTCATACATGTCCAGTCTGAATCCCAAGAAAAGCGATTGAATTTCATTTACAGTAACTGCCTTTTGCATGATTTCAGAATCTCTGGCCATATCTTCTGTGCGAAGAGGCAGCCTGAACATCGTTCCATTCTTTGACACGTCATACTGCTTCGTAAAATAGCCACTGAATACGTCACAAAAGTTTGTCTCTAGATCACCAGTCACTTGAAACATTCCACCCGGGTTATGAGAATCAGCACCTGGTACGTACTTACAGTTTGGATCAAAGGCACAAAGCACAGTACCATGACCGTTAACTGTTGTGAAGAAAGTAGGTACATCTGTTAGGTGATAAACGCAATTGAAACCAACTCCATACTGTCCAGTTTTGACCGGATCATCAGACTTACTGCCCTCTCCTAACAACTGGATACCTTGGAGGTCTTTCTTAGTGAATGATTTGTCGTTGTATACACACAACGCTGGCCCTTGAATTGCCTTCCAGGTTTCGTCAAACACTTTTTCAGTTTTAAGTGACCTGTTGTCACGAATAAAGTGTACTGTAGTTGCACCAGCGTCATCAGCATTTTGTAGCATCTCCTTTAATATGTCTTCACTGAATGGGTAGCTTTCAATAATGCGCTTGATTCGCTGCACTAGTCGTTCCTTTTGTCCAAAAGGCAGTACGAGTCTATGCCGTTTCATGATGTCCTGACGAAGAGTCTTGATTCCAATGGAAACAGTAGCTGGATATGTGATTTTTTGATGACAGCAGTTAATATCTTCTGGCGTTATAAGCCACGGACAGTTGTTATAGCATAAGGAACTGGCCGGACAGAGCTGATCAGCTGCATTTGGCACTGGCAAGTTTTCCATTGGAATCGTCTCTACACGTGGTTTTTTACACTCTACGTCAATACATTGATTAATGACGTAAATCACGAGTTCCATTTCATCCGCATTAAGTTTGCGACTTTGGCTATGTGCTTGCACTTCATGTAGGATCCATGCATAATCTGTCAGAGTAAAAGTGTCCTTCACACCAATAGCTTTCAACACTTTCCCATACTGTGTGACTGCTGTTTGTGGGATCTCAGCAAGGTACGGCAGCAAAGACAAACCTCTGTGGGTCAATGTCGTTGCACATCTACTTGGCAACATTAACAGTCCTTCATCGACCAGCACAGAGTTGGTCTTTGAGAGTTCAAAAAGCACAGCTTTGTCATGACTGTTCAGTTTAGTTACAACTTTATTTAAAAAAGAAAATACCTCACTGTACACTTGACGGAATACAGCCAAGCCGTGTTGACGTTCTGTATCGCTTTTCCCTGCTGCTGCTTTTTGCAGTTCACGTATCTGGTTAACTGCAGTGATCAGTTCAACTTCTTTGTCAAGCAATCCCAGCACTTTTTTGACGTCTCTGTACTCTGCACGAAAACACTCCTGGTCAATTACAGGATAGGAACAACACACCAGGTATGTTTTATCTGGCAAATATCCTTCTTTGCTTGAGGTAAGGACACCTTCATCCCCTTTCCACGTCATCGGAAAGTTTGCAGGCTGCTTCATCACTGGTAGAAACTTTGTGCGGCAGATTGTTTCGGTGACACGTTGAGAGATTTTCAGATGCCTTTTTAAATTGGAGCTAATTAGAGACATTATGACTGTGGTTCTCTTTGCTGCTGTACTTGGATTTGACTGGATAACCACACATCTGTCTGCTATTGCTTCCCATGAAAGATCATGTTTCTTCATTCCAAGTTTCACTAGTGCATCGAGGATGCAGCGACGTTCTTCATCATTATTGGCTACACCTGACTTCCATAACGGAAAACATCCTTCGCCAGCATCATAGAGTTCTGAAAGCTTGCAATCAGGATGCACAAGTTCTGATATGGTCTTTAGATCTTCACCGTTTGGAGACACTGGGATACATTCAATGTCTGTTAGCAAGTGTTTCAGTTTCTCATCGAACAGGCACTTAAGTATCAACTTATCTCTTGTCGGTGCATCAATTTTTCTGATATTTGGCAAGAACCAGTCTTTGAAGAACGTCGGTTTGTCAATAAACTTTTGCTGCAATAATGTTCTGCATGATTCTACTTCAAGCATCGTTTTCACCACCACTTCTGGAATGTCAACGATTCTGTTGGTTTGCTTTGCAGTTATTCTCAGTACGTGTAACGCACATTCTGCAATTTCGTCTTTTCTAAAATCTGGGCTGAGTAGCCTACATCTGTTTAGAGACACCCAACCTTCATCAGCTTTAATAACGGCACAGTTTTCATCCGTGCAAATGCGATAATACAAAGACTGATATAAGTGTGTTGTCAGGTGTCCAATCTCTTTAAGAGATTTTGCTACTGGCCAGATATTATACGATGTTGTCTGTGAACATCTTGTCAAATCTTCCATTAGAATGCAGTATGCTTGACACACGGCGTCATTTATCAGTTCCTCATTCCAGATTGCTCGCCTATCTTCTTTATCCATAGCAACTCTCTCATGCAGATGAGTTCTGCTCGAATGAACAGCAAAATATCCATTAATGTGTACTGGCAAATTGAACTGAATTGGTAGTGGTAAGAAACAGTAGACCATGCCAACTGACTGTAAGCCAAATTGGATGTTGACTGCTCTAAAAGTTGATTCATCAATTCTTTCAAGCTGAGCTGCAGCACCTCCTACAGGAATAAGTGATGAATCTTGGAGAGCTAGCGCTAGTGATTTATTTCTCCCACTGCACGACACAACAAGCCAGTAGCTGTCCGAGCTTTTTGAGGCCGTGCCAGCAAATTTTGTGTCTGCTACACTGTCGTAGCTTACTGTGATGTTATATATGGCAGACATTTCACAAAATAGACTTCCTTCCAAATGCTTTTCTTTGTAGTTCTTCATCAGTAAACTACACTGCTGTAAAACATTATACGGAAGTGTATTGCCTGTCATGGACTTTTCTGTATGCTTTGGCAGCAATTTCGCTGGTGAAATGACATTTCGCAGTACTTTCACAAGCTTTCTTTCTACTGAAAGCCATAAAGTCGTTTCTTGTGCTGAAGTTGCTGCTTCTGTCAAATGAAATACTTTAATCAAGTGTACATTTTGAGTGTACATCAGTATATGATGTGCAGCAGTCTCCAAGAGCTTTAACAACTTCATCATCTCACTGTCACTGTAATACTGGCTACTGATTTCACTCTTTATCGCCTGTTCTTTTGTTCGCAAAGGAAATCGAAATAGAGTTCCTTGATATGATGTCATTGTGGAGTCTTTGCTGAGATCGCAGTCGAACAGACCATTATATGGTTTAAACTGATCAGTGAAACGCTGTATTTTATGTCGATGAGTTTCCAGATTTAACTTGATGCCAGGTTTGCCTTTGTTTGTTATGGCACGTCCCAGGTATGTTGTGTGTGGATCAAAGAATACAATATTTCCACGACTGATAAATGATGGGACATCAGTAAGGTGATAAATGGCGTTGAAACCAAGACCGAAACGACCTATTTTTTCGCCATCCTTCTCCTTGGTAGCACCACTTAGTTTAACAATATTCTCAAAATCACTGTCAGTGAAAACAGCATTGTTGTAAGTCCATAACGCCGGTCCTTGAAGATCCTTCATTCCTTGATCAAGAAGTATGTGCCGCGCATTTTCGTTGTATCGTTCATCATACAGAAAACAGACTTCAGAAGCACCAGCATCATCTGCATTCTGAATCAGTTCCTTTAGTACTGCTAGACCATCAGTGTAATCTCTGAGAATTGCATTCAGTCGTCTAGTTAGTGGTTCGGATTGCCCAAATCCAATATCTAACTCCACAACTCCTAGCGTCCGACTGATAAGACTTGGAATGTTCAACTGTTCTGCAGTCTTGAGTGGCACTAGTTCATGAACTAAGAAGACGTCAGCCTGCAAATCTTCAACATCAAAGTCATGTTGATACCACTCTGTGTCAACATAAGTACACTCTGTAACCGGTTTCATCTGCAGCTTGCCACTCTTTGTATTGATTGGAATAAGCAGAGATTCATGATCCTGACTTTTGTGTTTTGCCAGGAAATTAAGAATGTTAACACAAAGCTGAATATCGTGATTGACTGTACTCTCATTTAAGTCACCCTCACGCTTGTGTGTGTCACTAACTGCTTGCAAGACTTCAGAAAGATCACTTGTTCTTTTAAAACCACACACAGTCCACAACTTAGAAAACTCAGAAAGTTCTTCCGGAAGTGTGAACCTGTAAGGTTTCAGATCGAGTGGATCGTTACGCAGTACTACTTGGCTTTGGTATGAAAAGCCGTCACCATTCCATATCCACTTCCTGTCTGTCATATTAGTGACAAAAGATTTCACATGTTTGTGTTCATTCACAAATCGGTAAATGGAACGTATGATGTTTAAAACTTGAACTTTCTGCTGAGAGTTATAGCAGTCTGTGGTATTTGTGAGATGCTGTTTGACATCTTCAATGTTAGGCTCATTATTCCAGCCGTACGTCTTTGCTAGTACTGCAAGACCCTGTGTATCAACAAGAGGTTGCACGGAGCCCACGAGATTAATGTACTTTGCAGCTTTTACTTCAGCTGGTGTAGCAAAACCATTACGTACCTTCTTGCCGTAAAATGCCAGTGACTGTGGATAATTGTGAGAATCCATAGGTTCACGCATTATTGGAATACACGGCAAATTGATTAGTCTATCTCGGAGGGTTGCACTTGGCAGTCCTTTAAGTGAGTGACTGAACAACTCCGAGCGACCATTTAACAAGCGATTAAAAGCATCTGCAACTCCCTTCTTCTCTTCAGCTGGAAAGTTCTCAGAACACAAATTAATGGCTATCTCGTGCATTTCAGTCGCTGTAACTGAAGACGAGTTTCTTAAACCCATTGCTTTCAGTGCATCTCTATACGTGAGTTTAGCTAATTCTCCTGTTGGAAATGCTGCCTGACTGCTGAATAGCTGAGCAATTACTTTATCTCCTTCATCAAAAACGTCGCATGGCCTAACATAAGAGCCATCTGCTTTCTGTACAAACCTGATCTCTTTGGCAAACTTTTCAATATTATAGTACTCCTGCTGAAACCGTTTAAGGTTCTCGCAAAAATACTTCATAAATGCCATCAGTTCTTCCGTCGAATACCAATCACTTGTCAAACCAGGAAAATAATCTTCCACAAGTGCTTTGGCAATTGATTTCGGTACCACATTACAAGCTGCAGCAAGATGTCTTGAACTGTCATCTTCGAGATTCAAGAGAACCTTTGGACTTGGTACTGGTATCTTTCCTTCACGCAGAGGTGGCGCTGCAATGCTCACTTCTGTGAGTGACACAGATCGCGCTTTCTCCCTGCCACTTCCATCGACTGTCATAAATATCGGAAGAATTTGTAACAACTGTCTGTCTGACTGTGAAAGGCTCAGCGAACTAAGCTCTTTTGCGAGAAGATGCGTCAGACAAGAACGAACTTTGTCCGTACATTCCAGAAGCTGCTTAGCCACGAAAGATTCGCCTTTTATTGAAAGCAGTCGACTCATAGCTTGAAGCATTCCCTGTGCAGTTGGTAGAAATGCATAACTGCCAAAGAATTGCGAATGTTTGTGCAACTCTGGATGGGGATCATTAATGATGTAAATTCCAAGTTTGTCACAAAGTATGGTCAGTTCGCTTGGCAATACAGAGATTGGCAATGCAGAGCCAAACTGAGGCGGTGCAGGTCTTGAAATTACTGCATGTTGTTTACTGAGTTTGAGCATATGTGAACAGTCTGAAGCGAGTGGAAGGATGTGCAAATCTTCCATCTTATTAAGTGTCGTGTCAAAATGAGAACGCAAGTACTGCCATAGCAATGCAATCCACTTGTGATCGATCCACGGTGCCTCATTCTTGGAAATTTCAGATGTGCATTTCCACTGTGCAAACAGTTTCGGCATCAGATTGCCAACAGCTATAGGGTCGAGATCTGTAAGCTGTGTTAAATCTGCAAGTAAACAGCGTAATAATCAACTGTTAACAGTAACAAGTAAATCAATAGAGTGCAACAGTAAAGTTGTAAAGGCTACCTGTGCAATGACTTTCAAATATGTCAATATAACAGACAGGCACATTAAGTAACTGCGTTGTGTGCACTTTGCTCATCAACAGACTATTTCGTTGTGACCATAATGTATATAATTCTATATTTAACAGTTCAAAACATGGATAACTGCAGTGTCTGACTCTGACATCAATTAAGTTTTCAATGATTGACACCCCTGTGATGCAGCCAACAATGTGTAGGCCTAAATAAGAGCTTATCAAAAACTACCGAATATGCTCCTACGCTGCTGTGCAAGTCAAGCCATCGCCTAAAGCGATCTTCCTTACCATTCATGCCCAAATGCTTATTTCCCCATCTTCCCCTCTCCTTTCTTCTCTTCCCTCAGAGGCGCCGGTCCCCCTTGGCAAGATTACCCGTCAAGCGCCACGCAATCGCAGTAAATATGAACGTCGGGAGTATCATAATATGACGGTGACACCTAATATTTAGCATGATACTCCTTGTAACGTGTGTCATTCAAGTTAACAGTAAGGTTATTAGATGTCTAAAATCCTCCAAAATTCTTATACTTTAAATGTAGTCCGTAATGGGCCACCTATTGTACCCATGCTTCTCCTCACCCTCACCGCCATTCCCTTTCTTCCCTCCTGTTTGCTTTCTCATCCCTACCCTCTTTCTGATTGTGCACGGATACTACGCAAACACGTCAGTTTTATGTATACTGTTAGACACCAGTAGTCTGGTAATTCTCTAAATCAAACAATATACCCCAAACTTTTGAAGATTATCACAAAAGAGTTACACGGCAATCTATGTCACGTTTAAGCAATTATCTGTGGTCACTAATGCTTCACGGGTTAACTCTCTATTGTACCCTGATATGACAATTCACAAATCGAAAATAAACGATTTGCAGTAAGCACTGCAATGTTACATACACCGTGTCCCAGAAAAAAAAGAAGCCACTTTAATTTTCGACATAACTTTGCCATCTGTTGAAATATTTTTTTTTTACAATTTTTGAAGCACCTTGTTCAGGACTAATTTCTGCATGGTATAGTTTATTACATAGGGCCTACTCACCACCAGTGTGAGGCCTTTGCCTGACGTGACATAACACATGACGTCTGTTGCGCGCAGTGCCCACTGACACCAGTTTTGTGCATGGCCTCGAACTCACCAGACTTAAATCATGTTGTCGTCTATTCTGTCTAGAGTATCGTGCAAGAGAAAGTGTACCAGACACACATAGCGAATATCGACGAGTTGAAACATCAGCTAGTTCAAGTGTGGGCACAGCTGGACCGCAGACATATCGCTCTAGCTCTCAGACAGTGGCAAGCAAGCAAGCAAGCAAGAACGATTAAAGTGTCCAAAGTAACTAAACGTCACTGCGCAGGCACTGTACAATCACAAGGGGGAAGGGTACGAAATGTTAAACAGGTGGGGTTTGAGTCGCGACCGGAAGACAGCTACAAAAGGTGCATGTGACATGATCAGGGAGACTGTTCCAGACACGAGCAGCGGCGACCGGAAAAGCTCGGTCACCGATGGTAGACAGTCGGGTGCGGCTGACAATCAGTGACGAAGACGACGCCGTCTCAATCCGAGTGACACGTGCGTGAAAGCCAAAGAGGGATACTTTGGACAACATTTGCGCTCAATTTACATGTAGCTCTTTGGCCTATCTGTTGAATAGAAGGCCTATGTAACGTTTAATGCTTAACTTTGCTACTCGCTGATTTCGAGTGTTATAATGTAGTATTACAGCAGATTTTGTGCATTTTGTACATGATGCGGTTTCAATTCGTCTTACTACCACGTAAATAAATTTTTGCGAATATATGCTACGCTGTGTCATGCACAAATTATTCCTGAACCAAATGCTTCAAAAATTGTTTTAAAAAATATTTCAACACATTGCGAAATTATGGTTTTTTTCTGGGACACGGTGTAGATATAGATTAAGCACAGTTAATACAAACTACAGAAGTGAAGAGTTGTTGGATATAATAAACAATAGAGAAAGTTAGTTATATATTAAGCTTACTTTGTTTGGCAAGCTCTTTGCACGATCTTGGCGCAACACTGACTTTGAGAAAACGACTTTCAAGACCAGGCAATAGAGAGCATGGATGATCCTTTGAATCAACGTACACCTTTTCCTTGTCTGGCGAGTTTGTTCTGAATTCTGTCCACGTACCATCTGCAAGTGGAAGCAGATTTAAACCACATAGATGTCTGACGTCTTGTGGAATTCTGAGATGCGTCATAACGTATCCGAGTAATACAACGCGATCATCGTAACTTAGCGTCATTTCACTTTGCACGCTCAATAGGCTTTCACAGACTTTGTACACCGTAATGCGTGCGGCCTCTTTTGGCAGAAGCTTCATCACATAATCTGGAATGAATGCCAGATTTCTGTTATCAGTGTAGAGTACAGTTCGCAGCAGATGACTTTCACGATCATTGTTCGTCATAATATCAAAAGTTGTATCTTCCCAGTGCAACCATCGTCCACAGGGATGTGAAGGCGAGAAGAATAACGGCTGTCGGCCAATCATTGCTTCTTCAAATGCGACAACCAAAGCTCTCCACTGATGTGTAACAACGCTGACGTCTGGAATTATTGCATAGACCAGCCGTGCAAAATACTCTGGGTTGTTCTTTGTCTTTTTGTCTAGTTCACGTTTCAACACATCGGGCAGCATATTTACCGCGATCTCGTTTTTCTGTTGTAGTTGTATGAGAAATGTTATCAACTGTGTCATCGCTTTTGGCAGCAGAGAACTGACCAGAAACTGATTCCATGTGAGAGCAGGATCATTGACTGGTCCTGTCTGATCTGCTGTAGGCCACTTGATATGTCTTCGATTCTGATCAATAGCGAAACAGCCGTGCACATGAACACGAAGTCCTGTTGGGCTTGCCTTCTCCAGCGGCAAAGGCAAGAAACAGAATATGTGTCCGTAAGGAAGTTCCACGCAGATGTCTTTCTTATCCAGATCAGTGTCTAGTTTTATGGCAACTCCGACAAGAGGCAAATAGCCCAACTTTGTATCTGTTTTGATTGATTTGCATTCACTCTCGGCATCGTAATACTGCGAAACCAGCCAGTATGTTGTTTCTGAGAGTTTACTTCCAGTTTCATCCAATGTATGAATTGCAAGAGGATATGTAGTAGAAACGGAATTGCCGCCGACTTCGTGTTGCATGATGCTTTGACTGACCTTTTTCTGAAATTCATGCCGTCCTGTCTTGATAACTTCTAAGTAATCTGGCTCAACAGAAACCTTGAGTAATCTTTTTGGCTGACTTCCTGGATGCTTCTCATAGACCTCAATACTTTCAATGCTTTTAAGAAACAACAACATGTGATTTCCATCAGCCACCAAAGACTGTACAAGCGTTTTAATCTTCTCTGTGTCGTATACAGTTGCTGACAGCAGGTTTGCAAAGTTAGCCAATGATGCTGTTTTCAGCATTTCCCGTTGTCGAAACGGGAAACGAAACAGTGTTCCACGAAAACCTCCAATTTGCAGAAAAGTGTCTTGAGTTATACCAAACAGCTGTTGTAAATATGGTTCAAACTGATGTGACAGTCTAGAAATTTCATCTTTCTTTTTCTGCAAATGCCAGAGATATGTTGACGTTGGGTCACATGTTCTTTCTCCATTAATCTCTTTCTTGAAATAGCGCATATATGGATCAATGAAAGCTATTCCTTCGCCACTGAAGACACTGGGAAGATCTGACAACACAATCATATATGTCAAGACATGTGAATATTTTAACACATTCATATGATAAGTGATGCTATGATGAAACGATATTTAGCTTTGAAAATTTTTACGTGATGACGTAACCTCTGAGGTCACGAAACTCACGATGCCCGGATCGACTATCCGTGTGGACCTTTTGGACGCACTGTGCAGTAGATGATTATGTTAAAATAGGTCTAATTCCGACAACAACTGACGGAGAAGAAGCATTTTGATGTGTGACGTCACGACTATGACGTCATAGAGTCACGTGACGTCATCGTTGACATCACCATTCGATAGCCCCTGGCCACTTTCCTATAGGCTCTCAATAGTAACCGACCCTCTATCTTCCTTAGTTTCCGAGACATTTGACCTCCCAGGTCTGGACAGACAAACGGACATACTCACAGACATCCACGCGAAATGACAATAACGGTCACTTTAAGCTGAGCGCTCGCGAACCAATACACAATGTACAAAATAATGCTGCAGTACAAAGCAAACAGGGCAAACCCATCTGTTTTCCAAGTCATTTCTGGTTATTTTCTTGACATTAACTTCCTGGACATTAGCTAAACTTCTCCGGTGAACCTGGCAGTAGTTTCTACCATTTTTGAGGCCACTATAAAAATGGAGATTGATTGATTGATTGAATGATTGAATTATTAAGCCTAGGGACTGGAGACAATTTATAGGGTGAAATTTACAGGGTGCTAGTTACACAAACTATGACTACCGTGATTACATTATCACCCAGTATCACATTTGAGACAATACAAAACCAGGATTGTTTAACTTGTGAGCTATTGACAACAGCATTCCAACCTGTCATGTGAAAGACAGACTTGAATCCTAATCCAAAGCGTCCAACTTTCATCGGGTCATCTTCCTTAATGCTCTCATGTAACATGCGAATTCCTTTCCAGTCGGCGTCTGAGAAGACGGCATCATTGTACACAAAAAGTGCCGGGCCCTATAATTCAGACGAGTCACACAACAACAGCAATTTGTGGCAATGCTATTTCTAATCTGCTGTTTCCAAATTTGACTACCCTTAGGAGCAAAACCCCCGAATCGATCGGCACGAAAATTGGAGTGAATACATCAGCGACCTCACTATAACTTCAATTTGGGAGCGATTGGTCTACGTGTATGGTCTGGGCCTATATATCAAATATCATTATTCGCGACTTTCTTTTCTTTTAGCTTTTTTTACTGTTTCTGCATCATGCGTGCCTGTCGACGGACACAGTATGCCGATTTGACCTATACACCAAAATATGCATCTTTGTGCAAGTCTTGGGAATTATGTTTTATATGTAGCCCTTTATCCCTTAAAATTCGAAAATTTGCATCACGGCCTAGACTTCGAACAGTTATAATTTTTAACGTTTGGCACCGTCAAAGATAGAGGCAAGACGTTTGCACTGACGGGGGTTTTCGGGCGTCAGAAAATTTAACAGTGTCGTTGCCACAGACCGACATTTGTTAGTTGATACCGTGGTAACTAAATGATTTATCCCACTGCACGACACAACAAGCCAGTAGCTGTCCGAGCTACTGAGCTGAACACCAAATTGGCTATAGCTAGGCTTATGTAAACAAGATGCCACGCTATCGCTAAGACGACCGCGCGATGCGCCCAATATATGAGTGCCCTGAAAATTGTGTGTAAGCACAAAAGCAGTCGACGATTGCGCAAGAATCTCCACATTAC
>Ga0056132_1000095_pt1 | contig 18446 bp, 8 predicted proteins | sample WorMetLIZISLAND2_3_FD_71119 | JGI IMG/M metagenome (GOLD analysis project Ga0056132, IMG submission 71119) | Marine gutless worms symbiont microbial communities from Max Planck institute for Marine Microbiology, Germany - Olavius clavatus LIZARD... ...
ATCAAGATTAGACAAGTTCTGGTCTATGTATGACTTTGTATATGATTACAGGGCCAGTCCACTTGCTGCCAGAAGTCAAGTGTCAGTGTAATGGTTGTATTATAGTTTATTTGAAATCTGCCATTGGAAACTATAGTATAGCCGGGAAAAGAGGCCATTGGCCTGCTTCCGAAGATACCTCATTACCTTACCTTACCTTACCTTACTCCATCAAGTAGATGTGTTTTGTGAAAGAATAAAGAATGGATCTGAGGTCTGGGGAGGGGGCTTGCCCAATGTATTCACCCATGACCCTAACCTTTTCAGTTCATATAAGCTTTGCTAGTTTCGGGAATGTAAAGGGAACTGTAGTACGTAGTGATTTGCAGCATTACCTGTTTTAGGAACCGGGTATCCGGTTGCAATTACCCGCGTACCCGTACCCGGTTTCTGCTTTTAAGTAAGTAAGGAAAATCCACAATAACACGTACTCACCAAATCACGTAATATTTTTTCACAAAGCTAGCTATTTTTCTTATAAAACATCCATAATGTGTTTTTGATATCATAATGTGTGTCGCAATACGGCCACTAATTTTTAAGTAAGTAAGAAATAGATGGAAGTCGATCAACATAAGCACTAAGCAGATGAAAAGACAGTCCAAAATTGCATTTTTCACTTTCATCTTTCATTTTTCACTTTCATAATATACAGGCGGACCTGTGGCTCAAGTCGGAATTGGGACATCATTGATTTATCAGTTTTTGAAGTAAATCAGCCCAACATTATTCCAGTCATTATTCCACTTCATAATTTGTGCACCTCTGTTTATCAGCACAGCTGAGGTTCACAAATTATTGAATTATCCTAATCGCATGACTGCCTTTTCTTCAAAAATTGGTAAATCAGTTAGCCTCTTTCTGTTTCTGACCTACTCGACTTACATATCGACTTCTGCTTACTTAATCTTCATCTAGTCTAGAAGCTGTCAACAACCTTTGTGATCAGAAGTCGCAGTATGTTGATAAGCATTGTTAGTTACAAATAGGAATAAGCTATCAACAGGTGAATGAGCAATTAAGCATGTGTCTTAGTTATAAAACCCACTGGTACTTACTACTTTTGTCTATATTTACTGAATACTTCATGCAATAGAAATGGTTAATAATGGTTGCATGCTGTGGACTGTGGTAATAATATCTCATTACTTGACAACTGTCTGTATTGGTATTGTGTTATACTTGTAGAAGATAACGTTCTAGCATGGATCAGATTGTGCAGTATGTTGAGCCAGCCAAACAGTTTGCTAAAGACTCGATTCGACTTGTTAAACGATGTACAAAGCCAGACCGTAAAGGTAATGAGTCAACTAAATGTTTTTCTTACCTGACTCATGATATGACTGTAAAGCGTTTTCACTAATTTGCTAATGTCAGTGGTAGGTGATTTGGTTGTATTCTGTCGGTTTCTGATTGTCTTCTCAGTCCTTATGATGAATAAATGTATGTAATGTGTAAGTCTTGCTTCTATAATTAGACACTGTTGGCCTATGATGTGGCACTGACCTCCATTTCTGTTATCATCGGTGGGCCAGCCTGTACACCCTGTAGAGCACACTACCAGGCTACTGCAGAGTGTGACGTGCTTGTTTTGTTTATTGCAAGCTTTCAGGAATAAAGAACTGCCTACTGATGAAGAGATGGCCTGGCTGAGTTGACATGGGTGGCTGGTGCACAGTTATTATTGGTGTACAATATTAACCAGACATGATATAGTGCATCTAGATTGTTATTTGATCTTGGCCAGCACATGACCACATTCACATAGCCATATAACCTTCCTTTTGCTGTTGACGTATTAGTTTTCTGGTTTGTATTGTCTACTGCAGAGTTCCAGAAAATTGCCATGGCAACGGCAATTGGTTTTGCAATTATGGGATTCATCGGATTCTTTGTGAAACTGATCCATATTCCCATCAACAACATTATTGTGTAAGTACATGTATAAACTATGTGTGTAGTTTGTATTCAGCGAAATAGCAGAAATGTTTATTCTTGTTATCTCTATTTACCGAATGGGAGACGCCATACTCTTGTCCATATCTTCACTAAATATTGACTGGTTTTACAAATTCTTTCATTGACACACTGCCTAGGAAATTGCAGTAGTGATCACCAATGATCCTGCCTCATTTTGAGCATGTCACTGCACTATCTTGTGAAATATAATAGAACATTTGCTGTAAAATTGGTTATTCAGTTTATGCACGAAGAACTGAAAAATGTAACATTCTATTCAGATTGGGTGCAAATTTTAAAGGTTAAATTTTTGCCAGTAATCAGTAGAAACATTTAGTGGTTAAAGACGTTTCAACAGTTTATTTAAAAAGTATTATGGTAGTTTTTACGTTGGTCATATTATTTCATTGTGCTCTTTAGCTAATTGTAGGATACATTATACATGGATTGTTTAAGTTCACATTCAGTTCTTTACTTTTATTGGTTACAACTATAAGTGTGAGGCAGACACTTAAGTTGTGGTTTGTCAAAAATAATTGCCAATGACAGTGATTGGCAGTTTGTCTTAGAGGTAACGCATAGGTCTCAATAGGTGGGCTTGTGGTTCAAGCGGGTTGGCTTGGTCCAAAGGTCAGCGGCAGTTTGGCGTTGTTCTGTATTTATCACGTGAACTGAGTGAACTCTTGCAATGTCTCTGCCATGATGACAGCACTATAAACATTGTTCTGGTTATTTTTATTATAATGTGATTAATGATTTAGTTTAATGACTTAGTAATAATTAATTTTGTCAAAGTTAATTATTAATTTTTTAGCGCGCAACAGCATAATATGCTATAGCGCGCTATATGCTATCGCCCGGCTGAATTAGTGAATTGCGTCCTATATACTAAGGCTGTCGCGCGCTTACCTTTGTGTTAGCTAGGCCTTCTTGTTTTATATATGGATAACTGATTATCTGTCGCTTGTCATGTTGTAGAGGTTCGTAGTTGCATGTGGTGTTCATTGACCATATGCAAAGCACACCGGCTCTGAAAGTTGCATTTGGTGAACGCCTGCGAGAACTGACAAACAACATATGATGTGGCTTTGAATTTATTCAGTATTGACCGAATGTATATACTGGCCGATGTGTTTACTTTTTCTGGCTCAGTCCACCTGATGTTTATTTGTTGTAGTCTTTGTATGTACTTATGAAATTGCTGTTAGTGTAGTATGAAAGAAGTGGTGACACTTTTTCCATTCACAAGAGAACAGTTTATCAAAATAATAATAACATTCAATAACTGTAGTGAAATATAACAAGCGAGATTACTGGCATTGTGTTGCACTAACTGGTGTCCAGAGGAGGTGCTTAGTTTACACATTGTTAGTTTGTAGTACGACATACTTTCTTGCAGTTCTTCAAGTTCTTGCACTTGTAACATATGCTGATGATTTTACCTTTGAAGTACAGTTAAGCGAGTGTCAGTAAAACTTGTTAAACTACATTGAGAAATTGAGAATATGTTGAAAAAAGAAGCCCAGCTGTTGCTGAGAGAGCCGATTGTGCTGCATATGACATTATTTAATGATCACCTTTATAACTATACTCTGCCATGCTCATAGCAACATAAAACAAACTGGTCACAATGAAGAAAGCGACATAGAGTAAATAAGTAAAATTTCTAAATTTTGAGGTGGTTATTTCAGGGGACAGAGTTGGTGCAGGGGTTGAAAGTTGTGTTCCTATGGGCACTTCCTATTCACTTGTTGACACTTTTACTGCAGGATGTATCATTCAGCCACCATACACTTTGTCACAGATAGACAGAAGACAGTATGTAAAAATTAGTGGTCTCAAATTAACACCGTTAAAAAACTGAGGCAACGTTCAACATAAATAGACCTGTCAAATTGGCGTGTTAATTAACTTGCGATTAAAATAATTGTATGCATTAATGTGATTATAAGAATTAAATCACTTAACAGCTCTAGTAAAAATAGAAAATCAATTAATTAAATGCCTGCAAATTTTATTTTTTTGAGTGATTAAGAAATGAATATACTTAATGCACGATCACACTGACTAAGGATAGTCTTGAATATATTAATACACATGTATTTGCAAAATTCACTTATCAAAACCAGTATATATTACGAGCTTAAAGTATCTAATATTTATTGAATCTGACATCATCGTACTTGTCATGCTCACTGTGCTATAAGAAGTTATCGTAATTAAAAACGCATTTCTGGTGGTTTAATGCAGTCTTGTTACTTTGTGTAAACAGAAAATGAAAATGCCAACATTTCAAATTCTGGTCAAAAATCTTATGAACATGGATACATTTGGCATTCTTTCTAGAGAATTATTACAGATTCGGCGAGTCTCTCGCCGACATTGCACGCTCTACAAATTAAATTTACTTACTTACTTACACATCCCCAAATTGGCCAAATCCAAACTTTAATTGACCAGGTGCATAGGCGTACGAGCCAACCCATTATTTTTCTGGCAAAAGCTAAATTTTTCATGCAGAAACCAGCAGCCAAAAATGAAAAAAATATTTTTTTTGTATTTATTAAAACAAAAAGGAATTTATTCTGTCTAGCGAGATAAAGTGCCCAAAATCCGGGATTTTTACTATGATTATTGGGTGGGGTGAGTCGTGCAAAGTAATTGTGCAAGTTAGGATAGCAGTTTTTTTTGGGTGCTGTCGAAAAAATTTTCGGGCAAGGATGGCTCAGCCCCCGTAGAAAAATTGGCCCATACGCCTATGACTACGTGCCTGAGAACGTTCTTATCTCAACTATTTAGGAGAGTTGTTTACTGATGACTGACTCTCACAGGTCACTATGTGTTCTGAGTCAAGAGTAGTAGGATGTTATGAAGATGAGCTGACACTGTGACACAAAAACCTGGGGAAAGTGATCATACGCTTAATGATGGGAGTGAAAAATTAAAAACAGAAATACAAATTCTTCCACGATAAACGCCACTGATGACATAATACAATTGCAATTAACTCATATATAACATAAATGTCTGCAATAACGATGTCACGAAATACAACAAATACAGGTCAACACATCAAACAATAACAACTGCTCTCTATTTACAACTTCTCTGGTTTAAAAAACATAACTGCATAGTGAAGATAATTAATTCTGCTGCTTTCTGCACCGAGTGCAGCAAAGAAGGTTAAACTGAAAACATATTAGCTAAAACAAGGTTGCTGCTTTACTATCATTACTATAACTCCACTAGTGATATATTAGATATATAATTTTGCATTCGAAGTGAAGGAAAAGCACTATACAGCTTTCCATAATTAATCAGGCTGCAGAAGCTGGTTAACTTGAACTGCTTGCATCAGTAACAACTGTAATGGGCAAAGGGCAATTATGCACAGTTTACTATGTTGCATAATAAATTATCAGAAAACAAACAACTGGCTCACTACTGCTAGCAACAGCTACCTGTTCTATCTGTCAATGTTATCACAATGCTGAGTCATAACAACGGGCAAAGGTGGACTTATCCTTACAGATGGATACAAGCATTGGTATACAAGCATGGGTACTAAAGATCTTTGGCATAAATGTAACATCTTAGAGACACACACCTCACACAGCTGTGACATCTGCTGCAGTCACACTGTGCTATATATTTTACAGTACATAACTACAACAATATGTACAGTAACGTCCATATTAGTAATGACATTACGTCCATGCAACATAAAAATTACGTCAAACTACTGTTTCCAGACTAGACAAATGTATGACCAACAGCATCCTAAGAAGTGTATTAATGCAAACAATCTTACTGCTATCACTGGCTTAATGGTGCATGCAAGCCAGCAACATTAACAATTACTAAGTCTGCAGTCTGGGATCAGTTCTCTATCTCAAAGCACAATATTCATCTCAACACAGGCTGACAGTTTGAGAAAAAATACCAGCGGCATCCAACTGCGATACCATCATTTCCTCTTTTTCCCATCATGCGATTTTTGGCTTCTCTCGGAAGTAGACGAGCTTGACCGAACAGCACTTTGTTCAGCCATCTGACGATCTAACTCGCTCATTGCTTCTTGAATTGCAGCCTCCAGGTTCGAGTTCATCTTTCGCCCTCTAGACAGTAAACAACAGTTTTAAGTAAGTTCACACAATATACATCAAAATGTAACAGCATCTTCGCAGGTAAGCATAGTTATCTGATAATGAGCATCACATGTGGCAGCCATGGCATGAGTCCAATGAACAAGGGAAGTATTGTAGAAGCGGCTCTGCAGCGAGCTGATCGCTTGGTCATTTCGCGAAGAGCCGCTATATAAATTATCTACTTTACTTTTTACTTTTTCACGGAGTTGACCCTTGGCTAAGTTAAGCCTGCACTGCTACAAAATAAACAACATTATGAATGCAGTAAAACACTACAGATCTTCATTTCATCGCAGCTGCCTAACTTTTGAATTCTGAACTACTGGATCAATTAAATCAAAACTTTAGCCAATTTCTAAGGTATCATATGGGTCTATAGTTTTAGCTAATACTAATAATAAACATGCACAAAACAGTGCAGATATCTGGCAATTACCACTAAAGATGCCTTTAATTAACAAAAATGTAAACACACATTTCTTAGCTAGTAATATAAATAATGGTATAGCAAATACAGTTCACTATAGATGACACAACCATTAACATCGAACCATGAGGCAGAAGAATTTAAAAATTAACAAATAATTCACAATAAATGAAGACATACGAAGGGCTAAATAACTGATGCTTTATTTTTATACTACTCTAGAAAACGGAAGAACACATGAAGGTAGCACATGACTGCACTACATCTTGTTATTAACAGTTTAGTACATGTACAGACAACCAAAGAACTTACTGTCGATCTTTCTTTCTAGCATTATGGTGAGTTTCAAGGCCTTCAGACAGGGTTTTCAGTTGATCTGGGTCGGCCTGAGCAAACGTATGGTCACCGAACCACTTGACCCATATCTATAGGTACACCAGCAAATTACATACTACAAGCAATGTATCACTGGAGACACACGAACAACAAAAGTTAAAGACTGCAATGAGTGTTGTGAGAACCTGTAAAATTTTACATAGACCAAAGAAAAACAGGATGCAAAACAGAGTACAATGCAAGCAAAGAGCACAACAGCATAACAACTGAAACACAGCTTAACTTTGTTATGTCAAATAATACTAAACAGTGCCGAGTTACAAATTTATGTAGCATACTAGCAATGCTAATATGCTAGATTCAGTATTCAATAAAATATGAGTCAAGAAGTAGCTCAAAATAATAAGAGTGAGGATATGAAAGCAACATTTCATGCTACGTACATCCTACACTGCCAAATAACAGACAATACCTTGCCACTTTCTAACTTGTGATTTCCACGAATTTCCGACTCTGTAACAAGTTTTCCAGGCCACGATGGAAATCCCCGACTAGGACCCCATACCAGATCACCAATATTGAATGTCCGCAGACTACAAGTTGGCACAGAACCAGTTGTCGAGTCTGCAGCATCTTCTACACAAAATAAAAATAACACAAAATAACTGTTACCATTCATAGCAGTAACTATCTATAACCTAACTGCAACACGTTTTTTAAAATTTCCTCACGATTCTCGCGAATAAATTACCTCTGTAGAATCATTATATACATCTGAGAGCAAAGACGACCATTCATGCTGCTCTGAATATAATAAGCACTATTTTACATGCGATGCAGATTAGTTAATCCCACTATTAACTGTTAAAACATTTCCACAATTAACACTATTTTTAACAATTAAAAATTTTACGAAATTCACTTATAGCTAGCAAAAATATTTTCTATCAATATCTGTACTGACAAGATTCTGAACACTTTAGGTAATTATAGGATGACATAACAAACAAAATATTTCAGTTTACTTTCATACTTTAGTGATTGTGGTAGTTGTCTGTTTCATAGTTACATTCAGCAAACATTGCAGATTGCTGAATAAGTACTTATTACAAAGATAATGATTACATAAAGATTATAAAGATTACGATTAATTACAATGATCAATTAACAGTTCATTTCCTCAAAATCTGCCATTGAAATATTTTAAACTATTGTAAGCCCCAGCTTGCACTGTTTTTGAATATGATCACATGGATACATTTTCCTTACAATGAAAGAAAAGAACAAGAAAGCTGTGCTGTCACAAAGACGACCATGCGATGCACCATATATACGGGCTATTCCACCCTGATTTTGTTGACGCCTACGTCCACCACTTTGCACATATTTTGATTCTGAACAAAGGTAAAACTTCTATTAAACGCTGGGTCTCAAATACACGTCGGGTCTCAAACAAATGCTAGGGTCTTGAAGCAACAGTTGAGTACCAGCCATACGCTAGTTATGTCATAGCTGCTGACACAGATAATTCCTTGTTTTTTTAGCTAAACAGGTTGATGTAAATGCTGAAAATTAACATGAAGAGTAAAATTAACATAAACCTGGAACAAATAAGAGTAATGAACTCCGGGGACTCGAGACCAGTGTTCTGATAAATGCCAGGTCTCTATTAAACGCTGTGAAATTTAAGTATTCTAACCTGTATGAAAATCATACCTGAACATCATGGACAGGCAGACAGACAACTTACTGTCGCATCACCGCGTTCTGTGTAGCATCATGCGGTAAAAATGCAGAGCTCAGAGAAGTGTTGGGACTGGAATCAGTCAGCTTGGTGCTTATTGAGATTATCTGGACATGAACTTAAAGATAATGCTGACTGGGTCAAGCGATGTATTACTATGGAGGTTGATGGAAACAGACAGGAAGTGTTAGAAACAAGTGGACAAGGAAAAAAACAGCAGCTAAAACAGTGTGTGTGTGTTTTGACTATAGACTGGTAAATGTTATCACTAACCAACATGTGTAGTCTCAGTTGGTGACAACCGTTCATCGACAGTTAGTTTTACTTCGTGCTTAGAGTGACGTAATCTTAGCCTGGTTCGCCGTGACAAAGCTTGCTTCTTCCATCGAGCTTTCTGTACTGATCCAGCATGGCGACTGTACTGCTCACCTGTACCGGGATCTATATCAACACTGCTGCCATCATGCAATGACAGCGTAGTTGAAACAGAGCTGTCAGATGCAGCCGTGTCTTTGGCGTGAAAGCCGGAACACATCGAATCAGCAAACTCGTCACTTCCCGCTGGTGACATCATTTCAGATGATGGTACATTTAGACTGGACTCTGATAAACTGCATGATGTGTGATCAACTGTTGAACTTGGCAGTGTAGAGCGGCCATGACCATGACGCAGCTTCTTCAATCTCGAGTGACCAAGATGAGATCGTTTCTTCACACTTGGCATTAATGACAGTGACCGCTGTAGAGCTTTAGAATGGCAGGTGATTGAAGTACCTGCTATTTCATCACTGTGAACTGCATTGTATTCTGTCGTATTTGAAGTATTGCTGCCACACTGCAGCGTACTGCACTGGACAGTTTTAGTTAGTGATGAGTGTGTGCCGAGACTAGTACTACAGCGAAGTGTGGTGGTAACGGAAGAAGGCGCTTTTATGGGTGACTCTGCAGGGTTGTCGGAGACTTCATCTAGTGGTTCATCTGTCGACGTCACTTGTTCGGTATCAATTGAATTATCTGAACTCCGCTCATCAGTTGTGTCCATTTCACTATTGTCAACCGTGCTATCAGGCTGGTCTGGTGCATGGTCACATGGCTGATGGTGTTGCTCAGGAACTGGCATTGATGCAAACGCAAGTGGCGCTCCGACTGACATCACAGAACCCTGGCTCACAGCAAACAGTGCGGAGCTGCCGCCCGGGAGACTGCACAATGCTGCAGGCTGTACAAATGGCACAATTGTTGATGCTAATCCAGTGGGTACAATGTTCTGCAGAAGAATGTGACCAGCTGGCATTGCTGCTGGCATCAGCGGTAAAAACTCTGCTGCACTATAAACATCACCATCAGATTTAACAGGCGTCATGAGTCGGAATGAGCCAGCAGCAGCATCAGACGTGGTCATCATGTTTCCAACTGCTGGGCCAACCATAGGTCCAGCAGCAAAGTGGACAAGCCCCAGTGCACCAGGCTGGCCAACTGCACTAGCAGCAGATGACTGCACAGCAGTGCCATAACCAAATTCACCCGGATGCTGGAACTGTAAAAACCCATGGCCAACGAGTGGATTTGGTGCAAACGCAATGTTCTGTGGCAGAAGAAAAGATGCCTGAGGAACTCTGGGTATAAGAACCACTGGTGTAGAAGTAGGAACCGGTATCTGGTCTGGGTGAACATCATCCGCTGGTTTCTCCTCACAGGCTACGCTCGGCTTCAGTGCAGGCAGATCACAACCGACTAGATCAGACTGCACTTCAGCAGACAGCACGTCATCTATCAACGGCCCACCTGCATCATTACTCTCAGACCCATCAACACCTGATTCAATGGAATTACAGTTGGACAAACCAGAAGTGGGAGTACTTGTCTGGGTGCCAGTTGTACACAGAACCTCACCTGAGTCAGTGCCAGCAACAGACACATCACAGTCCTGAGTGCTTTCATCATCATCAACAACTTGACTATCAATCAACCGTTGTGCAGTTCCACCATCGGATGTCGAAGCACTGCAAGCTGTGTGAGTGCTGTAACATGTCGAATACACATCTACATCATTTGTGCCACTGACGGCAGTTGACTCTACATCACTTGTAGATGAAATGGCTGTGATACTAACGGTATAAGATGTATCACTGCGTAGACTGGGTGAAGCCGAAATTGGGCTGACTGCAGGATGGACTGATGCTGATGGCAATGGATGTATGCAGTATGCCGATGGTATCACACTGGCGGCAGGGAGAACCGGTGTCAGAACACTTGTTACTGCAGTACCAGCATACGCGGTGGGCAAATGTACCTTAGACTGCGCGCATTTAAAAGAATCACTGGGCAAAGTAACTGAACTGTTAGCCTGCTCATCAACATTGGGCGACTTGCTGTCAAATCTGACTTCTTCATGTAAGTTGGTAATTGCCACATTTGTAGCAATATGCCCAGCTATATCTATTGCTCCAGACTTGCGTCGGCGTGGTACAGAATCTGACTGACGGATGATCAATGAAGTTGCCATGGCAAGTGAATTCTGTGTTGTCTCCAAACCAGACACCATGTTCTGAACGAGGCGTATCGGCGACTCATCACCCACAGTCTCGCTGGCCAAACTCTGCAACACTGCACCACCTGGCAAGCATGCCGAATTTGCCACTGCACTGGTTGTTACTGTCACTGAAGGTGCTAGCACACCACTGGTAAAGTGCGGCTGAAGGACAGTGCAAGGCTGAATACTCGACACTTGCTGGCCTTGTGAACAGTCAAGCTGGTTCATCCGAACGGAAGGTTTTGTAGCATGCATAGAACTCAGAGGATGGTCGGAATATTGAGACCACTGGTTATACTGCTGAACTCCAGTACATACTGAGCTCGTTCCATATGACAAACTGGTTGCTGTGACGTGTACAAATTCTGCAGTACACGTGGTAATGTAACTAATGGCTGGCAAAACGCTGACAGAAGACAGTGTTGCTACAACATGCAAACTGTTACTGGTATCAACAGAACTGACCTGGAGAGACAAAACAGATTCTCTGGTAGTCACGCTGGCAGATGTACAACTGACCTCTGAGACAGCACACGAGGAACTGCTGCTGGTTGCTGCTGAGCTGTCATTTACGTTTGATGAAGGGCTAGAAGTGATGGGCAAATTTTGGCTCGATATCGTAACCATCTGTTGTAGTGTAGATGCAGATGTAGCATGTAAGGTGGCAGTTGGCATAGTGCAGACACCTGTTAAGCTATGAACACTGACAGAGCTGCATGAAGCCACCTCCATTTGTAGACGTTCACGCTGCTCTTGTATGATCTGACGGACATCAATGTTCGGACATGGTACAGAACGCTCCAGAATGCTGCTGTACGATTCCTTCGACTGAGCACGTGATTTTTTCTTTGACCTCGTTGATGCTGGTGTCCGTACAGGTTCTGGTGCATCAGAAACTGTTGATGGCAAGTCAACGGCTGGATGTACAGCAGTACTGGAAATGGCCGGAGCAGATGGACCATACAAGCAACTAAACTGTCTTGGTGACTGCACATTTCCATTCCAAAATGAACCTGCCATAGGCACTGCACCTCTGTCATACATAGGACACCCTGCTGATGTGGCATATGGCATTCGACTGGCTGCAAATGGTGGCATCTGACGATATGAAGACATCCTGGTTTGAAAATCAGCTGATGGATGACAATACGGTGCATTAGAATGCCGCATAATTCTGGGAGTCTGTGCAGAGATCTGACTGTACCCATATGCTGGTGGACTACCATAATGCACATGCCTCACCGAACCAGCACTGCACTTATCACTGGAAGATTCAGCACCTGGCCCAACACGATAACAGCCGTAAGACTGTGGCATACCAAGAGCTGAATGGTTACTGATAGTACTTAGTGTAGTAACTGAATTGCTCATTGTGACACTGCTGAACAAATGGGCAGTAGAAGATGGGCTGAAACTTGCTGATGCTTCAGAGCTCTGAGTATGCATCGATATAGGATACGATGACTTCACTTCACTGACTGATGTCACCACTGCAACACAAAACATTGACATTTCACAATGCATACATGCATGGTTTGAGTTGTATACATCACATATCAATGGATGACCTTGATACACTGTTCAATGCTGTGCCATAAGTTTAACAGACACTATGGCAAAATATCACAATGACATTAAATGACGTCAGTGTCACTTAGAACAACACATTTAAACGAAAATAAATCTATCAAACAAACAGAAATTTGTCCTAGTTATAAAACAAAAGCAATGTTTGAACTACCAGTATAGATTATTCCGGTAAAGATGAATGAATAGTTGTAAAACTGATGACATTAAATGACGTCGGTATTAATTAGAAAAAAAAACAAATAAACAAAAATAAATCTATCAAACACAAATTTGTCCCAGTTATCATTATAAAAAAAAAGTAGTGTCTGAACTACCACTATAGATTATTCTGGTAAATATGAATGAATAGTTGGACAACCAATCATGCAACTTATTGGAAGGCAGTGCAGCAACATATTCTACGTTAGATCATATGTGAATGCAACAGTTAAAGAATTCTTAAATCAGTCCATATTTGCCAAGTTGCCATAAAAATTGAATATGCACTTTTTATTGTGGCAAATTTAAGTATAAATCTTAAACAGCTGCATTTAACACAAGTAGTAAAACAATCATAGTATCATTTACCACCAGCTTCAGTCGTATGCAGCACTGGTACAGGCAGTCGAGGTGCAGACATACTTTCAGGCTTAGCAAACCGAAAGCCAGTTGACTGTTGAAATGCTGCCATGGCAAGAATCTTCCGTCGGTGATTACAGAGGCTATTTGATTGGTCTGAAGCTGCATGGACATCATCAGCAAGCAAGTGCTTTGACCGAGTTCGTTGAGCATCAAATACAAAAGTCTTGTCGACGACCAGTGGACACTGCAGACCACACTTACACGTCCCTTCCTTTAGCAGGTACTGCCGAACTTCATCGTGCGACCGTAGACAAATATTTGATGGACTGTCACAAACCACATACATAGATGCAAATGAAGCAACCTGACAATTAAAGATCTAGAACAACAAAACTGTCTGACAGTAGTTGATACCTCACCACACAGAAATGTAATACAGCTGAAAATATGTAAAAAAAAACAAGGCATCAGCCTTTAGTATGTTTGCTGTTGTTCTGCATAATAATTAATCGGAATAACTTTTTACAGTGTGTCGCCACAGCTTGCAGAGTAGTCAGAGTGGTCTATTAACGACTGTCAAGATGTGCATGACTGTCTGTCCATCACACAATGGTGCTGTATCAAAATATTGCAAGCTAGGATCACAAAATCTTCACAGACGATAGCCCCAGAAATCTAGTTTTTGCCAGATAAGATTCATCCAAAAATCTAGAAAAAAAATCCAAGCAAAGCCCAATTTAAGGGGCGGAGAAAAGTTTTAATTTTTGGCCTTGAAACTGTTGTATCTCCGAAAAGGTGCGAGTTAGGATGAAGGTTGCTGCTGATCACTAATAACAAGTAAGTAAGTAAGTAAATAAATTTATATAGTGCCAAGGTCGAAAACGAATCAGAGGCGCTGGGATGGGTCGCTAGGCAGTAGGAAAGGAAGATTGAAAAAGATGTGATTTTAAATGTTTACATTCGCACTTTCAATTGGTACTGAAATTGAGGACTCTGGATGACCATGAATGGCTGCGATGCACTTAGTTGCATTACACATGTGGAGAACAGTTTGAACATTTGATATGACGAGATATGAACATTTCATATCTCTTCAGTGATCATAATTTAGCATACACAGTTGTTTCAGTACTGCTCACTTTAAAGCATGCATGTTTCTACAAAAACCTTCTGTTGATGTCTTGGTGCCAAAAATTTACTCATAAAATTGCCAGTACAAAATTTGCAAACCCATGGGTGAAAACAACATAATATATGTATCAGTGGTGATGGTATTGCTGTGATTAGTTTGGCCTCAAAATTCCCAGTGGCTATGGAAATAACGGTGAAACACTGCTAGGGTCACTTTTTGAAGGTAAACATACACAACCTTGCGGGTCAATATGATTAGCAGACTATGTATCAGACTATGTATCAAGAAAGTTTCTACCAACTTCTATCAAGAAGGTGCATTAGCAAAAACTTTTATGACTGCTACTATCACTATGAATTTGTGATTAATTCTGAAGCCCAAACATAACTGTTACAAGCAATTCACACCATTATAAACACCAACAATATTAAAGTGTATAACCTGTAGTATACCACAGTGCTGCCATCAACATGTCTCTGCCAGCCATATGGAACAACCACTTCAGTCTGCTCTGTACAGTTAGAAGTAACAGGACAGAGCGGGTCAATTGATTCAGTCCCAGGTGCTGTCTTCATAGCAGTGACTGTAGAAACACTGTCAGTTGTAGAGTATAAACTATCGACAGCAGCATTCTTTTTCTTCTTTGTTCTGGTAGTTCCTTTCCGGGAACCACTTCGTTTTGGTCCTTTTGCTGATTTACAAGTGCTTGACAAAGTGCTGGAAGTGATCTGCAAGCAGTTATGCGAGTCTGTTCCAATGGCACTAGGAACCGTATCTTCCATCTGTTTATCCTGGACAAGCAATACCGGTACGTCACTATTTGTGGGAGCAAGAGCAGCATCATTTAGAGGGACAACAGTTGTGGAATCCACTGCAGATGCTGGCAATGTTACTGCAGTGCCAACAGCCATCGTACAAATGGGACTACAGTTCATAGATCGCATATCAGAAGAATAATGAGTGCTGGGGTTTTTCACAGGATCCAGTGAACCTGAAAATGGCATACGGTGGTCTGGCTGAGTAGCAGCTGACTGCAGAGCAACAGTTCTTGTGACCTGAACCTGAACCTTATCAGTATTGTCAAAAGTCTGTTTATCAACTTTCGTGCTGGTCACAGGAACTGAAGTCAAAAGTAACGGACTGGAGATATGCCATGCAGAACATGTAACAGTATCAGACATACAGAAAGTAGTACTGGCAACAGTATTCAATGATTCTTGTTCTAAATGGCAACGACTAGCAACTTTTTCAGGCAACACATTTCTACACTCGCGCAAAGGATGTCCGACCACCTGACCTTGCCAATGCATTCCATCAGAATGAGACTGATATGGATGACCACACCTCGTAAGTGGATAGTGTGGGGTGCCAGAATATGGTGCAACAGAAGGTGAAGCATAGTAGTTATATGGACTGACATGCCGGCCTGAATGCTGGGTATGTAAAGTATATTGCGATGCTGCATTGTAGTCAGAGTATGCCCCAGCAGCAGTCACAGACCATGATCCATTCACGTTAGTTCCATGTAAGTAATACCCAGACTGGTTATATGACGAGAGACTTGAGGCAGTCGTACCACTCACACTTGGCTTAGGTGTCAGTGATGTTCTGCCATCAGGAAGATGTTCCAGTGGGTGACTAGGAGTTGTGGTAGGTGCCAAGACAGCACTGACCTTTGAGGAGATATCTGACTCAACTGCATTGCAGATGACAGCTGTGCTGACATTAGTACTAGTAACAGCCGGAGAAACACAGTTTGGAGGAGATACAGCACTGTTGGCATTTCCATCTCGTTGTACATTAGCAGCTCCTGCGTATTTTTCATCAGCAAACATCACACCAGCATGGAGTCCTTGGTTTGAGCATGGTCTATAGCAGGGCAGTGATCCTGGAGAAAAAGAATGCGATGGCGATGAATGCTGTCGTGCTCCGACAAAGCTATCACAAAACTCTGCACTCATTCGAGGTTCAGTCGGCACATGATAATCAGGCATACGTTGACCTGGTAATGGATTGCCATATGCAACTGCCACCGGCCGCTGCCAAGGTTGCTGGTTACAGTACCCTACTGGAACACCTGATCTCATCATATGGGATGATCCCGACCACGAAGGTGGTGGCTGACTAGCTCCACTGCCTGTATGAGGTGCATTGTACACAAACTGGGCATCAGCTGGCATACGGGGATGATGCTGAGGGAGATGCATAGAGGGTCTAGCAAACATTATCCGCTGTCCATTAGGGCCAACACAGTGCTGTTGTGGGGGAAACGTGCCTCTATTCAGTTCACCATAGACAGGTTGATGCCGTTGATAACAGGCTTCACCATACTGGTTGAATGCATACTGTGGTTGGTGTCCTCGGAATGGCACTGATACCTGATTGTTAAACCTTGCTTGTACTCCAGATACAAAAACCTGTCCTGGTACAGCACCTTGCCCTCCACGAGACATGAACTCATTGAACTGCCTTGGACTTTGCCATGAAATCTGTCCACTGTTTGACATGCGTTGTCCTTGATAAGGTACTGGATAATATCCCCCCTGAGGCATGTGTCCATCACCACCTGGTACATGTCCAGAAACAATCATGCCTTCTATGTTCTGATGTATTGCTTTTGGGCTGTGATGAACCTGCCCAGGCATGGTCATCACTGGTCCAGACATATTGCCATACACTGGAGATGGTTCATGTGAGCTGCCATGTCTCTGATGTGATCTTACTTCTGAATAGGTCTGCATATTTGGCTGTACAGATGACGTCAACTGTCCATGCAGGGAATTTTCACCAGTCAATGCTGAACTAACTGGTGGTTGATCCGGTAATGTCCTCCGAGCTTGCCCATAATGCATATTTTGTTCTGCAGTAATACACTGCTGGGGAACTGCCATATGACTTTGCTGTGGTTGTATGTGACCTGAACAATGATGAGGATGACCCTGAGGTGATGTGTTAAAAATCATTTGCTGGGACATCTGAGAACAATGCTGCTTGCGGCTGCTTGCCATGATCTCACTGTGATCAGATGCTCCAGATGCATGGCGATGTGATTCCATGTAGCAAACACTGCAGTATCAGTTGCTGACAGAGTTGTGACCACTTCCAACCATATCACCTCCGGGCTAGTACATGTAGATATCAGTTTCTAAGCATTTCTGTAAACAATCAACATCACTGTGAAAAATTGTGCTCACTACACTGCTACAGATGCATTTTAGAATAAAAGTCATTTTTGCTTGATGCAATGACATGTTATTTGCTTACCATTAAATTATTCATAGTATATTATTTCTGTCAGAACAATGTGCAATGTGCAAATTCTAATAACTGGCACCTTACCCTTTTGCATTGTTCTCACTGCATACTGTTGTTTCAAAACAAAGTATGAAAGACATGCTTTAGCACTAACGGTATTTGAGTTTTCTCAGCTCTAGACCTAAGACACTAGACCAAGAAGATATTAGTTGTACATTCAAATGTCACTGCTAACTGAAAAATAATTAATACGCAAACTGTACACAAATATGGGTGACACGAAAGTAGTCCTTCGAACACAGTGTGTGACAGTTGGAATCATTTGCCACAGGACACTGTAACTGCCTCATCACTTAATATCATTAAGAATAAACTTGAAGGCCACCTGCGGCTGAACTTGGGGCTAAAATAAGTTAAACAACAATGCTAAGCCGTGTCTGGCCCCCGTGGGCAACTGGTCACGGTGGCATCTGGTAAACCTGGTATTATATCCAAGCAAGCACATGCAATGGGTTATGATCTGAAAGGGAATACTGCAAAATGTACCAACAATACTGTATGATATCAGTGTAAATATGAACAAACATAAACGCCACATTAGTTTTAGGAAGTGTCTATACACAGGGCTGGCCCTGTGTCAAGGGTGACTAAAATGACTATACACAGGGCCAGCCCTGTGTCTAACAAAAACGACTATACACAGGGCCGGCCCTGTGTCAAAC
>Ga0056132_1000100_pt1 | contig 17966 bp, 14 predicted proteins | sample WorMetLIZISLAND2_3_FD_71119 | JGI IMG/M metagenome (GOLD analysis project Ga0056132, IMG submission 71119) | Marine gutless worms symbiont microbial communities from Max Planck institute for Marine Microbiology, Germany - Olavius clavatus LIZARD... ...
GCACCAATTTTACTAATTTTCCTGAGAATTAACTGACCACAGTGTAGAATTAACGAACATACAGGCCAATTATTGGTGGGACAAATGCATTGTGGCCCACCCAACCAAAATTTTGGGAGGGCTATGGCCCACCCGGCCCACGCTGCAGCGCCCCCCATGGCGCATGGCGCGGTAATCTTTGCGGTAGCTCAGTTTTCTTGTAAAATTCGGGATGCCGTCTTTTAAACGTTTGCGACATTTAAGCGTTTAGACCTAAAATTCATTTAAACGGTTAGCAAATTATCGAAACGAAAATTTCTGCACCGACGCGTTAATCGATATTTTATGCAAGGCACGCTAAATGATGCAATGCGCAAAATGCAGATTTTGTTGTAGTAGCTGTCAGTCGACTCCAGTCTCGAAGGTGACTGTTTTAACTTTTACGCATTCACATTCACGTTCAGGTTTTGCATTGGCCGACTTTGAACTTGGACGGATCGGAAGACGTCAGAATCAGAACTGCGCGTAAAGCCCTAGGGCTAGACTGGGCAGTACCGTGTTCGTCCGTCAATTTCGTTTTAAAAATCGTTTAAACGTTTAACAAATTAAACGAAAACGGCATCCCTTTTTAAGCTCTGTCCACACTGGCGACTACAGAGACTGTCGCTGAAAACGGCGACTGTCGCCGAATTCGGCGACAAATTGTCGCCGTTTCCGGCGCCGAATTTGGCGATATAGTCGCCAGTGTGGACAGGACTTTACGATGCTAATGTGCATTGTGCACAGGTCCATAAACGTTATGCACAGGCCAGGGCTATCAACTATAACGATAGGCCGACTTCGAAAAAATATCCCCGATACCGAGTATGCTTTCCAAAAAAGTATAGGCGACGCCGATATCAATAAAAAGTGTCGCAATATTGATGCCAATACTTATTACTAGTATAAAAACCCAGTAACCTAAACCTCCATAGCTTCAGATTTCATGCTGATACACAGATCGATAGATTACGGTGTAATTGGGAAGTGCATGAAATCAGGCAAATTTTTAACCACCGTATAGATTGTTGGTAACTCGGTACCCTCTGGATTGTCGTTGCAGATTGAACCTAGTGGACTTCGTGGGAATTTTCTGTTATGTTACTAAACAAATAAATCAATTCATTTAGTATGCTATTTAGCTATTAAGCCCTGTCCACACTGTCGCCGAAGTCGCCAGTGTGGACAGGCTATTAGAGTACGCGCGACTTTCACGAAACGCCTCAAAGTTCAAGGCCAGCTTTTAAACAGCTGCCATATTGAATGAAACTTAACACTTTTCTATCTATATCTACATCGTGTCTCAAAGTACCCACCCGACTTTCGTCCACAACTGACATACATAAACCAACTTATGGGATGGCAGACATAATAATACAACTAACCTTACACGTTTTGTGTAATTATTCAGCTATCTTGGAAAATGGAGTCGTACTTCTATCAGTTTATGAGATTGGTTATTGGAAAAACGCACAAATAGTTCACTCATGTAATCATGTTTGCTGATACTGTAGGCCTAGCGCATTAGAGTTTGCTACGAGAATGCGCTAGGCCTATATAAATTTACTTTTGACATTGACATTGTAGTCCTAGTACCGATTTGCTGAGGCCTAAATGAAACAACGCGTTAGAAGATGTTCGAAACGCTGTCTTGTTAGATAACTACAGGTCCGGACCGAAAAATTAATTCGCTTGATGTCTCGCGCGTCAGCACTGCTATTAGCCAGTGGCGCAGCCAACGTGGGGGGGGGGCCGAGGGCACCACGGAAACTACATTAAGTAAACATTTGGCCCATAATCCTATGCAATACCACACGCGTACGTTTACTGCTCATCTCTGCATAGCGCAAGTACGTTATTTGGCGGCATCACTCATGATTACACACTTATTCAACGCCGCTGCCAGGAAAGGTGCAATTTTTACCTCAAATGCACCAGAAACTGTTTTGCGGACGGGCTCTACCCAACTCACTTGGAAAGCTACATACAGCGCCCGGCTGGATTTAAGGGGTAGGCTTGAGGGAAGGGAGAGTAATGCAAACGTAGAGAAATAAGGGTAAAATGGCAGGGAAGGAGAGCGAAGGTAAAGAGACTAAGAGAGCGATCGGAAAGAGAGGGGATGTGCTCAATAATCCGCCGCGCGTTGTCAACATCAATGGTTCATCTGCTACCACAGCAATGTTCCAGTGTCAATACACAATGGAATAGAACTGTAACGAAATTTTATTAACTTACAACACCAAAATGATCAAACCATTATGTACAAGTGACCCTAAACCTTCCGAGACATGTTCTCAAACTTCAATATCTCTATACACACACTCAACAACGTCAAATAAAGCACTCTCGCATGTAGCTCGAAACAACATGTCCGAGTTAAGTAATGTACAAAACAAAACGTAAACATTTTGTACTATGACATCTGGGCATGACACCGTTCACAGACCAAGCACGGACTCCACCTTATACGTTGTTAACAAGAGAAAAACTTAAAACTGTATAATTTAGATCAACCTGCTTAAATTCACAAACTTTTACGAAGTTCAAGCGACGCAAACTCTTTAAGAATGTGGCCACCAAGGGCACAGTTAATAGATCATACTATTTTTCCTGAAAAATTACACATAAAAACGAACCTGTAAGCAACAACCGCTGCACAGGTTGTAAAAAATATGTATGTCGCTCGGTGGCATACTGGCAGAACTAAACCTTACTGCACGCATCTGTCAACATCGTTAATAGACAGTTGAATACTGCTGTGCTGATAACAGTTTCATCAAATTTAAAAATAACAGTCACAAATTCTGAATATGCGGCTTATGATAGTCATAAGTTACACATACAATACTTGCTTTGGTAGCTATGCAAATGTCGGTAGCTATGCAAACATGTGCATAAGTTCTCATAAAGCACTTCAGTAACAATCCTGGTCATTAAGTTGGAATGCCTAGTGACAAAAGTACTAAACACATTCGATGACAACATATCCCCCAAGACAAATTCAGACAATTTTCAATTTTCGTTTAAGTGGCAGGATGAGCACATAAGACTGTTTTATTAGTGCATAGAGCAGACTTCTCACTCGCAGACTGTTAAATCCTCGGCCAATTATGTGAAACAGTGCAATAAAGTATGTACGTGTTTTGCACTGTTTGCACACGTGGAATCAGTATAGCAACTTAATGTTGCCGATTTTGTTAACAGGGGCGTTAAAGCAAGCATTTTTATGGGCAGGATGCCAGTCCTCTCACACAATCAACAGCATTGAAGCACTGAAGGATTAATGGATATGTTTCTACAGGAGACACGATGCCTGGCCGGCTGTCAAACCAAAACCAACAGTGCACACATACATAGACACATATATCACTGTCAAAACTTAATTATAGAGCTACACAGCCAACATTACTGAAAGAAGATGACCAGATAAAAACGACAAATAAAGCAACTGCCATTCTGCTGCTGAACGCATAATACAGTTTTGACAAACTGCATAGTAGGACTATACACGTAGTTAGCAGCAGCAGTGCAGCCAGAATACGTGACAAGGTGGGAGCAAATGTGGGCGTGGTCAGCAGAAGCGTTAACAATTACAGTACACCTTGAGAACAGTATTCCCATACCTGCCTAATCATGGAGTCTTGAGGATCGTTCTTGAGGTCACTATATTAGCACAAGTCTATCCCCCTTATCCTCACCTTCATAAAAACTTGTACTTGCAGCATTTAGAAGTGCCCTTTAAAAATCTAGGGACAGCAGTTGCAGCCTCGGCTCCATGCTGGCTACACTAATGGTTAGTGGCATAACAATGCATAATGTCCCTCCCACGTCAAGGCCGCAGGTGATACCATCCATGTTAAATAGATGTTCATACAGTCAGTTGGCAGCATATCTCATTCATGACCATCTTCCACATTGTTACCAGCATGCAAATCAACGTCGTCATCTTCGTCATCATCGTCATCATCATCATCGTCCTCAATCTACACAACAAATGACACATCTAGACCCATCAATAGCATTTTCAACATTCGAGCGACATGTACATTTTTGGTCAGATATAGTATGTAATATGTAATAGCAATGCCAACATTTCATTTTCATATACCAACATTACCTTTTCACCAAGCTCCTTCAAGCGGCTCCGATACGTCTTCAGTTTGGTGTCCTGGTCTGCCAGAAGAACCAGCAGGTCTTCCTGTTCTTTCTTGCCTTCACGCATTTCATTCATCACTTGTTCCCGATCAACTTCAACTTCTGCTTTCTCCATTTCCAGTTCCTGTAAGTAACAAGCTAGGCATGTGCCATATGGACATGACACTAAAAGTTTAGAAGAGAAGACTGCTCTTAATAAAACTCCACCTCAGAGGCATGAAGCATTACTTGCTATGTGGGATCACAGACACGACACCTGACTCAAGTAAATATACCTCGAGTAAATTAACACAAATTTAGTTGTCAAAGGGGTGTTATGACTGTTAAGATTATAAGATTAAAAACGAAATAAGTAACAAGTCCTTTGTATTAATATGAGTATTCAAATATCAACAAACGTCTATGGGCGTAGCTGAACTTCTTTAACTACTGCATCAACTACTTTAAAAATACCTTTGTAACAGTTAACTTATGGCAAATCAGAATAGCGACATAAAGATAATTGACAGAGAAGATAAAGTCAACATGATTATCAAGACAGACTCACGTTGACTCGAGTTACTGAATTTGCCAGAAGGCTCAGCATAGCAAATATACTGGGAATTGTGATATTCTAACAATGGCAATTAGCACTATTACAAGAAGCCACAATCTGAAATTATCTAAACAGACATGCTGCAGTCGCATCAGACTTTTTCAGCCAAAGGACTGCGAATGACAGGAAGGGATTGCCAAGAGACTGAGAATGCTGTATCGGTCCACAGTTTCAAAACACATCTTGATAAACAGTGGAAAGAGCATATGTTTATATTGGAGCTGCCACTAAGATCAGCCTCTTGTTGATGTAAAGATTGGCAAAAGGTCATCCAGCCTACCAAGCTGAAAAAGATGATAGCAAATGATAACATACCCGCAGCTTCTTCTGCAACTGAGACGACTCTTCTGCCAGCTGCTGCAGCCGCAGTTCCAGTGGATCAGATCCGCGATGAAGCTGATCCTCCAACTCCATGTTACGCCGCTCCAACTCAGCAATCCGCACTTCCATCGTGTTTCGTTCAGTTATCAGTGCACGGCTTGCCATGTCGTCTTTGCTCGAACACTGTACAAGCAAAGTGATGCCATGACAATGTTAAACATTATTATCATTATTATTATTATTATGTAAATAAAAATCACATCAAACACGTGATAAACAGACAAATATAAAAGTGAAAATAAAAACTGATACGAAAATATATAAACTGCAGAGGGGGTACATAAAAACACAGTTAATAGCAGTTGGTACAAAGCATTCTATTAATAAATGTCTTCTTATGCAATTCACCCAGAACACGCTCTAATGACAGACCATGACCAACTTCTCGTAATGCATAATTGGCAGACTTGGCAACAGGTTGCTGCTACCAGTACTAATACTAATTTTGATTTTCCTGTAAATGGCTAACTTCTAACATATTTGCACCTAATTTACAAAATAAACCATACGCAAATATGTCCAAAAATACATCATAATACAGCTACAATTAAGCAATCCATAAATGCAGAGCAATACAAAATAATACACTGTATCTCAAAAAACGGAGACCACTATACACATATTGACAACTACTCCACTTTTCTCTTCATGGTAGGCCTATTTGTCACATTAAGCGTGATTTATTTTACATAAACCTTGCAAGTTACAATAAAATTCCTAGCACTGTTTAAAAAATATGAAATACAAACGACTGAAATGTAAAGAAACAAGAGTGCATGAGTCAGTAAGGCATTTCCCACATTAGCAATTTCGAGTTTGTGTGGTGTTTGTGTTTAAAATGGCATATCTCAGACATTATGTGGCAGTTTTTCTTAAAAATTTCAGCATTTACATGTAATTGATTTACAATTACTTAATAAAAAATAGGCATAATTCTGAGAAACTGTCCAAGTTACAATGATTTATAATGTGGTCTCAGTTTTTTCTGAGACACAGTGTATACTGACATCTGAGTTACAACTGTTTTTAAAAAACAGTTTAAAAATCTGAACGTCTACATACTGCTTGCAGCAGCTGTTTATTGCACTCCTCATATTTATCTTTATACAGCTTTACTTCTTCGTCTCTCAACTCCAGTCGCCTCCGCAACTCATCATCAGGGATGGCAGAGTCACTAGAACCGTTTGTCGCAACACGAGACTCCTGTGCTGCTGTCAATTCTGACTTCTGTATGGTATCACATGAACAAACATCAACAGAATAGTGACACTGCTATCAATGGATCAAACACCGAACAACTATGGGCAGAAATTTAACAGTGACATAATGAGGAAAAAAATTACAGAGTAATACGTTAACAATCTCCAAGAAGCACAGCTTGAAAGTCATGCCAACAACAATGAAAATAAATGAATATATTATTTTTTTAAACCAACAACATTTAAGTGCGAAACTGATCCGTATTATACAGTCTGCATAGCAGTTTGCCAAAAATGCAGTTGAAAAACGGACTCATACGAATTCAAAATTAGATCAAACCACAAGCAACATCTTCCAATACACACATAAGACCAGTCAAATGATAATCAAGTCGCAAAATTGCAAGCAGAAATTTTCTTTACAGTTTAATGCATATTGTTTGTAAAAAGGTGCGTAATCAACTGACCAGCTGGCTGATCGACTCGTTCTTTTCACGCAGCTCCTGGTCTTTCATTTCCAACTCCACTTGAAGACGGGCAACATCTTCCATATCAGCCTGACCACCTCCTCCGCTGCCAGCTGCATAACAGCAAAACAAATTATACAAATAATTATTAACCAATAAAGAACACATACGTACACACAATGTTTAACAGCCGTTTTCCTGGGTTAGCCAGTTTCCCCCTTAATTTTCAGTCTCCAATGATCATGATGCTGAGCATCCTCATGGGAAAGGCCAAAACTCTCCATATCCCCTTTAACACAATCCCACCAAGTCTTCTTTCGACATCCTCTCTGCTGGGTTCCCTTAAACTCCATCCTCATACATCGCGTGAGCCAGTCTGCATCCATTATCTTTACACTCAGCATGTCCAAACCACCATAATATACTCCTCTTAATTGACAAGCTATGACAAGCTAACCTTATCCAGTCCCAACAGTTTAACATCCATATTTTTCTTATAGTCCTTCAAATTAATAACCAATAAACAATAACTAACAGAAGAGCTCCTCAACAGATCTACTGTGGTTTGTACCGTTACACAAGACTAGTTTCTCAGCATGAGCTTTCTGCTGCACTGTGCCTACCACCAGGAACTCTCTGCCAAACATTGTGACAGCTGCTGAGTCACTTTTAATCAAGGCTAGAGACTCATTAAAGGTCACACGTAAGTAAGTAAGTAATTTATATAGCGCCAGTCTCATAAGAGAATCAGGGCACATTGGGGATGGGTGCTAGGGGACAGGGTAAGCTGACTGAAAGTAGTGGATCTTTAAATGACGTCTAAATGAAGAGTGTTTGAGACTGCAGAATGTGAGGCGGTAAGGAATTCCATATTTTGGGAGCTGAGATACGAAAAGTCAGAAGCAAAACTGTCGGCCATGCCCCAAGTGCCTCTGAAGTTATGATCATGTGGCGCTTAACAAATTAGATGATTACCACTAACATCAAAAGCTACAGCGTAGTACAAAAAACTGGTGATTATGAGAAACGGTACGGTAACTATATTCTCTGTCTCTTCAGTGGTCTGTTCAGCAAAGACAGCAGATACCTTTCTGAGCTTTCAGTAAAGCATTCATGTCCTTGAGCTGCTGGACCTGTTGTATTGACTCGTCTAACTGACGTTGCATCTCGGAGCTCCGTGACAACAGGTCGGAAAGTTCGGCACGGACAGCATTCAATTGCACATCCTACAATGCCACAACAGGTCACCTGTAACAGAACATTTGTAAGGTTCTTTGCAGGCCTTTTAGCCAATGATAGTTATGGCTAACTGACCTAGAATGTAACGGAGATCGGCCGAAAGACACCATGGTCTGATGAAGCTGTGCATCATCAAAAAAAAACCAAAATATTCCTGCATGACAGTTTGAGTTGTAATGTTTGATGCTATATGCTCCACAAACATATCATCTAACTGTCCTTTTCAGTTCTAAACTGATTACTGTTTCTCATTTAGTCTTTTATGCCCTATAACCAATACTATTGTGGGATGGGACAATGCCATGAAAAAGTTAAAGAGAATTTATTCTCAACAAATCAGAGAATTGAACAGAAAGTAAAATAAACTTGTGTACCTGTTCACGAATGATCTTTTTGTACTGGTCAATCACAGCACTGTCAACCTGACCAGATTTCTTATCGGGATCTCCATCTACCGATGGCAAAACGGCTTTCAGCACTTCATCTAAAACAATCACATACTATCATGGCACATGACACATGACAATCTGTTCATTCAACAAGTGTATTGGCCTTAACAATGGCTGATATAGCTGCACTGTTCAGACGTTTAAGCTACATGTAGCTAAGCCTGTCCGCCATGCCCCAGTGTCTCTGAAGTATGACCTTGTGGCACTTTGCAAACTGAATGCGGCAGCATGGCTCTTATTCGGGATACGGCGCTCTGAGCACATTACTGACATGCTCATCAGCCTTCACTGGCTTTGCATTCTGGAGCGCATCCTGTTCAAGATTGCTGTAACGACCTACCAAGCTTTGAATGGCAGTGCACCAGTATATCTGTCGTCATACTTCACCCGTGTCACTGACGTACCATCCCGGCAGAGACTCTGGTTGGCTTCCTCCAACCAACTTGCTGTATAACAGCAAGTGGAGTTCAAGCTCTCCACCGTCGGCAAACGGGCTTTTTCAGTTTCTGGCACCAACTTCTGGAACGGTCTCCCATTACATGTAACATCTCGCGATATTCAGACAGCGTCTTAAGACATTTCTCTTTCACCTATTATATCCGGACTTAATGTTCTGACTTGCCTCCTGCTTCACTGTGGACCTTGCAATAATTTTATTTAGGCCACACTAAAAAATCTAGATGATGACGATGATGATGATGTATCATTATTGTCTGTCCATTGCAATGCAAGTGAATTTCTAGTTGCAATGCTGTCTGCACTAAAAGCACATAATGACCAATCTAATGACCTTAAATGATTCTTAAAATTACCATCAATCATCAAAGGCAGATGGATCGGCTAGCCTGCATATAGTTTCCTACTAGTGGTCAACAGTGACCATAACTTTAAATGGTTTGTTTTTGACAAAATAGCCGCCCGGACACAATTAACAGTAGCTTAGACGTGGTATAAGATTTTTAGCAGTTTGCCGCTATCAACATTTTTGCCATCATGTCTTATAAACTGTTCAGTTCAAAGCTGGATATTCTGTCTCAATCTACATCTATCATTCATAGCAACTGGCTCCTAGTCCTACCTACATATTGTCAGATTAGCTTCTAATGGAAGTTGCCTTTTGCAACGATGATCTGTCTACCTTTCGCCGTCTTTTGTACTTACTCTGACAACTTTTGCGGTTGGAAGTATCAAATTATCCAAATGAAACAGGAAGAACAGTTACATTTCAATGTTAGCAAATCTGAGAAAGATAAGCCTCACAATAAATTTCCGAAACAGAAATGAAGAAAAACACAAAACTTAAAAAGACACAACTGTAAATCTAAGTGGACGAAAAAACTTGTGGATGAAAAAAATAACAACAATATAAACAAAGTGACAAACTTACTTTCAAGTCGTTTAAACAATCTTGTAAATTCATAGTCGAAAATAACTTCCGACAGGTTTTTGCACGTTAACTGCGGCTTCTTGGCAGCATGGCTGTATGACTCGTGTTTTGCCAACTGCGACAACTTGTCAGTGAAGTGTTCCATGCCAATCCGCTTTTCAATAATATGCCGCAAATCGGTCCTACAATTTCCAATAATGACATTATCAACTAGGTGACACAACTATTTAATATACACGCTAGTACCACCTAAAGTCAATGAATACATATTCTGGTACTGTTTATGACACTCAACTATTACTTAGTTCTTCTAGTTACAAATCAGCTGCTAAAAGTGAAATAATGATGACATGTAAAAAATTACAAATGTCAGCTGCTATAACGTTTTTATAAATATGTGTGAAACAAATAAATAACAATTAAACTGAGACAACAGCAACTGCCTTTGCATACAGCTGATTCAATATGAAAAATCTAAACAAAGCCCACAGAATCACCAAAGACATTGTATAATATATAATAGTGCACAATTTTCATAATAATAATATTATTATTAATAATTCCATGGACATGGAGACATGCCAAAGTAAAAGGTATGCAAAAGCCTGAAAAACATCCACATGTCGTTTCGAACTGACTCCTACAAGTTGTTTGAATGTTACAGTGTAGAACTGCACCAGCTGTCTAAGACTCCTCAATGTATATCAAGCAGTTTAACCAGTGTCATTGTTCAGCAGCTCTATTTATATTAAACATATAAAATAAACGAAATACAACTAACCTGTGATAGGATGGAACCTGGTCGCTGTTGAACACAACACAAATGCCGAGCAGGAAGGCACAGAGACCCTGAACTATCAACTCTAACTCGTCACCTTCTGATGCTGATACTTGCGATATTAACTAGCAGTACAGCCATCAAGGAACACACGTCTGTATGATACAAGCATTCTGTATACAAACAGCAGACTACTGGAGTTCATTATCAATCGTATGACCAACAAAAAGTAAGAACTAAGCAATAGGGAGACTAGTGACAAGCAAACTTTCAGCAAACTGCAACTGACAAATTGACAATTATGTGCTGTCAAGCCTGTCATGCATATGTCAGAAAAGCCACAAACCAAGGTACACTGGCATAAGAATGCTATCTCTAATAATGTGACATTTTTTATATTTAACAGTAAACTAACAGTAAACTGAGGCAAATACTCCACTGTAGACTTATCACAGAACACTTGAGCTACTGCCGCAAACATACTACTAAATTGGTACTAGAAGTGTATATCAGGCAAAAAATTATGTATATAAAGTGCTTTGAAAAAAGGATACAAATGGAACGTTGGAACTACAGTGGAGGAAATGAGTTACAGCTATTGGACACGAGGCTAGCCAATGACACAGCAGCATCAGCAGCCCTACTCTTGTCTGTAGTTTAGCACCCTGTCAACAAATCAGTGAATGACAAACTAATGCAAAACGACAGCAAATACATTTTCATCACAAATTAAAGGCGTCTCGAAAATTAACAAAAACTGAATGGTAAAATCGGAAGCAAAATTATAAATAATATAAAAACAACATAAATATAAATACGAGATCATAAAATAGACATAAAATAATCCATATATAAATCAGGTTTCAATGAATATCTAGATAATCTGGAACATCCTAATTTTGCAGTGCTAGCAAGCTATAATACTAAGTCTAATACTATGAGAAAATATGAAAACAACTAACTGGTTTATTACTAAACAGTAATGCAATGTTTCAGATTTCTCTCCAAAATCTGAGTAAACTATCACAAATTCCTTAAAATTTGTGCTTCATGTAACTGAGATATTCAAAAGCTCATCCACTACTTAATATAGAACTGTCATCTTGCAACAAAACAGTAATGATCAAAACCATCATAGCCAAGGTATGATCTGCATAACAAAATGACTCAAATCTATGCACTAAAATATGCATATGTGATAAATATATTACATTAGAAAATCTGTACACAGATTACTGGTATCTGGTCCATAGACTTCATCCATTGATTATTGGACTGTTTATTAGACATTTTAATGCACATCAGTTTTATTTTTCAGTTCATTATTTGGCAATTTTCTGTTTGGTTCTGTGCAGAAGACTAAGTTGGCTGCACGCCAGTTTCAGTGCAGCACGTTAAATATTTCATTCTGTGTCTGCTCGAACAATGCATAAAAGTTTACTCTTTGGGACCAGCCACTTATCCCACTCAACCAAACGGTGGAAGTAGGCATCGTACCATAATACAAGACTGACGATGGTAAAGACAGAAGTGTAACCTGTGTGAGAATGTTAGTACACTGCTGGAGGAGAGATACTGGTGGATGTCCTAGACTAGTGGCCAATTGTACTCGCAGCAACTGTTCCTTCTGTGTCGAGTTGTCAATCATTGCATGAAGCAGAGCTACGGCTGCAAACCATGTCGACAGTCCGTCTGAGCTGAATAGACCCGAACACAGCAACTGACCGGCTGATACCGAGCTCGCTGATAAACATATACCATGCTTACAATGTAGCACACAGTAAATACCGGCAGTATTCAACTTCAACATACCAATCATCTAGGTCAACTCAGCCTTCCATCCCTCCACGATAGGTAAATTGAGTACCAGTCTGTCTGGCTGCGGTTACGGTGGGGTGTGTTCACTTGTGTCGGGTAGCAGGTAACACTGTGTGATTCCACATGGCAAGTGACATCCCGTAGCTCTGAGACGGAGTTTCATTAAGAGCTCTACTCTTCTCAACTTATACTGCTAAAAACTATTAGTACTGCCGTCAGTTTTGATAAACCAGCCTTAGTGCACAAGAATAGTTAGCGCCGGTCATCGATGATCTCCCAACAAAATCTCTGGACACTGGAGGAGTAGATTTTTGTACAGGGGATGCCCTGCTGATGCAATACAACAATGTGCCCCAAAACAAACATGACATCTGCTGCTTCAATGCAATAAGCTCAAAAACAATTTAACTGACTGGCATTGTTGCAAACAATCTAACTGAAACAGCACTTGACGGCATACATAACTATGACTATGACTATTTCCAAGCAATCTCTTGACAACTCAAAACAAATAGAAGAAAGTACACCAAAAGATACAAAAGGGTACCATAATACACACACACTGGCACTAGAAAAAAACATGCAACATACAGAATACGCTGAACTAAACCTAAGCTAGCAGGCCCTAGTGCATCTCAAAAGTGCAACACAAAAACATCTTCTATGCATTAAATTCTGGTAATGGCACTTCCATGATGCTCCATAAAGTGGCAGTGATTATGCTGTGAAACTGTAGTTAATACCATAGTTGTTCCAATATGACAAGGCACTAGCATTCACATTTTCATTAAAGAAAAATACAATTATAATTCTCACTTTTCCAAACAAGACAGCATACCATAACATACTCACTGATCCAATAAAGTAACAATTTCACAGACCCAATCAACAATGAAACAGAACAACGTGTTAATAATTGCATACCTTCAGTAGAGGACGGCAGCAGCGTCTGAATGATTTGTGACTGTCCGAGGTCGTTTTTGTAGAGGAATGACACGAAACAGTAAAGTACGGAACAACGCAAGATGAACGGCTGTTTATCATTGACCATCGACATCAGTAGCACTACAATAGCTGGCCTGTGTGACAGAAACAAAAGGTTCATGATTGACAGTTATATATGCTATGAATATTATATGGCTTACAGTTTGTCTACTGTCTAATATTCATAATTACGTGAATTTATACACAGCAGCTAAAAGCAAAGTCACCAGGTGCTGCAGCCTCAATCAAACAAATGTGTCTCGAGTAGTCTAGCGTCTGTAATCATTATAATGCCATAAAAATTCAACACACTCACAATCAGGACTTCCCTCTATCTGCAACTCTCTCATGATGTCCCTCTGAGAACAGGCAAATAAAACCAATATTTCTGTCAGTTAATGACGACAAACTTGTTTTATCAGTGTCAGTGAATGCAGTGCATTAGAGGTGTTTATGTCATAAGTTATATTATGAAATTACGTTTCACCTACTTACTTACTGATACCTCACTTGCAAACAATACTCGTAAAATTTAAGATCATACTTACCACAAAACTATTGGGTCTGCTTGTCCATATTGTAACACTATGTCAGATAAACTGTACATTTCTTGCATAGTAGTTACAAATACACTGCAACTGCACGCATGAAATATCAATTAAGTTTAACGCATTGCCGATGTTACAACAGTGCAGAAATTTCGGTTTTTTGTTTCGTTTAATTTGTTAATGTCTAAATGAATTTTTAAATCTAAACGTTTAAGTGTTGTTTAAACTTTCAAACCACGGCAGGATTCTAGTGAGGCACAGAAAACAAAATCAAAATCATGCCATACCTGGGAGGAGTTGACGGAGCCATCACCGATGCAAAGTATTCTTGATTGTACTGATTGCCGCGAATCACCTCAGCTACAGTATTGATTGTCTCAGTGAGAACATCGGCCGGCACGCCACTCGCCATCAGTATGTCACATAAGTTGGCTAACAGTCCTGCAATCATGTATTACAACACATCAGAACAGCTTTCACTAACAATCTACGACCTATATTTTTCAAACAAAGACGTGCCAACTCACACATAAACAGAGCAGATGCACTATGATCTACCAGTCAGATATCACAATGCATTCACTGCTTTGCTGATGTTGACAGGGCGACAGGAAGGGCATCTGGTCCAAAAAAACTTCTGCTTCAAAGCTCCTCGATAGTATATTACTGTCACGGCAGTTAATGGAAGTAGATTACGTGGTACAGTTGGAAATATCCCATTGAAATGCTCGGAATAAGGGTGCAACCAGCTAAACCAGGTTTACCTGGAAAACGACCCAAAAACGGTACACGTGAGTCACATATCATATGAGACAGATTTCCATATAAACCAAGGATCATTGCATGGGAGCTCACTCGCTTTGCAGCATCTTGAGTTGGTGAGCGTAAATCTAATTAAGCAAGCACACAACCATACAACCTACTTTGGCTCTGATAATAATCGCCACCTTTAACAGTATAACAAAGCCCCGTTACACAGAACTCAATGTTTTCTTCCACGAAAATGCTGGTAAACCGACATAGTAAATGTGACTGAATGAACTATAGTTCTGTGTCTGCAGTTTCTACGTTTGATACTGAGTCATTTAAATTTTCACAAAACAAAATAAATTGAGTGATGCTTTCCTGGATTACATTACACTTTACTAGTAAAACATCCCATTCAACCTCACGAACAGTAAGTAGCTTCGGCTTCTTACACTAGAAAGTAAAAAATCTGATTTCAAAAAGTCAATACTAGTCTTAAATTTCACACTGAAGAAAACTGCAATTTAAAAATATAACATTAGACAAAAAATCTAATTTATTCCATATATGACAATGACATACAATATAAGAGTGAATTATGAAATAGAAAAAAGTTGCATTATGATTATCATTAATCTGGTTTACTGATTAATTCATTAGTCATTTCATACAGGTGGTTGGGTGACAGGAAGTGTATCTAAAAGTTCACTTTTGTGGAATCCGGTCTAATCATGAGTTACAAACAAGCCTCTGATTAAACTTATATGACTTGAACTATGGCGCTATACAAATTATATTACTTACTTATTACTTATTATAAGCAGCAACTGCTGCACAACTTACCACACTGGTTCATTAACTTCTGACACGATGATGTCTGCTGAGGTGGGTTATTCGGCGACACCAGGGTCCGAATCAGCTATGCAGACCAGACAAAATCACAACTTAATAACTCAACAATGATGCTTGTTCAACTGTGAAACAGTTATTTTCACACATCACTTTTTCTTACTTCTCATCTGCCAGTCTGGAAAGCTGTTCAACCTATTCTTACTGACACACTAGAAGAGGCCTTTTATAACTGCACACTCCATCATAAATTAGACCATAAGTCCATCTAGAAAACTGGAGAAATTTTACCCTTCACAGTGCTTCTATGAAGTTTATCAAGTGATAGAAATGACATCTGGGGGCTAATTTAAAGAGATTCTTAAGGCAGCAACATAAGATTTCCTAAGCTTATCTTGGGCATTTCTACAGTTAATTTACGATAGCCATCTCAAACAACACTGCCTAAGTTCACCAAGTTGACAGCTAATCACTAACAGATTATTGTCATTTCCTGTAGTAAATTCTAGTCTCTTTCACTGCTAATGTTGCTACTGTTTCGATCAATACATCTAGTGTCAGTACTGCTCTTACACTGATAACGACTGCAGTAAAATAACACAGTGATGTAAATATGCTGAATTTCCACAAAGAATCTGCTTCATTGATCTTCTACCAACCTCCAGAATCAAGTGAACGTTTGTTACTTTCTGAGCCGACCACATCTCGCCGCTCGGCTGATCTCCACTCTGCTCAATATCTAGGAATGACGGCAACCGCTGGATGAAACTGCCTTCCTTCAGGAAGTTTTGATTGGACACATTATGCTTCAACAAGTTCAGCAACAGCTGAAGACAGTCTTCAACAATCATTCCTACAACCAAAAATAACTACCTGGCATTAGTTATCAACTGTTCACTGGGACACTTTTCTAGTTATTCTACGACTGGCTAGGCCCAACAGGGAATTGCTGCAGCAGGGTTTTTATAATTGATAGCAGCCCTACCTGACATCCAACTAAAAATATGGATGCCGAAAGAACAGATTTGCAGCAATGATATTTTGAAACACTGCAGTAACTCTGAAAAAAATGTGACCCGAATGAATGTTTCCAATAACAAGTCAAAAATGTAGCAACAATGCTATGAGCACAACAGTCCAAACTTTATCACGTTTCATATGAAAGCTTCCATTTATGTTGTGAACTCTGTACATGTGACGTGCAACTTTTTTATAAAGCACAGGAGCAGCTACAAAGAGATGCCGACTAATGTAACTTCTAACTCCACCAATGAATCAACACTGCAGTATTCCAACAAAGATTACTATAACAAAGACAACAGCAACAATAACAATAATATCATTACTTGTTATTGGATGTAATTGTCTAATGCTGCGTAACAAAGAAAAAACAGCAATGTTTTGTACCAGCAAATGAAAAAATAATTTTAAAAATAAATGACTTTAGTGCTGTTAGTGAATAATTTACCCTTGTATCAACTCTCCGGGTTGTCGGAGAAATAAGTCATGCAACGAATCTGTCCGAAATACTAATTTCAATTTTCTTAACCAGTCAATTATTCTGTCTCCAAATGAGGTAAATCTGCAAAACCGGACCTTTGTGAACTGCTGGAGAAAGACCATTTACAGGCTCGATGCCTTTCCTGTCACTGCATCACAGGACTAAAGGCTTAGTATTGATACTATCACATCCATAATTGTTCATTTTGGCAATTAACACTATCTATCTCTTTCTGACCTCCGTCACAGTTGCCTTCATCACGGATGATATCAAACAAACGCTCGAATGCGTTCTCAAAAGCGACAATCTTCTGTATATTAGTATTGTTGCGTGTCAGCTGTATTAGCAGCAGAAGACCCTACAATGTAACATATTTACATAGAAAACTTTTGGAAACACAAATTAATACAAAACGATTATCCACAAACCACTGTACAAATAAGTCAGTTAGGAACAATAAGCCAGCTGTCTAAAAATTTAGCAATTTAGCGATCAACTAATAACTGGTAGTGGTGGTTTAGCATAGTGGTAACGTCGTTTGGCACATCAATGAAGTTACTCTATGCCAGGTCTGGTTAGTACTTGGATGGCTAGTTAAACCATCTCGGTCGGTATGTAACAGTCACCGAGGTCAACTCAGCCTTCTGCCCTCCATGGGACCGTAAAATGAGTATCAGGTTTCGGGCTGAGTAATGATAATAAATGGCAATGGTGGATACCGTTTACTGGCTGCGTGTATAGGCGAGCCTGCAGCTCAAGTTGGTTGGCTTAGTCCAAAGGTCGGCGGCCACCTGGCACCATTTCTGTATTCATCGTATGAACCGAGTGAACTCTCGCAATGGCTCTGCTAT
>Ga0056132_1000102_pt1 | contig 17799 bp, 14 predicted proteins | sample WorMetLIZISLAND2_3_FD_71119 | JGI IMG/M metagenome (GOLD analysis project Ga0056132, IMG submission 71119) | Marine gutless worms symbiont microbial communities from Max Planck institute for Marine Microbiology, Germany - Olavius clavatus LIZARD... ...
CGGATAACAGGAGGGAGTCTGGTGTATCATATTACATGCACCAGACTGTCTGCAGTGGCGGCCACCGGCGGCAGTCTGGCAGCACTTGGTGACAGCTTTATTCCTCAGCTTACTTTAGCACTGTAAGTAAACGGTATATAGGCGCTAATGACGTCATAACAGCTGATCGCGATCAGTGCGATCACTGATCCCGATCAGCTGTTATGACGTCACTAGGTGATCCAGGTAAGTCACATCGGCATCGGTATCGGCATTGGTGGATATTGCCATAGCAACATCGGACATCGGTCGTAAATCATGAATCGGTCGTTCTCTACTTAACACAACATGTCATTTTAATCTACCACCGGTCACCACTGACCAGTCATTGAGTCACAACTCACCAATTGTTAACTAGTGCCACTGTGCTGCTGGCAAACTGCATGTAGCCTGCTTATTGCTTGATTATTAGGAATAGTTACATGTTGCCTGTAAAGTTGTTCTGAACTTTCTGTTTGTGTTGATAGGACTGTTTGTAAGACTGTCGTAAAATGCTTGCAGATGCTTCATTATAGGTGTTTGCTGTGCATTTTATGCATTTATATTATATTTACAGCTGCAAATATTTTTGTCTCTAGATGATAAAGAATGGGAAGGGAAGCCACAGTAACTAGAAATTGTATTAACTGTCCTGTTTGACATTTATTTGATTTTAATTTTTTTGTTAGATTAATTCAGCAGTATGTAATAAGTGGAATATGTATAAGCACTGTACATACTGTACATGTATACTCATCTCATCCCTTGTACTGATGAAAGTGCTGCTGATTGTGTAGAATTCAGTGGTCAGATGCCTCCATTCCTTGGCCCTGGTCAGCAGCGGATGCGAACAGCATTTCCCGGACCTGGTGCTGATCATATGCTGTCATTGTCACCACGGTCATCGGAGACTGGAGCTTTGGGTGTTAACATGGCTGAATATGTGCTTGACGGTGCAACGTCACTGGCAAATGATCAGGATTCTCGTTTGCTGGTGATGTCTGGCAGATATGTAAGCTTTCTTCTCATCCTTGTGTGTTAATCATTAATAGACATATGCACTGAAATAATAATGTAATACATACAGGAAATGTGCCCTTCGTGAGAATAAGTAAGAGGTGTGATATGCTGGATCTCAGATTGATTGGTAGCGGAATGAAAAAATGCTACATAACAGAATTCCTGTTAGCTGTGTGTTTGTGATTGATAATTAACTACTTTATCCAGGTAGTTGGCCATTTAACACATTGACAGCAACGCGTATCTATAGAAGTCCTTCATATTATATGCTGCACATGCAGCAGGCGTCTGCTATACAACACTTGGCTTACAAACCAGTGCACAGAATTACTGCTAAGGTTCATCGTGGGCAGTGTTAAGAGGCATTTGATAATGACATTGATGTGACATATTCGATTGATACAAAACGAGTATGTAGGAATATGTAAGTTATTGTGCATCATTTTTGCACATTAGAGCTGTTCTTGGTCATTAGTGTATATATTTACATTGTGACACGGCATCGTTGAATATCTGTTGCAGTTTGGTGGCAGTGAAGCTGAAAAACCTCGAGTGGACACATTTGCGGCAACAGATAGATCTTATGAAGTTGATCAGAAGTCAACATCTAGTCGGGATGGTTCTGTGGCTAATGGAGTTGGCTTAAACTCTGCTAACAATTTCAGGTAATGGACTGCTCTATAGTACCATCTTGGTTGTCTTGGTGGTGCAGTGGTTGGGCGTCGGACTCGTGATCGAAAGGTCGCTGGTTCAACTCCCGGCCAGGGCGCTATCAAGTCAACTAGGTCAACTCAGCCTTCCATCCCTCCGGGGTAGGTATATCGAGTACCGGTCTGCATGGCTGGGGTTAAGGCGGAGTGTGTTCACTTGTGTCGGGTAGCAGGTAACACTGTGTGATCCCATATGGCAAGTGATATTCCGTAGCTGTGTCATGGAATACTTCCATTAACGGCTATACAGTACCTTTACCTTTTACCTTTATTCAAAGATGTGTATGCTCTATTGCTCTTCCTGATCTTTCTGTCACCAGTGTACTGTTATTGCTTAGAAGCTAATACTGACAGGTGATGGAATTGTTTTGTTTGTCATTTGTACTTTAATATTGTTAATTTTATTGTCATTTTATGAACTTTACCTATTATTTACTTTATATTCTGTGTAATATTTTAGGCTTAGTTTTTTTTCTGTGTAACTTCACCCAGCATTGTAGGTGGCACTGTACAATTTTCACTAATTCTAATTGTAATTTGATTTCAGCCGACCGTTTGGTCCGGTTCCAATAGTACCGGGAGGAGTCGATGGTGCTCCTGGTGTTGGACTACCGCTTGGTGCATTTGCCGGGTCGCTGCAGAAACTGAATGTAGGTGGTAATCCTCCTGACAACATGATGCAGTTTATGACTCAACCACCTCCACAGCCAATGATGAGTGGCGCCGGTGGGATGATGTTCGATGGTCCAACATTTGAGCCGATTCACATTGACCCATTTCAGGTTGACTATCAGAATCCAATGCTTGCATCAGCAGAGTCTCCAGCATACACCCTCGACTACGCTCAACAGGTCTGTTTACTTGCACATTAGCCATTGCTCTGAATAAAAAGTGCATAATATCTACTGAGTTGTGTGTTTCATTTTGGCAATATTGTGCCGACAGTAGTTCAGCGTATACACGTGAACTATGGGCATTATAATGGACAGTTGATTACTGAAAGTTAACTCTGATGATTTATTTATATCTGTGTTTGCATCTAAACTTCACAGAGCACAACTGTATTGGGTTCTAATGGAGGAATATTGATAGTGATCATATCTTATAGAATAACAAAATGGTGGATAGGCGTGTGCGCAAGCCATATACATTATCAGTGTGAATCTGTGAATTCAATCCATGTAGAATAGTTTCCATTTAATGCCTCACCTCGATTATCTAGAAAGGTATCTGATGCTGTTTGGCCACTTGGTAAGAATGGATGAGTCATCTGAAGCCAGGAGAATTCTTACCACAGTTCCTCAGAGTGATTGGAAAAGGCCGGCTGGATGTGTCCTCACACCTTTTGGCTGGCCACAATGAAGAACGACCTTTCATCCCACAACTTCAGAGATGCTACCGAGCTGGCACTAGAGAGGCAACTGTGGAGGTTATTGGTGGCAGGCGGAGCTACACACTGAAAAGGTGCATGCCAAATGATGATGATGATGATGATGTTATCATGGCACCACACTTGTCCAGGAGTCCTTCACTAACCCTAGACCCTCCATGAAGACCCAGTGAAAGAGTGGTGGAGCTGATCTATTAGCTGATGTGTTGTAGATGAATCAGCAACGTCAGCAGCAGATAATGGTTCAGCAACAACAGCAGCAGCAGTTTGCTGCTATGGCGGCCCAACAACAGCAACAACAACAACAACAGCCGCAACAGCAGCAACAGCCACCACAACAAATTGGTCATTGTTCTCTGTTTGTCGTATTTAGTTACCTTTCACTTATGAATGGCAAATTGCTGCGTTAAATATCTACAGTATTTTGGGCGGTGAGGGACCAAGGGTGAGTGAACATAGCCATAATGTTGCTGATGGTTTTGTAATACTACACTGTGGTCTGTAAAAGGGCATCCTTTTATTATTGCAATAAATTTGTCTACTGTCAAGCAGTTTTCATAACTTTTGGCACATATATATACTATAGGAATATTGCAACAAAAAGAGAGATAGCTGGCCCACCTAATGTGGTTTTTTAACTACAGTACTTTGTAAAATCTTGATCACGATTTTATCCATGTTAACTTCTATACACTGTTATGAAAAAGTTGCTCTTTCAGTGCCGACAGTCCAACATTTCACACGGTAGTGTAGCATCACCCTTGAGATGTGGTGGAATGTTTAGTGATTGCTTTATTGCAAATTTTGTACAGAGTTTGCGAGTGAAAGAATTTTTGAAATCAGACAATGCTTGTTGAATGTATGCTATGGACCGGAGTACAGTGTCTCCTATTTTTGATTAACGTGTGGTTTAAATTGTTTATAAATTGTCCATTTACACTAGCACTTGAAGTACAATTGGATTGCAGATTGGAAGGTGGAAAGAAAGCAGCTACTGCTAATGGTTGTGCTGAAATAGAAAAAAATATTTTCTTTAAAAATGTCAGCACCTGTGTGTGTCAGATAATATTGTGTGTTCCATATATGTTATGAAATGGTGCTGAAAACATCTATCATTGTGTTTTATTTTGATGCTTAACAGCTGGTGTACCTACATATACAACAACACCCTATTTAGTGAGTCCTCAGGATCCAGCAGTCTATGGCATGTCATTAGCAGGTATTAGTTAATTTACATTTGAGGAACATTGTTTCTTGGCAGTTTTGATGTAGAAATCTGGTGTGATTTCTAAAGTATCTTTTTTGACAATTCAAGTATCAGTTACATTAGGAAATAGATGCAAATATTCTAGCTCAGCTTAGTGCTCACATGAACTTGGATAATGTTAGTGGCTATTTTTGTTGTCTGTTTTTATTTAATGCATGAAATATTGGTTGTTACCGTAACAACAACCAGCTATTTTCAGTGTTTTGATGCTGTTGATTGGGCATTATGCAGGACAACCAGTTTGTAAAAGGTAGGGCATCAAACAATCTCAAAACATTTCCTTTGACACTTGGCAAACCAGTATCTAGCTGAGATAAACCTAGAAAATGGCTTTTAAGACGTATGTGTATATGTGTGTGTACCACAGGAACAGCTATGATGCCGCAGTACTACAATGCCGGACAGACGCCATGGGGTATTTACTTAGCCACTCCAGTAGCTCCACAGACACCACAGGCAACACCCCCGGGGCAGCCAGCAGCGCCGTTGCTGCGTGGCCAGCACGCTGTTACTGCACGGCCAATGACACCAATACAAACTGCAACACCACTGGATGAAAGTAGCACTCCTCAAATGCATGCCACTCCTGGTATGTTCAGTGTATATTGATGGTTTTTGTTGCAGTTATTTCTGTGCATCTTATGTCTGTCACTGTATTTGCCTAGTGTTTTTCTTCAGTGCTTAGATGATTGTTGTTTGGATGATGGGAAGGCATCCAGTTTGTAAATCCTGCTGTAGCAATCTCCAGGGTTCTACTTTGAAAAGTATGCCAGTTAAACAAAAACTGAATATAGTTTCTTGTTGTGGTACGGTAGTAGTTGTGATGGAATTGTTGTGTGTATTTGAAAATTTGATGGGCCTTACCTTACCTGCAGAATAGGCTGACACCAGCACTGAGGCCGCTGTGGTGGGCCCAGTGTGCACATCCCAAAATGCCAGAAGGCGAACACAATCTCTTAGAGATTTTGGTAAATTTCAAGAGAGAAGACCATTGAAGATTTCCTAGGTTGCTGTAATCTGTAAGGTACAAACCTAGTAGTGCAAACCAAATTCTCACAGTTGCACTACATTTGCCAAGAAAATGTGGAGAAGATTTTTCCTTTTCTTTGCATAAGGCACAGAGCAACTGACTTGACGTTGATCAGAGCAAGGTGATGGGCTTAGCACTTTAGCAGTAGAACTGCTGCTGAATATTTGTCGATACATTTAGAATGAGTAGTGTGTCAGTTTAAATGCTGACAGCTGTTATGTGTTGTGACAGGTACTTTGTTGTGATTTGTGAGTTGTTGTCTCATTGCTCAGGTGGAAGTGCTACTGGCAACTATCAGATTCTGACACCAGCTTACTATGACCAGAGTGGACAGTTTGTTGTTGGCGGCAATGCTGCACGCACACCTGTACGACTCGTATCTCCGGCTCCAATACTTGTTAATACTGCCACTGGCCAGCAAGGTTAATATTCTGTCATTGTGTTTTTTTGTTAATGTGTTGCTTGTTGCTTTCCGTCTGTGTGTTCTGTCAGATTTAATATGTTGATTCAAGAAAATCTATTAGTATATGTCTAGTCCTTGGTGTTTGGGTGGTCACTGGTCAGTCAAGGCTGGTGTACTCATTAAACTCTGCATTTTGGCAATAATATGAAGTGCTATGAACAGCTGTGCAGATTTCTTCTCTGCTGTAGATGTTCACTTAATCCATTTGTGATTTGTATTGTTTGTGTGGTACGTTTTTGTTTTCAGAGTTTCACTTTGTCCATGCGTATGCTGTAGTTCTAACAGTTAATGTTTGTATTAGGTTATATGCCACAGACAAGTATGTACACACCAGGAAGTGTCGGCCCTTTCACACCAACACAGCAACAAGCAGGTGGCTATGCCGGCCCTGCAGCCGGTTCTTTCATTGGCACATCGGCGCCATCGGCCAATCTTTCTTCAGGTTTCAATCATTGATTTTTGCGTTTTTAGCCGATCATGCTGTAGCACACAGTAAGATCAGCTGTTGGCATGATACTGTTGTCTGTCTGTCCATCTGTCTGTCTCTGTTTGTGACACTGTGAATTGTGGCTAAACGATTTATCCTACAGCAAAAGTGTCTCCACAAAGTAAACAGTAAGTGCCCCCAGAAGCACTATTTTACAACTTTCTAACCCTTACGCGACCCTATCCCCTCGAACTCCTTACCTCTTGCACCATAGACAAGTGAATAAATTAAAACCGTATTGTGAATGAGCAAACTGCCGAAATCTCCACACGTAGAACAGCCATCATCAGCATGCTACACAGTTATTCCAGACAGTGCCATACGATTTGCTCCTTGTTCTCAGCAATAACTGGGCTTCTTGTTTTAGTTTCGGGCAGTATAAATATAATTAAATGATAAAGGTTAAAAGTTGAATGCTGCATTGCATGTACAAAGATGTGACTGGAGATGTAAGTCAGGGTACAGTGCAGATGAAAAAATAAGTAAATTTTCACAGAATAGCACCTGTCTGTCTCTGATAATAATATGTCAGTAATTTGTAGAACACCATCACAGAGTAGACTAAAAACTTGTATTTTATCACTTTTGATATCAAAAGTTGCTCATATGATGAACGTCTAGCATTAATGAGGTATTGTTACTGTCGTTTTTAGGACGTGATGTCGGTACTGATTACAAGCCTCGGCAGCCGTTCTATGCTACTGCCGCAGCACTCTCTCCAATGGGTTTTAGTCAGACAAGACAGTCTATGACACCTCCACCCGGACAGTCTCAGAATTTGCCTGTTGGAGGTATGTGTTGTTATACTTTGCACCCTAAAAGTGTCAGTGTCAGTGCATTTTTGAATAGACAGTTTGCAGTAGTTCTAAATGTCCATTGAAGCCTATTCTGTTCTGTTAGAAGTAAGATTTTAAGCTATCATTATGCAGTGTCTTATGCAAGACCAATTAGTTGATATCTTACTGTGAAATATACAGCTGGTGCATCTCTACACTTGCAGTTTAGTTGGGAAGTAATACTGTAAGTGTTTTGACATTGTTGCTTGGGTGACAAAGGAAATACAGCCTGTAATGTTGCTCAATGTACCCCAGTGGGAGATGTTGTTGGAAGACCCAGCCTAACCTGGAATAACTCAAAAGGCTGGTTAAACAAAAACTAAATTAATGGTAGTTGTAATAGTAGTAGTTGTCACAGTAGTAGTAGTAACTGTTATTGTTACTCGTGTGTATTAGTATTTCGTTACTGTTGCATTCTTCTGTTTACAGGTCTTGGTTTGGCTCGTTTCTACACTAACTCCCCAGGAGCTGAGAAATTCCGACCAGGTTCACTGTCAGTTGCAAACAACATACTGAGCCCTGTACTCAGACCAAGAGCAATGTTTCTGAAAAGGTTTGTTACTATATCCGACCAATGTTACTTTGACATAGTGTGATTATTCTGTTGTGATGGTGACATGGTAGTGTAATGGTTAGGGCATCAGACTTGTAATCAACAGGTTTTGAGTTCCGTTCCTGGCTGTGCACTGCCAGGTTATTGACCTAGGTCAACTCAGCCTGGCTATCCCTCAGTGGGTCAACCATTTTATTTATTTATTTGTTTACTTAGTTCAGTATTATCGTAGCTTAATAGCCTTGATCTTACCAGTTATTTTTACCTATTTTGTTATCTTCTGTACATAGATGTTTTTACATAAAACCTTTAAGGCATTGAATGGCCCTTTCTGTGCTGATGTGCTGTTAAGAAACTACTCACTCACTGACGTGGGTCGGCGCAATGAGTAGTAGCTTATGGACTACTGTGTGAAGGCCTTGTATGGCTGATTGGGGCATGGTATGTCTGCTGGCTGCACTGTGGGTCCAGTTCTTTGCTAGTGCTAAAAATTGATGGTCGCATAATGGTATCATTAGCTCATGCCAATCAGATGCCACTTCCGAGATTGTAAAACACTTCTGGGCTTTATGTAAGCACTGTACCAGGCACCCGACCTTTAAGACCTTTACCTTTATGGCAGTTTTTTGAAGGACTAGTCTTGTCAAGTCATTTGCATTTGCAGTGTATGTGTTCACTGCAGCACGTCGGCATCAAAGGATGCAACAGGACGCAGTCAGCTGTTGGAGGATTTCCGCAACAACCAGATACCAAACATCCAGTTATCAGACATTGCAAATCATGTTGTCGAGTTTTCTCAAGATCAGCATGGATCTCGGTTTGTTTTCTTTTGTGTTTTGGCTTGCCAAAATTTTTGTAACACTGGATATCATGATAGATGTTTGCTTTGAGATATAAGTTGTTTACCTGTTGTCTAGTTCTCACAGCTGTTTTACCACCACAGTGAAGAACACCCCCTATCATCCCACAACCTCAGCATGGAAGATGCCACCGAGCTGGCAGTGGATGGGCCACTCTGGAGGTTTATTGGCAGCAAGCAAAGCTATGCACTGAAATGGTACAAGCTGAACAGTGATGATGATGATGATGATGATGATGAGTCTAGTCATGATTGTTACAAGAAAAATACTAAACAAGTAGCAAGCACATAGAGTTTGTCTACACAAGTAAGTAAATAAGTAAGTAAGTAAGTAAGAGTATTTCTAATGTGCTTATATAAAATGTCACAAAGTGCCGTGGCCTAGTCAAACATATATGTCTTCAGTAGTGTTTTAAAATGTAGTCCCTAGGACTGCAGCATTTTAGATACTTGGGGAGGAGAACAGAGATGAATTGCTAGCCTAGGTGACTGAATAGACCAATGGCCTGTCACATTGATGAATACAATGCAATAATACACTGCTAAACAGCTGCAGTAATTTAAAAGTAATTTTTAAACTGACAGTGCTATCATTTAACATGTGCATTGCTTGATTTTGGATGAGTTAAATGTAGACTTATGGATAACGTTAAACATATCCGGAGCATGTACTGGTTAGTTTTTGGCTGTGTTTTATGCAGGTTTATTCAGCAAAAATTAGAGAGGGCATCACCGTCGGAAAAGGCGATGGTATTCAACGAGATCTTATCAGCTGCATACAGCCTGATGACAGATGTATTTGGCAACTATGTCATACAGAAATTTTTTGAGTTTGGAACCAGTGAGCAGAAGCAGATGTTGGCACAGCGTATACGTGGCCACGTTATGCCATTATCACTGCAGATGTATGGATGTCGTATTGTCCAGAAGGCACTAGAGAGCATTCCTGCTGAAATGCAGGTACTGATGATGTGTATACCTTTGCACAGGCCCTACACATTGCTGTGTATTGCTTTCCTGTATACTGTAAGATATAGTAATATATGCGTTTTACTGCCATTTGTGGGAATACTGTCTGTATTAATCAATAAGTAAGTATCTTGTTTAATGTAAAAGTCAAACACTAGTGCATTAATACACAAAATGAAGTACTACAATATGATCGCATTAGTTAAATGTAACGAAAAGGTTGTAGATAGTTTTATAAAGACAGTGATTTATGAGCGACAATTTAAAAATTTTAAAAACACAACCAGGGAGCTGAAACCAGTGTCGCCTGACTAGCTAGACTGGCATTTTGCAGAACTAAAAACTGACAGTAACATGATTGTTAACCTCTTGTGACCTAATTATGATTAGAGTGCAGAGGAAATTACTTATACACTTTCGCTGTTGTAACTTTGTATATTATCCACTGTGAAACGGCCGTTGCAGTATTGTTATGAAAGTTATGCAAAAGTAATGCAGTGTCTGTTGATATGCCTGAGAGAAGATTGGGTGTTGAGTGGTTGATTAAACATTCACATTAATTGATGGTTGACAGGTGGAGATTGTGAAAGAACTCGATGGACATGTTCAGAAGTGTATTAAGGATCAAAATGGCAACCATGTGGTGCAGAAATGTATTGAATGTGTTGACCCAGTGCATGTTAATTTCATCATTGATGCATTCAAGGGCCAGGTCAGCATTGTTGTATGCTAGCCACACGTTTTCTGTCATGTCATTGTGCCATATTTTGTGTCAGTTTCATTTTATTGTTGTCAAGTATCTATAGAGGAAGGCAACTGATAGGCTATTGTTGAAGTGGGTTTTTGTCATGTACAAATACTAGAGTTGCAGCAGTCAACTTTTTTAGCATCATTATTTGCCAAATCTGCTTTAAAGGTAAAGGTCGTGTATAGCTGTTAATGGAGCTCCTTCTCACAGCTACGGAGTGTCACTTGCCATATGGTATTACACAGTGTTACGTGCCACCCGACACAAGTGAACACACCCCGCCTTAACCCTAGGCAGATAGGCTGGTACTCAATTTACCTACCCCGGAGGGATGGAAGGCTGAGTTGACCTATACACAGTTCTGTGAACTGTTGGTCAGACTTATCAAGAAGGGCTTCTAGTGTGTTGATATACCATTATCCAACATCCCCATTATCCCCGAAGGTTTCTATGGAGATGTTTGAGAAACATAACATAACCTATGAAAAATGCTGAAAATAGGCATGTTATGCAAAAGCTTTACATTTTCAGTTTTTGAATTAGTCTGATGTTTGTTATAATTACAATAGATAAAATGGATTCTGCAGTTTGTGATGTTGGTGGAATTTGTTTGTTGACTGACACCATGCCTGTCAGTTATAGGATTATGTTGCTGATGGCTTCCATGTATTTCACATCTGTATGCCTGTGTATTGGCCTGCAGGTGTTCAACCTGTCAACACATCCGTACGGTTGCCGGATCATCCAGCGAATCCTGGAGAACTGTTTACCGGAGCAGACGTCTGGTTTACTGGAGGAGATGCATGAACACACAGAACGACTGCTGCATGACCAGTACGGCAACTACGTTGTACAGCACGTGTTGGAGCATGGCCGTGCTGAGGACCGTAGTCGCATTGTGGCACAGGTCCGCGGCAAAGTTCTCCCACTAAGTCAGCACAAATTTGCTAGGTTAGTCTGCTGTTGTTACTACTGTATAATATTGCAGCTTCTCGATAGCCCTTTTGTATAAATACCTGCTCCAACAGTTTACAAAATTTCTCTTTTGAGGGATGTGACCTAAGCTGAAGTTGCTATAGAAAGTTAGGTTGGTTAAACAAAAATTGAAAGTTCTAGATGTTATTGTTGATCTGCTTTGTGTGTGGACTGGCTTTGTGATTAAAACTGGAAGTCATTCAATTCATTAGTGTGTTTTGTGTAATTTTTCATTTCAGACAAGTTGTAGTATAAAGTTGTTATGTACTAAATGTGAAATGTGCTGTGGTTAACTGGTTATGATAACATGACCAGATGGAAGGGCATTACTTATTTGCAGAGTGACATTTGACAAGAGATAAAGTACTGTGACAAGTGTGCATAAAGCTGATTACGAAATAGGCAGTCAGTGTCAGAGCTGTAGTAAAGTACGGTAATAAAAAAGGTAAAGGTAGTCACATACTTGATAATTGCATTGGAGCTGGGGCTGCTTCTTTGGAAGTCATAGACCTGTTTGTTACATGTACATACATGCCATGCATGCATGCCATTACTTTCCATCAGGCCTTCTAGGCTACAGACCATAACTGACCTGTAGCCAGTACAAAATAATACAGTTAAGTGACAGAGACATATGGGTGAACAACTTGCCGTGAGTAGAGACATGAATGTGGGATGGCGTGGAGTTGAACCTATGACCTCTGCATCGTAGGTCCAGTGTCATTACCATTACACCACCAGGTCTCGCTGCAATAATATCAGGGAAACATTCAGTTATGGATCTTCTAATACACACGATATAACTTCAAACAAACAAACTATTGTATCAGAAATTGTCTTAAATGTGGTTTGTCCCTGAGTTATTTGCAGTCTGCTGTGGTCTTTGTAAATGTGCACAGTTTTTAATGAGATGCAGTTGATGGTTGTAGCAATGTGATTGAGAAGTGCATCTCACATGCTCCTCGCCCAGAACGTGCATTGCTCATTGAAGAAGTGTGTAATGATAGCAATGGGTAAGTTACAATCTCCACATTATTTGTAGAACATAGTCAGGAGTAAGAATGTGTTGAAAAAACCTCTTTACTGGTTGTCGGCTTGTGTGGTCTGGTGCAGTATAGTAAGTGAACAGGTGCTGTCTGACAGCCAGGTTTTGACTTCACTAGTTGCTCATTGTCTCTTCTAAACTGCTTATATACCAGACCTATGCAAACTTATACAAATAGGATCCTAACAGCTCTATGGATCCGATTAACATCTGACCATGAAGCATGTGGTTAACAAAGATTTGAAGGCTACAGTATGAATGCCAGTCTTTCTCTATATTGATCAGCTGTATTAACTTCTAGTAATTGTCTGTCGTCATCAACTGGATATTGGTTGCCATTTTCTGTTTTAACGACCATTGGCCAACTAGCTGGCATTAAGTGAAGTTAGTTACGACATAGAAACAGGGCTGGTCCTTACAGTTACACCTTGACGAGGATCTGATGTTCAGATGTGATCGTGGGATGTGCAGATGGTGTAAAGGAAGGTGTTATCTGTCCTTTGTAGACCACAGTCTGCATTGTACACAATGATGAAAGACCAGTTTGCCAACTATGTGGTGCAACGCATGATCGACGTTGCCGATCCGCCACAGCGCAAACTGCTCATCAACAAGATCCGTCCGCATGTCGCTGTGCTCCGCAAGTACACGTACGGCAAACATATTCTTGCCAAGCTGGAGAAGTACTACATGAAGAACAACACTGATCTTCCACCTATTGGCATTGCTACCAATGGCACTCTGTAATGGTCTTGTGTTCACAGTGTCACCCATCGTATATTCTGCTGCTTCTCCATGCATTGTGACCATATGACACGTAACATTTTCTGTGAACGGTTAAGAGGAATTGTTATTGCCTTTTTTATATTTAACGTTTTAATTTTAGTGATTACGATATTAAGATATTTATAAGTAAACAAATGATTTTAGACATTTAATCATCATTTCGTATTTGTATTGCATTAGTTCATATAGTTATCTGATAAGTGTTTGTCAGATTTTATTATTGATCATTTGAGCTGATTTCATTTTTGCTGTGGATTTTTGTTAATACAGATGCGTTTTAAATGATGGACTATGGTTTTGAATGTAGGTTTTCTTAGTTTATATCTGGGCTTTACAGATGAGGATTGTAGTTGTTGTATGTAAGTGAATTCTGCCGTTTATACTGTACCATATACTGTACATAAACTGTGTTTCTACCTTATGAAATTCTTTGTGCAAAGAATAGATGCGAATGCCGAATCTGCCTACCAGTATACATTATTATGTAACTTATGTACAGTTATTTGCACAGTTTTGCATAGATACCTGTAAAAACAGACTGTCACTTGTACAAAACTTGTTCAAAAATAGCTGTTGTACAGATATGTACATTTGTACATTGAAAATGTCTTAACTGCTGTTTTACTGTTTTGTCATTGTTCTGGCTTGTATCTATGGCCTTTCCACAGTACTTATCCATTGAAGCAGTGGAACAGTGATCAGAGCATTCTGAAGGAAGTCGTGTGATTTGTTGATGTTATTGGTGGTACAGTTGTCATTGTGGTGATGATGATGAATTTACAGTTATTTGCTTGGTGGCTCTGTAGTAATACTGAGAAGATGCTGTTTGGCATCACTAGTTAGCGTTGTTGTTCTGAATTTGCTGTTGTTGTGTAGTATGATAGTGTTTGGTGCTGTTGTCGGTGTCGTCGTCCTCTGCATGCACAACTCCCTTCATATTTCTCTTATTCATTCTATGTTGCAGTTTTAATAGTGGTTAGACGATTCTCCGATGTAGTGGTTTTTTCTTCATAGTTTTGCTGTTGTATTTCGTAGTTTTAGCTGAGTGCATGTGTGCGCGTTTATGCTTGCGGTGTTGTTAGTAAGTAGCCACTTAGTATAACGTATTTGTCATTTGCTTGCATTTCACATCCAAATATGATGTGGCTTATTCACATATAGTAGAATTGTTTGGAAACTATAATTGTTGAGAATAACTAAACTGTTTATGCTGTCCTATTAGAAGTTAGAGAAGTTTGATGACAAAAGTGATGGATATGGTTTATGGCTTTTGTCCTCATATCAGTATCATTGTGTTAGTCTTTATAGACAGGTGGCTGAATCATATAGTTTCTCTTGTGTGTTCTGGTGTGAAATGTGTTGGAAATTATTGCCTTAATATCATCGTTCTGTTATATTGTAAGCACAGCCTGCTACATCCTAACCGAGTCTTCCACATCACTTAAGAATCGTTTACTTTCCTTGGCATTTAGCTCTGGCTTTATATAGTTGCAGTGCATTTTTAGAGCATACTTGCTACACATGTCATGTCACGCTGATCTAAATATCTTCTGTTTGCCTACTGCCATCATTTAAGTTAACACATTTGCATGCTAGCAATATTTGTTTATATTATGAACGTAATGTAAATATTTTGCATTATAATCGATGTTCTTATAATAACAATTTAATAATGTACTGTGCTGTTTTAGCTCTTCTGTACTTTAACGAGCTTTTCCATTTAAGTGGACATGGTGATCATGCTTCATTTTCTGCATATCCTGTGTGTCATTTTAACATTTTAATGTTTTCATCTGTGTAACTTCCTGCTTTGCTTTTTATGTAAAAGATTTTGTGTCATTACGTTGCAGTGATGTTGGCAGTTAACCGGAGACATTAGCAGCATTAACTGATGAGCTTTTCTCATGCAGCTGTTTGCTTTGCTGTCATCTGTAGAGAACCAAGTCATATACTGTAATGTCTGTCAGCAAAGTATCACTGACAGATTTTGCTGTTATTTTTTCTTGCTTCAGATTGCTGTCGTCTTTTTTGACATTGTTGTTGCCATCAGTTTTCGTGTGAAAGTTCACTCTTGTACATGTGGTTCTCTGTTATCCTTGTAGCTTTTGTGTTTTTCTACTTCATGTGTGCTGTATAGTTGGCATTTGTTTGAAATTGTAAATTTTATACAGTCTTTTAACATATAAATTTCTGGTGTTTTGAAAGTCCTCATATGATGTATGATGACTTCACTGTATAAACTGTGGACTGACAATTATTGTAAATTATTGTATCAATAGCGTGTCAGTATTTTGAGCAGTGATGCCGTTAAGTTGCCACTGCTGTTGTCTTGATGTCTAGTTTGTTCCTAGTAAACTGTTCTCAGTTTAAAGTCACAACTGAATGACTTTCTTAACTTTCCTGATGTTTATCTTTGCGGCATTGTTTAACAGATTTTTTTTGTAATTATTACTTTGTTATACTTGGATTGGATTGGAGCAACATAGAGATAGTGTGTGTAACTCAGAATAGAATCGGTCTTGTCCAGTTGTGTCATTTCAGTAGAATGTTGTTGCTGTATTATTTGCATGCAAAAACGTTGAATGTGGTAGTGTAAGTGTAAGTGGGACTGTTTCAGGCATTAAGCAAACCCGATGTAATTGCCTGCAGTAGTTTTGTCATTGTAACTATGCTCGCTTCTCTGACAATTGCTGGGAAAATCTCTTGTGTTTTGAAATAGGCAGCTTGTACAGCAATGGTTGTCTTGCATGATCTAATTAGTTATGTCAGTTGCTGTAGTATAGCAGTTCACCGTAATCATGTTTATGTTAGCACTAACCAAACACTGTACATTAATAGTTCAGCACAGAAGTATTTTACTATAGTATTTTGCATAATTTGTATAGTTGCATAAATTGAGTGGTATATAATAAACACAGTATGTAGCTATTCATGGTTTTGATGCATGATGATGCAAGTGCCATAAGCATGAATCCTTGTCTTCTGACTTCTTTACTTACAAACTTTTGTGAACACTGAAGATTGAATTTATTGAGACACTTACAGCCCAAAGCTGAATAGATGAGTCCATCATTAGTCATCGTTGTGCCATTTATAACAAGACTCAGCTATCACTGCGACAGAGCACTGCAGCCGATTAGCAACAGTTGTTGTTGTGCTACTAAATAGTGCAAAAGTGGCATATGTGACCTTGGCATTCATGGTTTTTTCGGTCATTTTTGGTCTACAGTAGCTCGTGACATTTCGCTTACTTAGACCTGGCAATGGTGAGATTGTCTATAGTAGTGACATCTGACAAATAATATTCCAGCTTAATATGGACCTTTTCCCTACACCACTGATTTGATGACATCGCTGAATTTCCACACAAAGCTTAGCATGCCAAAAACTAGGACGAAGGGGCTTCCGGATAGTCGATGGTGAAAATCTCATGATCTTAGCTTGTTTCATTTAGTCACAATACCAGCGTATGCCAGACAGACGTTACTGCCATGGTCTATAGAGCATTGCAGCATTAGCATTAGATATGGCAGCATAATGTCAACAGATTGCTAGGACACGTTACATAAGAAAGAGTCGAAAGGATGGTTACGAAAGTCGTGAAATTGAATACAAAAATACGAAATAGAAAATGCAGGCTGCTGAAGATGTTCACATATCGCTTTGAGGGAAGGTTGGTGTTGACATGTTTGAATACTGGCAGCGACGGTGACCATAAGTTCACAAAATTCGGCGGACTGTTATACCTGGACGGCAGCCACAAGGAAGCTCCAATCGACACGGTGCAACGATAAGGGCGTAAGTTGACGAAGTTGACGCAGAGTAAACGTTGCTGATGGTACGGGGTACTCATACTACATCGAGTCATGATTCTTAATGGCCCAATCAACATCCCTGGGACGCAGTAGGCCTAATGACTCCACATGATGCTAATAATAAGAAAATGATGGCGAGAAGTACATTGCAAGGCCGTATCTTAGGGTTTATTTTTGGAGGTTTTGTCACATATTATCTGTTGAGCTGGCGGAATAGCTGCAGTCCAAATGAAACTTAATAATCAGCTTAAATGCTTCATTCAATGTACATTACAGCATTTGTTTTTGTGCAGTTTCTCAAACGATGATTATTAAGTGACTAAATGAACAGAAACATTCATTCCTACCACACTTAAACGTCTGGCTGCACTACCTTGCGAAAGTATTAGTATTGAAAAGCTGCAATTAAAAGCTTGGTGAGATCTTTGTGACTATTTTATTGTATTTTACTACCGGGTTTGCCAGTATTTTGATGTAGCCTACCGGTAGTTATGACACAAACTTAATTGGTGGCTTTCGTACGTTATAGATGAGATGACTCTAGGCCTATGCGAGGAATGTGATTTTTTTCTTGAAATTCTTATTAAATTGTGTCTTGGACAACATTTTGAAAGACAAGGACTAAACTTCATCTGAGTGTACCGGGTATTGGGAGTAAGGTCCGTCGCCATAGGCTAACAGTAGTAGCTGACATTGACGACTACTCATCTACAAACCGCTGAAACGTCATTGTTTATTAACGCACACTAGGCCTATCTTTCTTCATTTCATAAATCTGCTTTCGTAGACTGCTGGTAGAAGTTCTACACTGCTTTCACAGATTAGCGA
>Ga0056132_1000104_pt1 | contig 17528 bp, 11 predicted proteins | sample WorMetLIZISLAND2_3_FD_71119 | JGI IMG/M metagenome (GOLD analysis project Ga0056132, IMG submission 71119) | Marine gutless worms symbiont microbial communities from Max Planck institute for Marine Microbiology, Germany - Olavius clavatus LIZARD... ...
AATCCCCTCGTCAAACTCCCTCAAAACTGTGTCATTATGTCCGACTTTGTGTCCCCTACAAACCCTGAAAATTTGGTGAAGGGCTGACGGCCAGTTTTTTTGTTGGCCCATTTGAAAATATGGGGTCCTGTGTAAGGCATAGGTATACAAATCCTAGAAACGGAGTCAATTACTCCTGATACTCCTCGCACAACTGACTTCTACCCGCTAACTAAAAGTCTCTACACACACCCGTGCATGGGTGATGGCAGCAAATGCGCAGCATAAATGTATCTGTCGTTAATCAAATGTTAGCAGTATGCATGTTTTGTTACACAGCTCTTTGTTCTGTGTCAACTGTCTACTAACAATGGCAGTAAGAGCAAGTTTGATTGATACACTCTCAGTGGCAGACTCAGTCCTTAAGCCGATGTCAGACAAGACAGTTTCCGTTAACGGTTTCTGTTAACGGTCACTGACTGTTAACGGCAATACCTGTCACACATGGACAGTTTCCGTTAACATATGTGGTTATAAACAATGAAAACATGGAGTGAGGTGAGGTGGACAAATTGAAACCACCATTTAGTGGTCTACAGACTGCGTAATGTTTAGGCTTCTTTCGTAAGTTACAAGAAATAACAAATAAGCCACGCTACTTTTGCATCCGTCCACTTGATCCATTAATCACTATACGGTATAGTAAAATGGGAAAAACCCACATCGTGACGTCCCACGCCGTCCAATCAACAGCCTCTATTCGCGACAACAACCGTCTCACGAGACGGCTTCTGTCGACGGCTGTCAGATGGCATTTTCTGTTAACGGAAATGCTGTTCACACACGACAGATTTCTGTCGACGGTGACTGTTAACAAAAACCGTTAACGGAAACTGTCTTGTCTGACATCTGCTTTAAACCACCAGCAGAATTACCAACCAGACTGCACCCACAACTGTCTCCTCAGCCAGTAGATTACACTGTATACTAACAGACTTTCAACACAAACACCATGCAGTTTGTTAGTCAACAATGGAGAGTAGAGGTCACGTCACGTGGCACGGCTGTCACAGCTTTGCAGTATTTCATCACATAAACTGCAGCAAATAATGTGAAATGTGGTATAAAATGTAACAAAACTGAAATCTGCATTGGTAACGAGCTGTGAAGACATACATGTCATTCAACTGGTCCATGAAATGACGATCAACACCGCCAATCAAACAATCAATCAGTCATGCACATGATCAGAGTTACTTGGCGTTATACACTGTGTTCCAAAAAAACCAAGCCCCCAAACTTTGGATGGCAGTAACTTTGTCAAATCTTAACCGATTTCAAAAATTCTTTCACTGACAGACTCAGCAGGAAATTTGATATAAGTGATATGCAGACATTCCACCACACCTAACGTATGTCGCTACACTACCTTGCGAAACACGAATGACCGAAAAACGAACGAAACGGTTTTTCGGTCATTCGTGTTTCGCAAGGTAGTGTAGCGACATACGTTAGGTGTGGTGGAATGTCTACATAGTGCTGTATAGCAAATTTCCTACTGAGTCTGGCAGTGAAAGAATTTTCAAAATCGGTTAAGATTTGACAAAGTTACTGCCAAAGTTTGGGGCTTGGTTTTTTGGAACATGTTATATATATCGCAGGCGGAGAATTCAGTGTCGGTAGCTAGACTTTAGTGTCAATCTTCATGAAGTTCTTGCCACGACGCTGAGCCAAGTTAGACATGCCGACTGGTGCAAGGACCGGTGTCGGGCTGTTGTTGATTGCCTTGAATGTCGCCTTCATTGCTCCCTAACAACACACGACCATAAAGAGACTATCTGTAACATAAAACCAACTCTACACCTGGTGACCAATGCCAGGCCATTAATAGTGTTCTTAGATAAAGGAACTTATAAGCTGTGTGGCTGAGCAGCAAATCATGGCCAGGCAAAATAGAAACTGAAAAGACACTTCATCGTAACAGATAAAAACGATAAGAAGGACGTTCACCTGTAGCTCAATGATGCCATGTTTAATTTGAAAGTGAGATAAATGGAGAAGATATAACCACAGAAGATATATAGAGATTGAGTGAGTGAGTGAGACATAGTCACTGTACTGATACAGAATGAGGTCAAGCTTTGATGACACAGAAAGGAAGAATATCCAGCAAGCAGTAGAGGACATTGACTGCACTTTGTATGAAACACTATGATCTGTGTATGAATCTGTTATGTTCACAAATAACTCATCATCACACGAATAAACAGCAATATTGTCTAAATGTCAGTAGCACCATTATGACAACTGCACTTGTATGGACACATGACAAGAATGATAGAAGGAAGACAGCACAGCGTTCACTACAATTGACTCCACAGACCACACGGCCACGTGAGTGAGTGAGTGAGTGAGACATAGTCTTATAGTCCTAGGAAACACTGGATGGATAACATCAAGCAAGCTGTGGAAAGACGGGCAACTACTGCGCATGGTCGGAATTGTTCCTTGACAGACAAGAATGGCGTCAATTCTTCACTGAAGCAACCTGGATCCTGGCACATTGTACATAGTACAATATAAAAAAACTAGTCAAAACCAATGCTATTCTAAATAAACTATTCAGTTGTACAGTAGACATAACTAATAACTAATTAAGTACTTTTTCTAAAATTTATAGCTCCTTCTCCGTGAACCAGCTCATTTCCATCGAAATGACACTACACGGAGAAGAGTCGACTCTCACTTCTGATGAAGGCGTCAGCGGACGTCGAAACGTTGTTTTCTATACTATAAAGGTTAGAAAAAGTACTTAATTAGTTATTAGTTAAAACCAATGCTAACCTTGTATATCCAAAAAGGGATGGCCAGGTTGAGTTGGCCTAGATGTCTGGTTAAATACCAAGACTGCATATTGTCTGAATGTCAGTAGTACTATTAGAGCAATACACTAAATTCACAGGACATAATGAGCAGCTGTAGATAGCATTACCTTGACAGAGCGCGAGGTGTCGGGCAGAACAAGTCGATTCTGTGGCAGTTGATCGCGAGTAATGATCCAACGATGTGTTAGCACCTGCTGCAGGCTGATACGCTGGTGAGGGTCGATGTGCAACATTCGTGACACGAGATCCTTAGCAGCCGGTGACACTACGTCCCAGTTACCTCCACTCAGTGCAAACTTACCTTCACCAATACGTGCCAGAATCTGATCAGCCGAGTCCTCGGGACCATTGGCAAACGGTGTCTGACTGCAAACCATCACATACACAAGACATATACAACGTGAGTCAAAAATAAAGGAGACACTATACTCTTGTCCATATCTTTGCTAAATGTTGACCGATTTTCATAATTCTTACACCGACACATTCAGTAGGAAACGTGCAATAAAATTATTAATAGAGATCCCAATGTGTCAGTGAAAGAATTATGAAAATCGGTCAATATTTAGCAAAGATATGGAGAAGAGTATAGTGCCTCCTCTTTTTCGACTGGTGTATGTCCCGAGTCACAAGCTGTTGAGCCAGCAACAGCTATGTGCCCTAATAAATCAGTATATGTAACCATGCATAGACAACAACAGTGCTAATAGTGCCTATCTACAAAGGACGGCCAGGTTGAGTTGGCCTGGATGGCTGGTTAAAAAGTGGACGATCACCCATCTCAGTACAGGCCCGCTTTGAAAGAGCGACTTCAATAACTTGGTCAACACCAAAATAATGAAGTATCTAGAATATGTATCCATTCAACTTACAACACTAGACATATTCCCAGTTTTAAAAATACTTCTGTACACACAGACAGACAGATAGACACAGATGCAGAGAGACAGAGAGAGGGGGGTTACCAGCTGATGACAGACAGACACAGAGACAGACAGACAGAGAGATGGGACAAGTAGATGATACCCAGAGAGCATTGTGTAGAGCAGAACTCCCAGACTCCAGACGTCACATCCTTGATCATAACCTTGCTTCTTCAACACCTGCATTAAACAACGCCTGCTGCTGACGTCACTGACAACAACGACGACGATGCAAGTGATATATTCTGTTACTGACACCTCACGATGTTGTTACATCAAAAAGTAACAAAACACGCATCTTTGGTCTTGACTCTTGAGCAACAGTCTACAACTCTCGTAAGAACTCCTCCCCATAGGTCCACTTCCAGTCAGCCTACATAATGTGTAATACTTTTCACCACACTTGTTCCGTTCATATATAGGCATTACGGAGTACGTTAAAATCTGCAAACTTTTTCGATAAACATAAAGTCATTGAAAAATCATGACACTATCACATGTAAAGCTATACATCTAGATCATTATGAGACAGACTGACAGGCCTAGACTCCTAAGCCATAGGCTGTAGTTGTTGCACAAAACATTAGTTGTGCTGCTCCTTCTTATGGTTTCATGCTTATCATACAATACAATACAATACATTGAGAACTTATATAGCACGGCTATACAAAAATGTGCAGGGGCGCTAACAATACTAAAATACATAGAAGCCAAAATAAAATCAATCTGTGACGAATGCACTTTGGAACAGAAATGTCTTAAGTCTTTTCTTGAATACATCTGTGTTAGAGCAGTGTTGCAAGTCCTTAGGTAGGTTATTCCAGGCATACACTTTATCAATTTTAAGCAAGCACAAAACTGAGTTTTCTTTTCTTCAAACTGACTTTAACTCATTCACAATTTCATTTCCAAAGCAGCAAAAACAGCAAATCATTAAATGATCTGCAGCAAAAAAACCTACTCTCAACTTCAACTCTTTGAAGAACGTACGATATGCTCACATTACAAAGTCCACTAAAGTTCGCAAACTTTTCCCCGAATGTAGAGCATGTCTTGCATGCGCGGACAACTATGCCTGGACTACTGTAATTCACTGATCTACGGCCTGCCTCAGAGCCTCCTCAGCAAAGTTCAGTCCATCCAGAATGCCGCCGCTCGGCTTCTCACTGGAACTAGACAAGGGGACCACATCTCGCTAGTTCTTTGTCAGTTGCACTGGCTTCCTGTCCAGAGACGTGTCAACTTCAAGCCAGCATGTTTCGTTTACTCGTCTTTGTCCGGCCAGGCACCACCGTATTTGGCTGACAACATACACTTGGTTTCAGAAGGTAGAAGACATCAGCTCCGCTCGTCCACTGACGGATCGAGTGTTGTTCCATGCACGCACAACACATATGGCGACAGAAGCTTTGCTGCTGCCGGGCCATGTGTTTGGAATAGCCTCCCAGTACATTTGCACGACGTAGACACTAGTTATAACATTTTCGACTTTAATTCAAAACGTTTTGGGTTTAATGTTGCTTCCGGGGCGCAATGCAACATCCTGATTAATTGTGCTGTACTTACTAAACTAAACTAAACTTTCACAAAGTACAACTGACAATGTCGCAGAATGCTGGCGGTGACAAAGTACCTCGGGTGCCACAAAGTTGGCAGTGTAGCACGGAGTCATCAGGAGTCCATTGTCAGCACGCAGCTGCTTCGCAAAACCAAAGTCACAGATATGTAGAGATTCGGGCGCACCATTTACGTCACCATAGAGCAGATTTGACGGCTTCAGATCACGATGAACAACCTGCATACATACTATAGAGATAAACAAGCTGTATATTTACACCACCACAGACGAACAACCTGTGTAGTCATATCACACGAATGAACACCAACAGTGTCAATAGCAATAATACACAGCTACAACGTCCTGAAAAACTGACACAATGGACTTAATGTCACAAAGATGACAGATCTTTGCAGAGTTACTATGTGTGACTCCTGCATAACGTTTTAGGCCAAAGTTAACAAGATAACATTGAAAAATATCATAATTATTACAGTGTAGATTGGATTGGATTGAGTAGAGTTTAACGCCCCACCCGACACAGTATAGGTTATTTAGGAGGCAGTCTTCACAGCCAATCACTTGACTGTTACTGACAAACAAACAATAAGGAAAAAGCTCAATATAAATCACAAAAATACACACATAAACACAATACGAATCAAAGAAAATAAACAACTAAACGTACAGCAGAAACAAAACTACCCTGATTCAGTTGCCTCTTACGACACTCAGCCAGGAAACGAGGTGGGCTTACAATGGCCCCGAGCACCACACGGGCCTATTAAAGTGTAGACTTTGACATCAAACTATCACAGTTTCCAACTTAGTGCTTACAGCTTTACCCTGTAGCTTCTGAGAGTACAACAGAATGTCATAGTGGCCCATCGTAACATTCTTCCAGTTACCTCACAATTCAGCAAAGACGAGAAATGTCAAAAAGCCACTTAATAATAATAATAATCCAGAAAACTCTGCACAACTTGTTACACTACCATCAAACAATCTGTCACTGAGTACCATTTAAACTTACTAATTGCCATCAAGTCTTGAACACTCACTACATTTTACTGAGCCACACTGTTTGCTAAGTACAAGCGGTGGTTTAGCGTAGTGGTAACGTTGTTGGCAGATCAACGAAGTTACTCTATGACAGGCCCGGTTAGTACTTGGATGGGTGACCGTCTACGGACGGGTAAACCATCTCGGTATGTTAAAAGCCACCGAGGTCGACTCAGCCTTCTACCCTCCGTGGACGGTAAAATGAGTATCAGCTTTCGCGCTGAGTAATGATAATAAATGGCGATGGTGGATATGGTTTACTGGCTGCCTATATAGGTGGGCCTGCAGCTCCAGCCGATTGGCTTGGTCCAAAGGTCGGTGGCACCGTTTCTGTATTCATCTCCTGAACTGACTAAACTCTCGCAATGGCTCTGCTATGATGACAGCACTATAAATATTGTCGTCATTAATATTATTATTATTATTATTACAAGCTAACAGTACTTAACAGTCACTCAGACAAACACACAACACGCAAAAAGACAAGAAGAGAGTACTTAGAGACGTAACCAACTACGTACTCCTTTAGAATGCAGGTAGTAGACAGTCTTAGCAAGGACTTGCAGCACGGAACTCGCTTCACGCTCTGAGAATGACTTCTGTTTCAGAATTCTGTCAAGCAGTTCACCGCCGCGCATCAAGTCCGTCACCATGTACACGCGTGACTTGTTGTCATAGACCTATGCACATCACAGTTAACAATCACTCAGGGTGCGTTCACATTGACACGAGTACTGGTTACGGGTATCCGTGTCCGGGTTATAGTAAACACAAATTTGCATGTATTCCAATGGAGCATTCACACTAATACAAGTACATTTACGAGATCGATACTCACTCGTACGGGTCGTTTCGTGCATGTCTTGTTTCTAGGCAACCCGTACTAGCAAGCACGTGATGTTACTTATTTATACAGCACACAGTAAAGATATGACGTAATTTTGACGTAAACATTTATGAACAACATTGCTAGCAATACTGAAGTAAATTTTTGCAAGAAATTCAAGGTATTTCACAATTTACACCAAATTTTTAATGGCGACTGAATTTACAAGTGTCTGCTTGTACGAGTGACCGTGAACGCTCCACTCGTACGAGTTTCACTGGTAGGAATAACTCGTAACCGGCACTCGTGTCAATGCGAATGCAGCCTCACTCATGGACAATCACTTGACAATGACTCACACTGACTGGGCAGCATCAGTTAGGGCATTGGACTTGTGATCAACAGACTGGTTACAAGTTCAACTCCCGGCCATACACTGCTGGGTTAGTACTTGGATGGGTGACTGTCCGTGGATAGGTAAGACATCTCGGCTTTACCCTGTAGCTTCTGAGAGTACAACAGAATGTCATACCGGGACAAAGGACAACAGCATGAACTCCAGATTGCACAAACATGTGGAACATCACTTCAGGTGATGACTATACCAACTATCAAACTGCTTTAAATAGTTTAATTTCAATACAGAATCATTTTACAACAACATCCAGTTCAGTGCAACAGCTCCATAGAAAATGTTTCTTTCAACATAAGTTCCAAATAATAGCATTCTACGCTACATCGATGTATGACACCAGCTGACAGCAGCAGAACGTTACCGTTACACAATCACTCAATATCAGAACACATAGACGTACATCACGAAAGCAACAGAATGTTACCATCAACACAATCAATCAGTATCAGAACATATGGAGTGACGTACATCACGCAGCTTGACGATGTTTGGATGATCGTATCTCATCAGAATCTCGACCTCTTCATATGGATCTCGTTTCTCTGGATCAATCACCTGAACACATTTCTAACGAACATAAACACTAAACAACAAACACATGCACACAGACACACACAATACATGCACGCAGTGTTATTATACAATGGAAGACTGAAACTACCAGGTGCAGCAAAAAATGTATCCCCTAAAGTTGCTTGCCATTTTCTGAGCAACTGCTTGGAATTTTAATGCAAATTTTCACCCTCTTATAACACGTTCATACCTGCATAAAATCGCCATGCAGCATTTGATATTTCCTTACTGTTGCAAAGTTATGGATTTACTTGTGAGACAACATATTGCATATTCAAAAACTTAGTATTGTAATGAGTAATGCACATTGAAAACATTGACATACCTTTACAGCATATTCACGACCAGTTGTCCGATGAACGCATCGCTGACACACAGAGTATGAACCGGTACCAAGCTCCTACCACACAGTAATCATAGTAACATAGACAATCCAGAGAAAATTCAGACATATCAGAGTACAGACACGGCTCAAAGTAAAACAATTTAGTGAACAAATCTATACCCAGCTCCTACCACACAGCAATCACAGCACATGATAGATCACTGCAGAATAGCTCAACATAGAATAGAATAGGAAATTTATATAGCGCAATATTATGCAAAGCATCTCTACTGCACTGAGTGCACTAATATCGCGCGAACAATATCGTCTTCAGCATGCATCTAAAGTCGCCAAAACTAATGGACAGACTGCGAAACGCGGTCGGTAGTGAGTTCCAGACCGTCAGGGAAAGCTCGACGGCCAAATGTAATCCTCCGTCAGCGCGGTACAATCAGCTGATGCTGGTTGGCTGATCGACGTGATCGTAGATGTCAGCTGCTGACGGCGGTAACCGGAGTGCAGCGGACACTCACGTACTTTGGAGCTTTGATCTCCAGACACCGGCGGACCATGACAGCGAGCTTGTACTCGACTTGTTCCGCGACGTCAAGCCAGTGTAACTGGTGGATTCAACAGGCCACGGTCGTACTTGTGACATGAGATGAACAGCTGCATTCAGCATACGTTGTAGAGTGTCAGTTGTGGACTCGGCGATCCGGCAAGAACTGCGTTACAGTAGTCCACGCGCGAAGTAACGAACACATGGACCAGCGTCTTCATGGCGTCGTCGTGCAAGGAGCGTCGAACTCGTCTGAGCTGACGGAGCCAGTAGAAGCACGTCGCACTGACACGGGTAACACGGTCATCCAGACTCAGGTCAGACGAAAAGGTGACACCGAGGACGTGAACGTGGTTACATACCCACAGTTACATCTCAACATACTTACACACATCACAGAACAGTCAAACACATCAGAATACAGACATATACACATGTCTGTAAATATAACAATTTACTGAATGAATATATACAAACAAATACCGTTAGATCATGTGCACAGACCAACCAGCACATTAGTCACCAAACTAACCAAGTACCAGGCGCATAAACTACTGCTTGTTAAACTACAGACTTGCCACAGACATATCATTACACATTAGTTTTATCACAATGCAAAATAAATGATAACTTGGTCTAAGTGAGACATCATCTAAGATCAAAGGTCTCTTCTGTAGTCAAGAAAATGTTCTCATTTGTGTTGTACAGGTTTCACACAGTGATGCAATTGAAAGCACTCATCAGTCATCAATAATTATCAGCTGTACACAGGTGTGAATGAACTGCATCATTACCTCTTTCAGATCATAGTCATCAGAGAATGGTTTTGTTTTGACGCCAGGTATCTACACGTGAAACAAACAACACAATAACATCTACGACTGAACATGTATGATCTATGAATAGAACAAACTGTTAAATATTTATTACTATTGTAGGCAACATATTATGCACAGTTTTGCAGAAATACAGACAGATGACAATTACTAGCAGAGTTGTTTGCCTACTCAAACGAAGCACACTTAACACATATACCTACTGACACAGACGTAAACATTACTTTCCAAAATGTTTCTACATTTACTGCTTTGTGACTCACTACACAAACTAGTGTTTCAGAGCAGCAGTGGAATGCTAGGTGGTCATCAGAAGCTACTGTTACTGGCAGACTCATACTGAAACAATCTATTGTTTAACGTTTAGTGTGAACTTCACTCCGACTCGAAATGCAGCCAAACAGCACAACGTCCAGGACAACTCAGCCTTCAATCCCTCCAAGGTAGGTGAATTGAGTACTAGCTTCTGGCTGGGTTTAAGGTTCACCTGACTAACACTGTTAATCGAGCACCAGCCTGTCTGGCTTGGGTCACGACAGGATGTGTTCAATTATGTTCGGTGGCAGCTAACACTGTGTGATCCCATAACTTAAAGTCAGTGACTACTAAAAACAAACAGAGCACAACTTGCCGACGAAAGAGCCTGAGTGTTGCATACAACAGTTGTAGAGTGATCGACGTCGTCAAGCAGTGATGGCGCAACGTAACTAAAGCCACGAAACAACTCGTGAGCTGTAGCACTTGGTGGCACTCCCGGAGAATCTGTTAGCACAGTGACAATGGTCACAGTGTCATTAATGGTCAACCTATTAGCACAGCAGTTCATCAATATGATGACAGCTATACAGCCACAAGCCAGATCAAGTCAACTGTCATAAAACTGACAGTACAAATTTAACATTCTCTTAACATACATACTACTACTAACAGAAAACGTTAACAGAAAATGTTGAGTTCATATAGACGATATATGTTAATAAAAGACATTTACTATAGAAAAACTAAACACCACTCTAGTGGACAATCGTTTCCTCAGTTATAATATACTGTAATTGGACCTCACTCCACGGAGTAATCTATGAACTGAACTAGGACACATCGGATCTCCACTAGGGAACCACCAAGGTACATACGTTACTGACTGTGGTCCCACAGCTTGGAACTCTCTACCAGCAGCCGTTCGAGACTTATCTTCATCATCATCCTGTTTGTTACTGCAGCCATCTCAAAACTGAACTATTTAGCAGGGTGTAATGGTGTATGGCATGCAACGTGTTTCTGCATACATTCATTACCTTTTGGTGTCTTGGATGTGAACTGTTTGTCAAAATAGAATGCATCGTCGACGCGACTGGCGACAGGTTTAAATGGTGGAACAATCTGTCGCTTGAGCAACTTATCCCAGTTTATTGTTGCAAAAAACACATGAGACTTGAGGTCTTCAACGCCCCGTTCACCTGCACCTGTCAAACCAAGATCACACAATGTCACACAACCCACTTAGATACATCTACATCTGTCTTCAATTAACTGACAAACATCATGCCTGCCACATTATCATCAGCACAGCAAGTTTACATGACAAAGTGAACTTTCAGCATCAATGTATGTGCTATTGATATGCATGCTGCAAGCTTTAAGCATTCCTTATTGTCAGTCCATGTGGATGTATGTCTGTGGCTATGTATATATGGATGTCCAAACCCTTGAGGCTAAGTATCTTGAAAACAAAGGGAAATAGCAGATTCTTTCCTTTCCTACTGGGTGCCTATAGGAAAGTTCCCAAGGGGAGTTAAATGGCAATGTTAGTAATGACATCACATGACCGAATGACATCATAGTGGTTACATCATAACTTTTGAAATATTTATTCTCCTTGAGTTCTTGTCGGAATTAGACGATCTTTTTAACATATGATCTCCTACTGTAGACCCTGGCATTATGGCATCAGTGACGATGTCATAAAACTAAGCAAGATCCACGAAGACTACTGTTGAGGATGTATAGGAAATCATTTATGCTGAGTCGAATGGTCACGCAACTGATGACATCACGTGACTGTATGATGTCACAATGGTGACAATGCAACATGCAACATGACACAAACACATTGTATTAATATTATTAGGTCGCTCGCCAGCTTGGTGTGTGGGTAAAAGTGACTGCCATCAAACTAGGTAGTACAGACACAGCCTATTTAACAATGAACTCTGCTACAACAGTTTGACAGTAATGTAACAATGCATGACGGACAAACCAAGTCGATTTGTTGGATTTCGTTTGAACAAAGCTCGTAGGAGTGACTGTGCTTCAGAACTGAGGAACTGAGGCATGCCCAGCTTTGCTCTGTGATAGACACACACACACACACACACCAATGTATGGCACCATGAAACCCATGACATATTTTCCACTACACACAAATGATGTCGTAAGTTTACTGTGTGTCATGGGTATCCAACTTCTGTGAACAATGTTGTGCACGTGATGGTCCTGTATGCAAGCTCACATACACAGGAGATGTACACTGTGTCTCCAAAAAATGGACCCCGACGTTATCGATTGTAATTTTAAGGATTAGCGGATTTTGATGATTTTTGGCACAAATATTCCTGACACTGCTGAGGTGGGAACCTGCAGAGCCATTTGATGGTCAGTTGTGTCAGGAATATTTGTGCCAAAAATCGTTAAAATCCATTAATCCTTTTAAAAGTTACAATCGATAATGTCGGGTCCCTTTTTTTGAGACACAGTGTATATGCACATCTAAAGTAGCAAACTCTGTACACACCACCAACTTATGCCACTGGGCCAGTTTTTCACACAAAGGTAAATGAAATCATCTGGACACGATTTTCGGCCTGATAAATGCACGAAGTTGTGGGTTTGCTGTGTGTCATGGGCTTGCCACTTTTTTACATACAAAAGTCATGGGTTTGCTGGTCCAGCATGCTCACACACAAATGCATCAGTCTGATGACTACCATACATATGACTCTCATCTGTTCATGACATAAGCACTATACACATAAAATGTTAAAAAGGTCCTCTCTAGCTGTTAATGGTACACTATCTCACAGCTATGGGACGTCGCTTGCCATACGGAATCACACAGTGTTACCTACCACCCGACACAAGCGAACATGCCCCGCCTTAACCCCAGCCATGCAGGCTCGTATTCGATTTACCTACCCTGGAGGGAGAGAAGGCTGAGTTGACCTGATAGCACCATGGCCGGGAGTCGAAACAGCGACCTTTCGATCAAAACCGATGCTGAACCACTGCACCACCATGACAACCAACCAACATATACATGTGAAAGTTGGTCTAAGAAGAACAAGTTGTGAAGTAAGTAACTATAACTGACTTGAGAATCATCGTCATCGTGTCCTTTCTATTCTGTCCTTGAAACGGCAACGACCCGGTCAGCATCTCAAACTGAACAGTCCACATCACACGCACACAACAGCATAATCATCATCTTAACAATCTATCTATCACACATACATAACTATATTCATTCAATGGCAGTCTACTCCAGCCATGTTCTATTTTACTAAACAGGCAATATAAAGCAAATACTCGAGCTTTGTCAGGTGGCAGATGTCGAGGCTCGTCAGCGACTTCGTTCCAGTTCATCCTTGTCACTGTCACTCACTGACTGTCAGCCACACCCGACTGTCAGCCATCAATGACCGAGCTTTTATGGTCACTGTTGCTTGCGTCTTGAACAGTCTGCCTGATCTTGTCACTTCCACACCTTCCGTAGCTGTCTTCCAGTCTCGGCTCAAAACCCACCTGTTTAACATTTCCTACCCTTTCCCCTTATGACTGTTCAGTGCCTGCGCAGTGACGCTTAGTTGCTTTGGACACTATAATCGTTCTTTCTTACTTACTTACTTATATTTAACAGTGAATGAATGAATACATAAATAAATCCATACTAACTGCCACGTTGTTTATTCTAACCAGAATAACACATTTACAATCCTCCTACACCAATCTGTTGTTGGTTCTTTGACTCCACGCAACCTTTGCTTCTTGTGGTTCCAGCGCTGCTGCCCCCTCAGTATGGAACTCACTCCCTTCTAGCATTTGCGCTTGTTCGTCATCACACACATTCTGTCGTCTTCTTAAAACCCACTGTTTTGACCAGGCCTTCAGTTCCCACTAGCGGCTCACACAAGTGCCTCAGAATCGGCCTTTAGTTGACACTTTGCACTATAAAGAATTTTATTTACTTACATATTTGTGTACAGAAATATTCTTCACGTATTCCAACAATATATCAAGTAATGCCTAGTTTCCAGCGTTCCGTTGCCGTTACACAAATTCCGTAAGAATTCCGTAAGCACCGTAAGAATTACGTTGCCTATGTTGCGCTGTTGCCGTTCCCACATGCCATTGTGCCGTAACTGCCGTTCCGTAGTAAATAGGATTAAATCCTATTTTTGCCGTTCTGCCATAGGCGGACAGCCAATCAGCGTTGTGGTCACTTCAAACGCCTCAACGGAGACATTTCCAGCAATTCTGTTCTCGCGCGCAACTGCAACAGCAGCTACGGAATGGAAGAACAGAAACGGCACAACGCCCTTGTAGTGACTATATGGACATGTTACGGCGCCTTATAAATTATCGTATTATTATTATTATTATTAATGGAACGGCGAAAAGGCAATGGCAGAACAGCAACGGAATGGTGGAAACCAGGCATAAGACAGCAATATATGCGTACAACTCACCATTAGCACACCATACGACCACCAGTCAGCTGATGAATCATGTCCCTTCCGATTGACGACTTCAGGTGCCATGTACTCCACCGTACCACAGAATGAGAACGTTTTGTTCTCCATAAATATCGACTCTTTGCTCAGTCCAAAATCTGTCAGTTTGATGTGACCGTCAGAGTCCAGCAGAATACTGCCACATCACATACAGATCAATATATAGTTACTTTATTATTTTACTAAATTATAAAGCTGCCATACTATACTGGATCGACCAGGTCCGGAAGGACAATAGAATCCCCCCCAGCGGATCTGTGGAGGCGTGTGATGAGTCGTGGTCACCAAGGAGCAACACTATGGCCCTCGCAGGGCCTCGCTGGCTTTGCGATAACGACGACGAAGACGATACTATCCTACAAGATGCTTTCCACTCAGCAACCAGCTTATTTCTATAACCTCATATCTTACCACCAATCCAGTCTTTTACTTTGTTCCTCTAGCTAGCCCATCCTACACGTTCCTGGGATAAAAACTGACTTTACATGCTTTCTCTTCTGCCGCTTCACAAATGTGGAACCATATACATACTGCTATCAGAGTGTCACAATCACCTGACTCCTTCAAACGTCTAAACTTTATTTTGCCTCGGCATAACGCTCTCACCACCTAGCGACTACACCGCACCTCGGATTTAATTTTTTAACCAAATTTTTTTACATCACGCTATATCAATAACTCAAAACAACTAGCAGACCTACAGTGCAGGAAATCATATCATGTGAATGAGGTCTGCATCGGTTTAATACACAGATGGCAAGATACAATACTTGCTGTGTGTAACATTAGCAGATCACATCATATACCATACTGTGTCAAGAACACACACTACACTTGCCAAGTCTGTATTCTAATCTGCCACGTAATGTTGCTAACTCTCAAAGTATGACAAGAAACAACGACCCCCATTCACAGGCCTAAGCCGGCTCTCAGGAATCCCAGCAAATACCAGCTATTAACTAGTCACAGCTGGACTGATAAAGAGCATATCCACACAATTAGTCCTAACCCGCATGACACCAGTAATAGCTCTCTGCAGGTCCAAGCGACAACCACCTGGCCATGGAGCTTGCCTAGTCAACAGGCTGGCCATGTGAGCCTGTGAGGCCCACCACTGCCATCCCTCAGTGACATGCCTATCAATACAGTGCATAAGACAACTCAGCCTTCTACACTCTGCAGAACAGTAAAATGATAAACTTCAAGCAACAACAGCAGCATACAGATGGACTCATGACCCATCACTCAGTTTAGGTGGCTTCGTGCAACTGTACTATATTAACCACAATGGCAGCACACTGCCTCGGTGATGTACTTGAAGCTGCTATTACCATGGTATGTACGGAATGAATAAACTGACAGACTAGCGAGAAAATACTTCTCAGGCTTGAGATCTCTGTAGATGATGCCGTGTTTATGTAGGTGACTCAGAGCTAACGCCAGCTCTGCCAGATAGAACTTCACGTCTTCTTCAGTGAACATCACCTACAGCCACATTTATACAATTAAATACTTAAATACACACTACACATCATCAAAGGTAGCTGTACGAGGGCTAGTCTTCCAGCCAACACCATCAGCCGTTTGCAGTCTGTTCTGAATGCTGCGGCATGCCTGGTGTTTTCTTCCCGGAAACACCACCGTGTGTTGCTACTTCTTCCACGACTGCATTGGTTGAAAGATGGAGCAGCGGATTGAGTACAAGCTTGCTCTACTTGCTTATCGCTGTCTCCATGGTCTGGCATCACCACACCTCCTTGCCAACAAACTGCAGCCTATTTCAACCCTTGACAGATGGCGACGACTGCGATCAGCCACCACCAACGCCCTTGTCGTTCCATCGACTCGTCTTTCCACCTTCGGGGATCGGGCTTATCCTGTTGCCGCAGCCCAGGCGTGGAACAGCCTGCCAGTCTCGGTTACATCAGCAGAAACGATCAACATGTTCAAGTAGCGGCTGAAAACTGAACTTTTCATTCCCTGCTACGATCTGCCGTCTTCTGCTTATGCTTGCAAAAATTCCATATAATTCTGCCCTACTGCTGCACAACTCGTTGTCTTTATTTTTTGCTTGTCAAGTATCCTATCAGTCTTTGGAAACTCCACTATAATACTACAGATGTCACGCATGCTGCATATATATGTAATGATAAACTTCTTAAAGATTTAAACCAATTCTTTATTTTGTTCATAGATTAATCAGCTAAAAGACAGTCACTGCCGACAGTTATGACCTAGTTATGACTCATTGCTGGTGATAATGTCTAGTTATGAGTCATTTCCAATGATGACCTACTTCTTTTGAGAGTCGAGTGAACAAATCTCCTCCACGAAGGAACTCCAAGATTAAGTACAGTTTACCTTCCGTCTGAAACGCTACAACATCAACAACACTCGTGCATTCATCACAAGATCTAATTACAAATTACTCTCCTAACATGTCGCAACTGGTATTCAATATCAACCACCCTAATACTACCGTACTTTGAGTTCTTAGACCACGAACTGATCTCATATCGCTACTCGTTCTTGTTCTTGTTGGGGTGACCTCTTCAAAAAAGCCTAAGGCTCCATTATTTCAAACTGAATTGGGATAAAATTTGGCAGGATTATTCCTCAAGTGTACATTTACTTGGGTGGCTTGGTGGTGTAGTGGTGGCGTGTTGGACTCGAGACCGAGAGGTCCCGGGTTCAACTCCCGGCCAGTGCACCGCCAGGCAGCAACTCTGGGCAAGTTGTTAACACCCATGTGCCTCTGTTCACCAAGCAGTACAATTTGGTACCGGCCAAAGGGCGGTGA
>Ga0056132_1000105_pt1 | contig 17489 bp, 16 predicted proteins | sample WorMetLIZISLAND2_3_FD_71119 | JGI IMG/M metagenome (GOLD analysis project Ga0056132, IMG submission 71119) | Marine gutless worms symbiont microbial communities from Max Planck institute for Marine Microbiology, Germany - Olavius clavatus LIZARD... ...
ACTACCCGCAGCGACCGTCGCCGAGCTGAAGCGGCTGCAGCCGAAACGGGTCGTCGTCTTGGGCGGCGAAGCCGCCGTCTCCCAAGCGACGCAATCAGCCCTGAAGAGATACACGTCGGGGGAGGTGACGCGCCTCTCAGGCCCCGACCGGCACACCACCGGGGCGGCCATCTCCAGGCATGCGTTCGGGCCCGGGGCCCCCGTCGTCTACATCGCCACCGGGGAAGACTTCCCCGACGCCCTCGCAGGCGGCGCCGCCGCAGCGCTCAAGGACGGCCCCGTCCTCCTCGTCGCCGCCGGCTCGATCCCGACAGCCACGGCCGCCGAGCTGAGACGGTTGAAGCCGACACAGATCGTCGTGCTCGGCGGGGTCGCCGCAGTCTCCGACAAGGTCCGCATCGCCCTCGCCGCCTATGCCGGCTGACTCGGATCCAGCGCGAAAGTGTGCGTGCCGCGCCGCGGTCCCTGACGGTGTGTCGCACATGTAGCGCTCCGCCAACATCCGGTTTCCTAATGCTCTGGATTCGGTATGCCGTAATTTGTGCATTGAGAATGGCTCTCGGCTGATGGGGCGACAGCCCGACCCGGTTCGCCATTTTGACGACACACAATTAGGCTCCACCGCATGACGAGAGACCACGACTCCCTGATCGCCGCGCGCCCAACCGGGCGGCGCCGGCTTCTCCCTAGGGGCGGGCCTCTATCGGTGTTGACGCTCCTCTTTCTGGCGGCATTGCTGCTCGCGTTGACCCCGGCCGTCGGCCTGGGGACGGGAGACGGGGCCGTCAACAACGGCGGCGGGTGGGACGAGGGCAACGAAGTCTGGGTGGAAAGGCCCGACGGGTCTAGGGAGCCCGTCGACGTTCACCCTCAAGTCAAGCACTACGCGGAGGCGCACTCGGTCACGGTCGACGAGGCGAGGCGACGACTGGAGATCCAAGACGCGGTACAGGCGTTTCGCGGCGAGCTCCAAGACGAGCTCGGCGACAGATACGCGGGCGTCTGGATTGGGCACGAGCCCGAGCACCGGGTGCTCGCAGCGGCGCTCCCCGCCGACACGGCCCGCGTCGCTGCCCTATTGAAAGCGCAGACCTTCTCCGATGTTGCCGACGTGGTCGAGGTCGGCTCCTCCCTGGCCGACTTGGACGACTTGGCGGCGAAGGTGCGGGAGGCGTCCCCGGTCCCCATCGACATAGGAGTCGACGTCTCCGAGAACGCCGTGAAAGCCCATGTGGCGGGCGACGCTGATCGTCGCCGCCTCGACGACGCCCTGGCCGCGGCCGGGTTGGCGTCCCGCCCCGACGTGGTCGTCGAGACGGTCCCGAGCCTCGCCCAGCCCCTTGCCGACATACGCGGAGGGCAGGGAATCGTTCCCCCCGGATGCACGGCCGGGTTCACCGTGAGACGCGACGCCGACGGCGTGTTGGGTGTGCTCACAGCAGGCCACTGCGGCGCCCGCGACGGGGAGATCAATGGGGCTGTCGCGCAGTATCAGGACGGGAGGGTGTCCGGCCGCTGGGATGTGCAGTGGCGCACAGTTCCCGGGCACAACATCGTAAACGAAGTCGAGTATGTGACGGGAGGGAGCACCTACCACCAGAAGATCACCGGCGTCAAAGGGTCGGGGGACATCGGCGAAGGCGACGGAGTGTGCAAGTCGGGGATAAGAACCGGCCTCACATGCGGCACGGTCATAAGCGGGAAGGTATGCCCCTCCTATGTCAAGGACTGCGAGAGCACGTTCATCCAAGTTGCCGGAGAGAATGGCCTCGACATGTCGAAGTCGGGCGACTCCGGGGCCCCTGTGTTCAGCGGTAGCGACGCTGTCGGGATCGTATCCGGGGGCGCTCCTCCGGAGGACCCGGAGCACGGGGGAAATATGATCTACATGCCTGTGGATTTCGTATCCGTTTTCGGGCTGTCGGTTCTGACCTACGATCCGGCCGACGTCGAGCCGCCCACCGAGGACTCAGGCTGGCATTCCGCGGCTGTCGTTCTCTCGAAGGTGACGCCCCGGTTCTGCACGGTTTGGGATCCGTCCCCATGTCTCGCCCTTATTGGCTCTGGTGATGCTCGTGGTCCTGAGATGCTGAGGAGGGCTCTGGCGAGCGGCTTCGGCGTCACGCCCTGAGCGCGTCGGTCGGGCTCGACCGGGCCGCCCGTAGCGCGGGGTAGAGGCCGGCGACGGCCCCGATGGCCAAGGCGGCGGCCAACCCGCCGACAACAGCCACCAAGGGCACCAGCGTGTCCCACCCCTGGTAGGCGGACCAAGCCGTCGTGACCGCCGCGCCGAGCAGGACGCCCGCCCCTCCCCCGGCGCCCGCCAGAAGCATCGACTCGCCGAGGAACTGATAGGTGATGTGGCGCCGCGTCGCCCCCAACGCCCGGCGAAGCCCGATCTCGGGCCTGCGCTCCAACACCGAGATCACCATCACGTTGGCGATCCCCACCCCGCCCACCAGCAGCGCCACCGCCCCCAAGCCGAGGAACAACGCTGTCAAGGTGTCGTCGGCGGCCTCCTGGGCCTCCAACGCGTCGGTGGGCCGAGCCACGTTGACCTGATCGGGGAACTCGGGGTTGACCGTCGCCGGGAGCACGTTCGCCACCGCCTCCACATCCTCAGGCTGGGCCCGCACATAGAGCGTGGACGGCGCGGTGTCGCCGTCGAGCAGGCTCTCCGCGATCGGCGCCCCAACCAAGACCGACCGGTCGAGATTCGGGTGGAGGTCGAGAGGCGCCAACACCCCGACGACAACGAACCACTCGTCTCCGAGGCGAATCATCGGAGACCCCTCAAGCGAGCCGATCCCGAGCCGCTGCGCCGTCACCGCCCCCAACACCGCCGCGGGGAACTCGGCCGTCGCCTCGTCGAGGAACACCCCGCGGGCCATCGAGCCGCCCAGAGTCTCAAGAAGGTCCGGCGTGGTCGCCCTCACCGCTATCCCGCCCGTCTGCGACTCCGGGATCAAGTCGGTGCGGTACACGTTGGCGGCGACGTCGATCACATAGGCGGTCGACACCACCGGACCCACCCGGCCCGCCATCTCGACCGACTCCTCGGGGAGAACCGCCTCGCCCCGCCCCACGCCCGCACCGGCCGACACGGTCAAGAGATTCGTCCCCAACCTCTCAAGCTGGGAGAGAAGCTCCGACTTGGACGATTCGCTCAACCCCAGCACCGCCACCATCGCCCCGATCCCGATCATCACCCCCAAGGCCGACAACACCGCCCGCAAGGGCCTGGCCCGGGCCCCCACCGTCGCGGTCCTGACCAAGTCCGACGGGTGAAGCTCGCTGCGCAACGCAACCATCAGGCCCGCGCCTTGCTCAGGTCCGACTCCACCAGCCCGTCGCTCAAGCGGATCTCCCTCGGCATCCCGGCGGCTACGTCCCGATCGTGGGTCACGACGACGACTGCGGCGCCTTCGCGGTTCAAGTCGCTGAGGAGCTCGACGATCCCCGCCGACGCCTTCGAGTCGAGGTTCCCCGTCGGCTCGTCCGCCAAGATGATCGTCGGCCCACCCAGGATCGCCCTGGCTATCGCCACCCGCTGCCTCTCACCTCCCGAGAGCTGGGTGGTCACATGGTCGAGCCGATGACTCAACCCCACCCGGTCAAGCGCCCTCGAAGCCAAGTCGCGCCGGTCGTCGAGGCCGAGGCCCGTGTACAGCAGGCCGTCCGCCACGTTGTCCAGCGCGGAGTAGCCGGTGAGAAGGTGGAAAGACTGGAAGACGAACCCGATGTGCCGGGCGCGCAGGCCCGACAAGTCGGAGTCCGACATCTGCGAGACCCGATGCCCGGCCACCGACACGTCGCCGCTCGTCGGGCGGTCAAGAGTCCCCATGACGTGGAGCATCGTCGATTTGCCCGAGCCCGACGGCCCGACGACGGCGACCAACTCCCCAGCGCCGACATCAAGGCTCACCCCCGCCAGCGCCCGCACCGGCGGCGTCAACGGGTACTCCTTGACCACTTCGACCAGGGAGAGGACGGCGCTCACGAGAGGATCGCGCTCACGAGAGGATCGCGCTCATGGGACGACGACGACATCGCCGGGCTGCACATCGCCCGTGATCTCGACCCAGCCGTCCGCGAAGAACCCGGGATCGACCGCCGTCAGCCTGGTCGCCTCCCCTTCAACCACCTCCACGGCGTAGCCCCCCTCCGCCAAGGCGAGCAGAGCCGACACCGGCACAGCCGTCGCGTCCTCCACCACCTCCGACACGACTCGCACATCCACCGGCGCCTCGTCGAGCCCCTCGGCCGCCGAAGGGTCGTCGAGCGCGATCTCAACATCGAACGTCGCCTCCTCGCCCGGCCCCCCGCCCTCGGCGACGCTCGCCACAAACGTCACCGCGCCCGCCGCCTCGGAGCGATCGGGCATGACTATCACCACCGGGTCGCCGACGGCGAGCAGGCCCTGATCTTCGGCGGGCAGGTCGAGCCGGACGATGGTCTGCACGTCGGCGGCGCTGATCACCGGCGTGGCCGGGCTCACCGCCGCGCCCACATCCGCGAGGACCTCGGTCGCGCGGAGGTCGCCCAGGTTGAAGACGATCGAACCGACGGCGAGGAGGCCGTCGGCGCCGTGACCGACATCGTCGACCCAATCGGCCACGGCCGAGGCTGTGTCGACGTCGTAGGCGCCGTCCACCGACCCGGGATCATGGCCCAGGTCGGCGAGGGCCTCCTCAAGCTGCCGCACGTCGGGGCCCGACAGAGGCTCTCCGCCGCTCACCTGCAGGATCGGGGCGCTCGGGCCGACGCTCGACCCGACCGCCGCATCATGGGCGATCACCTGCGCCGGTGCGGGGGCGAAGACTATGTCGCCCACCGACACGCGCCCCGTCTCGGCGACGCCCAGAGCCTCCTGCCACCGCTCGACCATGCTCGCCGTGGCCGACGTGAACTCCTCGTCCACGGTCACGGCGCCGTCGGGGTCGAGGCCGAGGGCGGCGAGCGCCGACTCAAGCTGGAGGACGTCCTCCCCTTCGACGCCCTCTCGCAACACCCGATACATCGGGAGCGAGCCGTCGAGAAGGACGACCGGCTCGTCGTCTACTTTCGCGACGACGTCCCCGCTCCTGAGGATCGACCCGACGGCGGGCAGCCAGGTGAGCGTCCCGGCGCCGCCCGCGGGCAGGGAGATCTCGTCCTCCCCCAGCCGGAAGCCGCGGAAAGCCGGGACCTGCCCCTCGACCAGGAGAACGGGCCGGTCGTCGATTGCGAACAGCGGCTCGCCCGAGGAGATCACGGCGCCCGCCTCGGGCGCCCAGGTGACGGTCCCGGCGATCCCGGCGGTCAACTCGCCGGCCGCGGGCCGGCCAAGAGTCGCGTCGTAGATCGTCTCGTCGGCGAGGTCCTTGACGACGACCTCGGCCGTGTTGACCCGGCCCCCCGCCTCGTCGGCCTCCTCGCCGTTTCCCAGGACCACGGCGACAACGAAGACGGCCGTCGCGGCGAGCGCCGCGACGGCGACCGTTGTCGGCAAACGGCGGCGGCCCAGCAGGCCGAGGGCCCGGCGACGCCCTTCGGCGCCCGCGCCGTCGCCCCCGCGGCCGGCTTGACTCGAGTCGGTCAGCGTCACGGTCACCTCGCCTTCCCTCATCCGCTTCCGCCGCCGCCCGGGCCCCGGCCCGGCCCGCGACCCGGGCCGAAGCCGAATCCCTCAAACACATGCCGACACTCCTCGGCCGCCTCCCGGAACGCCGGGTCGTCGGGGTCGATGTCGCCGAACAAGCCGCGCCTGCCCTCGCCGGGGCCGAAGCCTCCCGAGAAGTCGGGGTCGGCCATGTCGATCCCCTTGTCCCTCATGCACTGCGCAAACTCAAGGAAGCTGTCCTGAAGCTCGGTCTGGTCGATGTTTGCGAACGCGTCCTGCACGATCCCCTCGATCAACTCCTCGCACTGCTCAAACGCCGCCGTGACCGTGTCCCGGTCGCCGAGCTTGCCTGCGCCGCCTCCTCCGCCGAAGAGCCGGAAGTTCCCGTTCTCGTCGAGCTCGGGGTCGGGGAAGTCGGCGATCCCGTTGTCGCGCATGCACTGGGCGAACTCGAGCAGGGCCCGTTCGGCGTCGACATCCTCGTCGGGGGTCGCCGCCTCGACGGTGGTGTCGACGGCCTTCTCAAGAGTCGCCACCTCGGCGCCTTGGCCGCCCCCGCACGCGGCGACGGCCAGGGCGAGGGCGACAACCCGGGCGGTGGTCTTCATTCTGTGCCTCCTTCTGCGGTTTTCCCCATTGTCCAGGCGGACTGCAAACAATGTGTAATGAGCCGGGGAACACTTGGTGAGGCGGCGTCAGGCGGCTCGCGGGCCCGCGGCCGGGCCGCCGCGGCTCAGTTGGCGCGGCCCACCACCCAACCCAGGATGAGGCCCCCGACGCCCGCCCAGACCATGGAGAAACCGTCGCCGACCTCCATGATGGCCGGCCCACCGGCTATGCGGATGGCCGCGCTGAGGGTGAAACCGCCGACTACTCCCATGAGGAGGGAGCCGATGAGGGTGTCGGCGCCCGCGAAGAACCCGGCGAGCAGGCCGGCGGCGGCGCCGATGCCGCCGATGGTCACCGCCACCTCAAGCTCCATGGGGACAGGCTACCTCAAGAAAACCCGAGGTCGGAGAAATCTCAACGAGCTCCGAGGCATCGTTTACTCGCTTCTTACCTCGGACCGCTTAACTTGGTGGGCCGTGCGCCTACTTGTGGTCGAAGACGAGCCGGACCTCGCCGACGCCGTGGCCAGAGGGTTGCGGCGCGACGGCCACGCCGTCGATGTGGCGTTGACCGCTACCGACGCCGACATCAAGCTGAGGTCGGCGGGATACGACCTGGCCGTGCTCGACTGGCGCCTGCCCGACGGCTCCGGGCTCGAGTTGTGCCGCGGCCTCGTCTCCGGCGAGTTGCCCACCTTGGAGGGCGATCGGCCGCGCATCCTGATACTCACCGCACGCGACGACGTCGCCGACCGGGTCGCCGGCCTCGACTCGGGCGCCGACGACTATCTCGTCAAACCCTTCGCCCTCGCCGAGCTCTCCGCCAGGGTCCGGGCGCTGCTCAGGAGAGAGACCGACTCGTCGCCCGTCCTCGATGTCGGGCCGCTGACGCTCGACGACGCTCGATTCGTCGCCGAGCGCGACGGGGCGCCGCTCGACCTCACCGCCAAGGAGTTCGCCCTCCTCCACTACTTCATGGCGAACGCCGGGGCCGTGCTGAGCCAGGAGCAACTCCTCGAGCACGTCTGGGATGAGATGACCGATCCACTGACGAACGTCGTCCGGGTGACCGTCAGCAACCTGCGCAAGAAACTCGGAGAGCCTCCGCTGATCACCACCGTGCCCGGGCGCGGCTACCGGCTGGAGGACGGGGAGTGAGCGGGCAGTCGATCAGGTTCCGCCTGTCGGTTCAATACTCGGCGGTCGTCTTCGGCTTGGGAGGCGCGCTGCTCGGCCTCGTCTACTGGGCGATCGCCCGCAACCTGAGGTCGCAGACGATGATGGCCCAGATCATGACCGGGAGGGAGGTGGTCTTCGAGAACGGCCAGGTGTTCACCATGCCGCAGTACCAAGAGATCGAGGTCCGCGCCATCGAGTCGGTGTTCAACGAGGTGGTCCTCGGCGAAGTCGCCCGGTTCACGCTCATCGCGCTGGGGGCGTTGTTCCTCCTTGCCATTGCGGTGGGCTGGATCATGTCGGGCCGGGCCCTCCGCCCGGTCGAGGAGATAGCCGCGGTCGCCAGGGAGATCGAGGCGTCCGACTTGAGTCGCCGCATCGCGTTGCGCGGCCCCGACGACGAGTTGACCCGCTTGGCCGACACGTTCGACGGGATGTTGGAGCGCTTGGACCGGGCGTTCGCCGGCCAGCGACGGTTCCTCGCCGACACGAGCCACGACCTGCGCACTCCTCTCGCGGTCATCAGGTCGAACATCGAGCTTGTCGCCGACGACCCCGCCGCGGGCATGGGCGAGTGGCGCCAAGCGGGCGGCGTCATCAAGCGAAACGCCGAGAAGATGTCGGAGATGATCGACGGGTTGCTGGCGACGGCGCGCCTTCAGGCTGGGAAGGCCCAAGCCGTCGCTGTGGACCTCGCCGAGATCGTGGAGCATGCGACGACGGAGCTTGAGTCGGTGATGGGGGAGGTGGCGCTGGAGGCGTCGCCGGGCCCCGTCTCGGTCCAGGGCGTGGAGGTGGCGCTGGACAGGGCGTTGTCGAATCTCCTGGAGAACGCACACAGGGCCTCACCGCCCGGGGGGACCGTCAGGGTGGGCAGCGGCCTGACCGACGGTTGGGCGTGGCTCGCCGTCGAGGACGAGGGGCCCGGGCTTGTGGGCGACGACGACGATCGCGTCGGCCTGGGCCTGTCGATCGTGACCCAGATCGCCGAAGGGCACGGCGGCGAGTTGGCCTCGTTCCCAGGCAGAGACGGCGCCGGCACGACGATGGTCGTCTGGCTGCCGAAGGAAGGCTCGGGCGATCGCCCCCCGGGCGAGTCCCCGCTCCCCACCGACGAACGGATGTTTACGGCGCCCTTAGGCGGCGCCTCGTACGCTGAGCGGCGCGAGGAGGTCAATTGAGCAGCAACACACAAATGCCGACAGAGGCGCCGAAGAAGAGACGAGGCGGTCTCCGGTTCGCCTTCCTCTACTTCGTCGGCACGGCCGTCGTCGTGACGCTTGTCGCCCTCGCCGCCCCCGGGCCGGACGAGGCCGCGGGAGAGCAGGCCGCCCCGACAACATCTCGCTCGGCGAGTCGCCAGGAGGCGCCGCCGGCCGCGCCGGGCGAGGAGCCTGCCGCCGACGCCGCCGAGGTGATCCTCCCGTCGGTGGTGCACATCAAGACCTCGACCGGGATCGGGTCGGGCGTCGTCTACCGCCCTTCCGGCCTGATCGTCACCGCGGCCCACGTCCTTGCTGAAGACGAGACCGTCACCGTTCGCTTCGACAACGGGGAGCTGGCCGAGGGGAAGGTCATGGGCGTCGTCCCCGACGCCGACGTCGCGGTCATCGAGGTCGACATGGACGGCCTCCCTGCGGCGACCTTCAACGTCGACAAACCTCGCGTCGGGCAGATGGCCGTCGCCGTCGGCAGCCCTTGGGGGCTTGAGGCGACCGTCACCGCCGGGATCGTCTCCGCGGTCGATCAGGCGAACTGCTTGTTCAACGGGTGCGTCTCGATGGTCCAGACCGACGCCGCCATCAACCCGGGCAACTCCGGCGGCCCGCTGGTCGACCGGGACGGGTCGGTCCTGGGGCTGAACGTCTCGATCTTCACCGGGTCGGGCGCCAGCGACGGGGTCGGCTTCGCCGTGCCCTCGAGCGTCGTGGTCGATTACGCGGAGAGCATCATCACCGGCGAGCCGATCGAGATCGCGTTCCTGGGCGTCCAGGGCGACGTGGACCCGACTCTCAGCGACGGCCACGCCGGCGCGATGATCGCCGCGGTCATCGAAGGCACCGCGGCGGAGGCCGTCGGCGTCGAGGAGGGCGACGTGATCATCTTCCTCGACGGTGTGGCGATACAGGACCTCGCCGACCTCCAAGCCCAAATGCGCATGCACCGCCCGGGGGACGCCGTCGAGCTGAGACTCATCCGCGACGGCAAGGAGATCGCCTTGGACGTGACCCTCGGGACGCGCCCGGACGACTCCGGCTAGTGTCCCGTCCGCCCGCTGCGGCGGGTGCGTCGCGGTCAGCGAATCCGGTGTGACCCCGGAGCTGTCCCGCAACTGTGAAGGCCCGCCTCGGCCTGAGTCGAGGCAAGGCATGAGTCAGGTCGCCTGACCCCGACGCGACGTGGAAGTCTCGGATGAAGACGGAACCGCGGCCTCAGGGAAGGCCCCGCCTCTTCATCCTCCTGATCGGAGGATGTCTCATGAGAAGGACCGCTCCGGCGGTTGTGTTGCTGGTGGCCGCGTGCGGGTCGGGCATGGGCGGAGCGGCTACGACGGGCGCTCCGGCGACCGAGGCGGCGACGGAGGCGGCGACGGCGGCGACGCCGGCGCAGGTCGGCGCCTTCCCGGTAACGGTCGAGGCCGACAACGGCGCCGTCGAGGTCGAATCTCGGCCCGCCCGCATCGTCTCGTTGTCGGCGACGGCGACGGAGATGTTGTTCGAGATCGGCGCCGGGCCTCAGGTCGCGGCGGTGGACGACCGGTCGAACCACCCGTCTCAAGCCCCGATGACCGACCTCTCCGGGATGACGCCCAACCTCGAGGCGATCCTCTCCTACGAGCCCGACCTGGTGGTGATCGCCTTCGACCCGGGCGGGTTGATCGCAGGGCTGGGGGCCGTCGGCGTCCCGGTGCTGAGCTTCGGGGCGGCGACGACCCTCGACGGCGCCCTACGCCAGATGGAGGCGCTCGGGGCGGCCGCGGGCGCCTCTGAAAGGGCGGCCCTGGCCGTCGAGAGGATGGAGGCCGGCCTACGCGAGGCGGTGGCCGCCGTCGGGACCGCCGGGAAGGGCGTCACCTACTACCACGAGATCGACTCCACCTTCTACACGGCCGACTCGTCAACATTCGTCGGCCGGATCTACGGCCTGTTCGGGATGGTCAACATCGCCGACGGGGCCGATCCCGACGGGGCCGCCTCCGGCTTCCCGCAACTCTCCGGCGAGCACATCGTGACCGCCGACCCCGACATGGTGTTCTTGGCCAACGCCGCCTACGGCGAGTCGGCGGAGACCGTGGCCGCCCGCCCCGGCTGGAGCGCGATGAAGGCGGTGCGGGAAGGCGACATCGTCGAGCTCGACTCCGACGTCGCCTCCCGTTGGGGCCCCCGCGTCGTCGAGCTCGCCCAAGCCGTCGCCGTCGCCCTCAACGAACGCGGCGACGGTTGAGGCGGCCCGCCGCGGTCGCGAAGCCGGCGCGCCTTGGGTGGAAGGCGCCGACGCTGGCGGTCGCAGCCGTTGCAGCGGTCGGGCTCGCTGGCCTGCTGACGGGGGCCGCCCCGCTGGGCGCCGCTCAGGTCTTGGCCGCGTTGGCCGACTCGTTGCCCCTCATCGAGGCGGACCACGGCCTCACCGACACGCAGATCGGCATCTTATTCGACATCCGCTTCCCCCGCGTCGTGCTCGGCGCGATGGTGGGCGCCGTCCTCGCGCTGGCGGGGACCTCCTACCAGGGGGTCTTCCGCAACCCTCTCGCCGACCCCTATCTGCTGGGCGTCGCCGCCGGGGCCGGGCTCGGAGCGACGGCGGCGCTCGCCTTCTCGGCCAACCGGGGCCTGGTCGCCCTGTTCGCCTTCATCGGCGGGCTGGCGGCGGTGGGGGCCGCATATGTGCTGGGACGGTCGGTGGGCGGCCGGGCCGTCACGTCGCTGATCCTGGCGGGCGTCGCCGTCGCCGCGTTCGCCGGCGCCGTCCAGACCTACCTGCTCCAGAGGAACGCCGAGACCCTCCGGGAGGTGTACGCGTGGATCCTCGGTCGGTTGACGACGGTGGGCTGGTCGGAGGTCCTCACCCTGCTCCCCTACGTCGTCGTGTCCGCCGTCGTGTTGCCGGCGGGCGGCAGGCTTCTCGACGTGTTGAGCGTCGGCGACGAGGAGGCCGCCGCTCTCGGGATCAACGTCGCCCGCGTGCGCGGCGCCGTCGTGGTCGTGGCGACGCTGGCCACCGCCGCGGCCGTCTCGGTGAGCGGGCTCATCGGCTTCGTGGGGATCATCGTGCCCCACGGGGCCCGGCTCCTGTTCGGATGGAGCTACCGGGTGATAACCCCGTTGTCGGCCCTCTTCGGGGCCGCCTTCCTCATGGCCGCCGACATCGCGGCCCGAACCGTGGCGGCGCCCGCCGAGCTGCCGATCGGAGTGGTCACGGCCTTCCTCGGCGCGCCTTTCTTCGTGCTCGTGCTCCGGACGACGGGGAGGTCGCGGTGATCTGTTGGGAGGAGGTTTCCGTGGCCTACGACGGCGTAAACGCGCTCGGCCCGGTGAGCCTCAGGGTCGAGAGCGGCCGGTGGGTCGGCGTCATCGGCCCGAACGGCGCCGGGAAGTCGACGCTTCTGAGGGCTGCGCTCGGCGCCGTCGAGCACCGCGGGGTGGTCTCGCTCGGCGAGGGGCCGCGCCGCCCCGGGTTGGACATCGCCTGGATGCCGCAACGCCCCAACCTGCCCGCCGAGATGGGGGTCGCCGACTACGTCATGTTGGGCAGGGCCGCCCACATCGGCTATCTCGGATCCGAGGGGCGCCGCGACTTCGACTCGGTCCGCTCCGCGTTGGAGCGGCTCGACTTGGCCTGTCTGGCTCGGCGCCCGTTGGGGACCCTGTCGGGAGGGGAAGCGCAGCGGGCGGTGTTGGCCAGGGCGTTGGCCCAGGAGGCCCCCATCCTGCTCCTGGACGAGCCGACCGCCGGGCTGGACGTCGGCCGCGCCGTCGATGTCCTGGAGGTTGTCGACGACCTGCGCCGGTCCGAGGGCCTGACGGTCGTCACGGCTGTGCACGACTTGACGCTGGCGGGACGGTTCGCCGAGCGGCTCGTGTTGCTGGGCGACGGGCTGGTGCAGGTCGCCGGGTCGCCGGCGGAGGTGCTCACGGAGGAGAACCTGACGGCCCACTACGGTGCGGGCCTGCGCGTGGCCCACGACGACGACGGCCCCGCGGTGACACCGACGAGGCGACGAGATGGATGACAAGAGCGTTCCGCCCACCGAGGGGCCGGGCGCGGGCGAGGCTCGCGAGCCGTCGCTCGTCCTCGTCAACACCGGGGACGGAAAGGGGAAGTCCACGGCCGCCTTCGGCACGGCGTTGCGGGCCGTCGCCCGCGGTTGGAGGGTCGCCGTCGTGCAGTTCGTCAAGTCGGGCGATTGGAAGGTGGGCGAGGAGACGATCGGCCGTCGGTTGGGGATCGAGTGGTTCGCTCTAGGCGACGGCTTCACCTGGGACTCGGCCGACATGGACGCGACGGAGAAGGCGGCGCGCGACGCCTGGGCTTTCGCCAAGACGCTGATCGAGGCTTCAGAATTCGACCTCATCATCTTGGATGAGATCACCTACCCGACCAATTGGGGGTGGATCCCGGCGGCTGAGGTCGCGGAGACGATCAGGGGGCGGCCGGAGAGGACCAACCTGGTGCTCACCGGGCGGGACGCCCCCGACGAGCTGGTCGACGTCGCCGACACCGTCACCGAGATGAGGAACGTCAAACACGCCTTCGACCGCGGGGTGAAGGCCCGCCGCGGCCTCGACTACTAATTGGTTTCCTAATGCTCTGGATTCGGTATACCGTAGTTTGTGCATTGAGAATCGCCCCCGGCCGCCGGGGGGCCGCGCCAACCTAGCCGCTATTTTGGCGACGGGCCTCTAGCCGACCGTGCGCTTGTACATACGCACCGACAACGGCGCGAACACGACGATGATCGCCCCGATCCACAAGATCGACTGGAGGACCAAGCTGCCTTGGTCGAAGCCGAGAGGCTGGTGCATCGAGTCGGGCAACATCAGCGCCCGGACCGCGTTCGCCGCGATGGAGACGGGCTGGTTCTCGGCGAACGCCCGCAGCCAGTCGGGCATCGTCGCCGGGGGGACGAACACCGACGACGCGAACACGAGGGGGAAGATCGGCAGGAACCCGGCCGACTGGGCGGCTTCGGGGGTCTTCGTCGCCAGGCCGATGACCAGCATCACCCAGGAGAACGCGTAACCGAACATGAGGGCGAGGCCCAGGCCGACGACCATCTTGAAGAAGCCTTGGTCGAACCTCCACCCCATCAGGTAGCCGACGACCAGCATCAGCGAGAACACGAAGGTGTTCCGCACCAGGTCGGCTGCGGTCCTCCCGGTCAACACCGCCGACCGGGCCATGGGCAACGAGCGGAACCGGTCGATCACCCCGGCGGCGAGGTCCTCGGTCAGGCCGAGCGCCGTCGCCGTCGCCCCGAACACCGCCGACTGCACGAGCACCCCGGGGATCAGCCAGTCGATGTAGGAGATGGCGAGCGGGCCGCCGCCTCCCAGGTTGATGGCGCCGCCGAACACATAGTTGAACAGGAGCAGGAACATCACAGGCTGGACCGTCGAGAACAGGATCAGCTCGGGGAGGCGCACCACCCGGAGGACGTTCCTGCGGGTGATGATGGCGGTGTGGGCCGCGGCTTGGCGAAAGGAGACGCCGCGGTGCGGCCTGGTCGCTGTTGTCATGCTCTCTGCCTCCCGCGGCGACTAGCGGCCTTGACGGTCTCGTCCATGGCGCGGTGCCCGGTGAGGGTGAGGAAGACGTCGTCGAGCGTCGGCTTGCGGAGGGCGATGTCCTTCGGCTCGAGCCCGCAGGCGTCCAGCTCCCTGACGACCGCCGCCAGCGTCTTCGAGCCGTCGGGGGCGTGGATGCTCAGGCTCGACCCCTCCACGTCGGGCTCCTCCCCCGAGACCTTGAAGAGACAGGCCCTCGCCTCGCCCATGTCCTCCTCGCGGGCGTGGATCTCCACGACGTCGCCGCCGACCTTCGCCTTCAGCTCGTCGGACGTCCCCTCGGCGATCAGCTTGCCGTAGTCGATGACCCCGATCCGGTCGGCGAGACGGTCGGCCTCGTCGAGGTACTGCGTGGTGAGCAACAGGGTGGTGCCGCCCTCCACGAGGTCTTCGATCAGGTTCCACAGGTCGACCCTGCTCCCGGGGTCGACGCCGGTCGTGGGCTCGTCGAGGAAGAGGACGCGGGGGCGCCCGACCATCGAGGCGGCCAAGTCGAGCCTCCGCTTCATGCCGCCCGAGTAGGTCTTCACCTGACGGTCGGCGGCGTCGGTGAGGTGGATCCTCTCCAGGATCTCGCCTGCCCGCCTACGGGCCTCCGCCTTGGGCAGGTTGTAGAGGCGGCCGACCATCTCGATGTTCTCCCGACCGGTCAGGTGTTGGTCAACCGCGGCGAACTGCCCCGCCAGGCCGATCTGGGCCCGCACCCCGACCGGGTCGGCGACCACGTCGACGCCCACCACCAGCGCCGAGCCGGAGTCCGGCCTGAGCAGCGTCGTCAGGACGCGAATCAAGGTCGTCTTGCCCGCCCCGTTCGGGCCGAGCAACCCGTAGACGATTCCCTCCTCGAACGCGAGGCTCGCCCCGTCGAGAGCCTGGATGTCGCCGAAGGAGAGTGAGACGTTGGTGACCGTGACGGCGTTCACAGAGGCATCCTAGGGGAGAAGGGGTGTAGCCTCCGCCTCCGTGCCGACCCCCTTCGAGATCTCCGACCGACTCACCGAGGAGTGGGCGGACCTCCACCCGGTCGCCGCCACCTACGCCGGCATCTCGGGACGCGACGGGGAGTGCGCCGACCTCTCGCCCGAGGGGCACGAGCGCTCGGCCGACCTGCAGCGATCGGCCCGGGCCCGACTCCTGCCCCACGTCGACCATCCCGACCCGGTTCAGGCTTTCGCCGCGAAGGTGTTGGCGGCGGAGATGGGCTCGCTCCTCGAGGCGCACGAGTCGGGCAGGTGGAAGAGAGACCTCAACCACATTCGCAGCCCGTTCCAGACGGTCCGGGACGTCTTCGAGGTGATGTCCAAGGCGACCCTCGACGACTGGGAGAGCATCCGCGCTCGGCTGAGGGGCTTCGGCGGCATGCTGGAGGGTTACCGGCGTTGCCTGGCGGCGGGCGCGTCGGAGGGCGACACCGCGGCCGTGCGGCAGGTTGAAAGCGTCCTCGGCCAGGTGGAGCACGCCGCGTCGGAGCGCTCCGCCTTCAACTCCTTCCCCCGGGCGGCGGTCGAGGCGGGGGCCGACGGCGAGGCGGTCGCCGACGCGGTCGCCGAGGCGCGGTCGGCCTGCGGCGAGCTCGCCGCTTGGCTGAGGGGCTCCTACCTTCCGGCGGCCCGCCCGGGCGACGCCGTCGGCGAGGAGAGTTACCTCCGCGAGGCCGACCGGTTCCTCGGCATGGCGATGGACCCTCGGGAGACCTACGACTGGGGATGGTCGGAGATCGGGCGGATCAGGGCGGAGATGACGGCCGCCGCCGCCGAGATCGACCCGGTCAAGTCCCTCGCCGAGGTGATCGAGCTGCTCGACACCGACCCGACCCGCTCGGCGGCGACGCGCGAGGAGTTCGTCGAGTTCGTGTCGGCGCTGCAGGAGGAGGCCATCGCCCAACTTGACGGGCGCCACTTCGACGTGCCGACCGAGCTGAGGACCGTCACGGTGAACATCGCCCCTCCGGGTGTCCCGCTCGGGGCGTGGTACGTCGGCCCCAGCCAGGACTTCACCCGCCCCGGGTCGATCTGGTACGCCCCCGGCAAGCGCGACCGCCTCCCCTACTGGCAGGAGGTCTCCACCGCCTACCACGAGGGTTTCCCCGGCCACCACCTCCAGGTCGGCGGCGCCGTCCTCCAGACCGACAAGCTGTCCCGATTCCAGAGAGCGTTCATCTGGCGGCCGGGGAGCGGCGAAGGCTGGGCGTTGTACGCGGAGCGCCTGATGGACGAGCTGGGGTTCTTCGAGAAACCCGAGTACCGCCTCGGGCTGCTCGCGAGTCAGTTGTTCCGGTCGGTCCGGGTCGTACTCGACATCGGCTGCCAGCTTGAGCTGACCGTCCCTGACGACGCGCCGCTTCACGGCGGGGAGGTCTGGAGCTACGACATCGGCGTCGACTACATGTGCCGGGTGGGGCTTCAGCCCAGGGACGTCTCCGAGTCGGAGGTGAAGCGGTACCTCGGCTGGTGGGGCCAAGCCGTCTCATACAAGGTGGGCGAGCGGGAGATCCTCTCGATTCGCGACGAGGCCGCGAGACGGCCCGGCTTCGACCGGAAGGACTTCCACCGGAGGGTGCTGGAGGCGGGTTCCGTCCGGCTCGATCACCTCAGAGAGGCGCTGTTGTGAGCGCCGGCCCGATTCTCAATGCACAAACTACGGTATACCGAACCCAGAGCATTAGGAAACCAAGGGGGGCGGGGCGCGACGGCTGCGACAGAGCGCCAGGCGCCGACTCAGCGCGCTTGGAGGGTCGCCTCGGCTCGTGCGGCGAGCGTAGGATGGGCGGGTGACGCGCAGTAGAGGAGCCCTCTTGGCGTTGGCGCTCCTGGCGGGCGCCTGTTCTTCGACTGGGCAGCCCTCGGTGGACACCGGGGGCGCCCAGACGACAGCGCAGTCGGAGATTCCCGAGGAGAATCTGGACGAGCAGCGGGAGTTCTTGGAGGACGGCGTCGTCACGAGAAGCGAGTACCGCGCCGCTATGGAGAACGCGGCCACCTGCGTCGAAGAACGAGGATGGACGGTGACCGAGGTCACCGACGATCCCATCGGTGAAGGCCTCGGATTCAGCGTGACGTTTGACGGTCAACTCGATCCCGCCGAGGAGGCCCGGCTCGACACCGACATGAGCGAGTGCCTGACCGTCTACGTGGATGAGTCGGAGCGGGTCCACTTCCTGTCGCTGGCCCCGACCGGCGCTGAGCGCGACGCGATGCTCCAAAGCCTGGTCGAGGGCCGCAACGAGGCGGGGGTGGAGGGCGGCTCAGTCGCCATGGAAGTGGAGGAGTTCGTCGGCGCGATCGCGTCGGAGCTGCCGGAGGACGAGATGTCGAAAGG
>Ga0056132_1000106_pt1 | contig 17433 bp, 16 predicted proteins | sample WorMetLIZISLAND2_3_FD_71119 | JGI IMG/M metagenome (GOLD analysis project Ga0056132, IMG submission 71119) | Marine gutless worms symbiont microbial communities from Max Planck institute for Marine Microbiology, Germany - Olavius clavatus LIZARD... ...
CCCGACTCCAGAGCCGAGCGGACCTCGGGGAGGTCGTCTCTCAGTCTGAGGGCCGTGTTCAGCTCGTTCTCGGCTTTGCGGCGGGTGTAGGTGAGGGCCGCGGCGATCTCGTCGGCGGCGCGCTCGTTGGGCAGGGCACTCCGTTGGGTTGTGGTCGCGGATATGGCGTAGGCGGTCTCGGCCATCGCCTCGTAGACCCCCGCTTGGTAGTGGGAGACTTGACGTTGCCGGGCGCGGAGGACGGTGACCAGGTCGTGGCCGTTCAACCGGCTCAGGTCCACCGTCTCCAGGACCGCGGCCAGCGCCGCGCCGGGGGCCATCTCGCCTAGGCCCTCAGGAAGGACCCGCCGGCCATCCGGCTCGGAGCGGGTCGTCGCCTCGCCCGGGGACAGCTCTCCCGGCTGATGTGACTTCGATTTCGCCATGGCAGCCAACGTATCGGGAGCCTCTGACAGATTCGCCCGGGTCTCCGCCTCATCGCTTGCCATGTCGTCGGCGATGTCGTTGCGGGACAGCTCTCCCGGCCGATGCGACTCGGATTTCGCCATGGCAGCCAACGTATCGGGGCCCCACGACAGATTCGCGCGGGTCTCCGCCGCGTTGCCGACCATGTCGTCGGCGGACTGCTCGCCCGACTGATGTGACCTCGAATTCGCCATGGCAGCCAACGTATCGGGAGCCTCTGACAGATTCGCGCGGGTACCCGCCAGGTTACGAACGATGTCGTCGACGGGCTGCCCGGCGGTTGGATGTGACCTCGAATTCGCCATACCCGCCAACGTATCCGGCCGGTCTGACAGATTCGCCCGGGCCCCCGCCGCATCGCTTGCCGTGTCGTCGGGGGACGCACCCGAGCCGGCGCCGCGGGTGAGAAGGTCATGGACTTGCCCACGGGTCGCTGGCAGACTCGGGTGCTGAGATGAGCTTTCGCGCAGCGACCAGCGGTTCCCTATCAGTGGTCTGGACTCGAGGGCGGGGTTGCGGCGACCTAGCCGACCTCCTGGCCCCGGGCGAGTCGGGTCGGATCTCGGGTGATCCGGCCGAGGAGTGCATCGAGCGCCGCGCCGATCTCCTTGTCGCCCGCAAGCTCCCCGGGAACTTCGACTTGGTCAGTGTGGCCGTCCCCATCGACTTCCGGCCCGACATGGTCACAAGAGTCGTCGCGGGCGTCGCCGGCGGACCCCACTCCCTGCTTGCGGCGCAGGTGGCGGCCCTCCTAGCCGAGGCGCTGGGCGTCCCGGCGGAGATCGCCTCAGCAGCCGGCGCCGAGGATGACGCCGGGTCGGCAGCCGGCCTGCTCGACCAGATAGGGGCCGACCTGCCTTCGATGGGGAGGCGACTCATAGAGGTCGGCGGAGTCGCGGAGTTGGCGGAGACGCTGGACGAGGGGGCCTTGCTTGTGCTCGGGGCGCCCGGGGGCTCCTGGCTCAGGAGGTGGATGCTCGGCCCCGGCGCCCGCTTGCGGCGGACGGCCCGGGCCGGCGCCGTTGTGGTGCGCAGCGCACCCGATCGGGTCTTCCGGTTCATGGGCGAGCCCGTCTATGTGGCGCCGCTTCGGCGCGCCGACGACACCCTGCTCTTCCACTTGGAGAGGACGCTCGCTGTGGCCGATCAGGGGCGGTTGGTTGGGTTGGTGCGGCGTGAGCGCCTGATGTCGGCGGGGGAGGCGGCGGTGGGGACCGTGATGGAGGAGGCGGTCTCGGTGCGCGTCGACGAGACCATCACCACGGCGTGGAGGCTGGCGCCCGAGTTCGGCGACGACCCCATACCGGTCACGGACCACGAGGAGTTTCTCGTCGGCGGGTTGCTGCTGCCGGTCGCCTGAGCCCGCAGGCTGCGGCCTCGCTCAGTCGGTCGCCTCCGGCGCGTTGCCGTCCTTGAGAGGCCCGGTCTCGGTCAACTCGTCGAGGGCGGACTCCACCCTGGCCGCCGCGGCGTCGGGGTCGCCCTCGATCTCGAAGTCCCACAGCCGGAGCACCGCCCAGCCCAGATCCGCCAGCTCCCGGTTGACGCGTTCGTCGCGAGCCATGTTGGTAGCGATCTTGCGGTCCCAGTACTCCGATGTTCGCCCGGGCCAGTACTTGCTGGGGTGACCGTGCCAGAAGGCGCCGTCGACGAAGACAGCCAGCCGCACCCGCCCGAACGACAGGTCTGGGCTGCCCGGCAGCTTGCGATGGCACCGCCAGCCGCGGACGCCGCGTGCGTACAACGCTTTCCTGAGCCTCAGCTCCGGCGCCGTGTCGCGGGCGCGCACGGTCCGCATCACGCGGCTGCGAGTCTCAGGCGAGAAGGTGTCCGGCATCTTCTGGAGGGCGATGGTACCGCCTCAGCCCTCGTTGGGTTCGTTGAGCTCTTCGGTCGTTGTCTCTCCAGCGATCTCGCCCAAACGCTGGCATGCCAACCATTCGAGCCTGCGGGCCTGGGTAAGCAGTGTGTTGCGAAGGCCCTCGGAGACGGAACGTTCGCTGATCACGCGAGCAAGGTTCGCCATCGTGCTCGCTCTGCGAGCGATGCGGATGTCGGGATGGCTGAGCATCTCGCGCAAGCCCTCGGGGACAATCGAAGCTCGAGCCGAAGGCGGCAGCCGGATTGCCTTCGCTTCGGGGATTTCCTTCTCGTTTAGGACCGCATGGAAGCGCGAACGCTTGATCGCATGCCTGTAGACCGTGGACTCAGCGCGAGCCAAGGTGCCAACGATCTCGTGGTCTCCTGCGTTTGATGTCTCCAGGCAGAAGAAGGGCCACATCTCGATCTCGGCCACCTCGAAGGGATCGAGAACATTCATCGCCACCGGATCGGTTCTCTGGTTGGTCAGGTGACGTCGGATCCGAGTGCGAAGGCTCTCCCGAGTCTGTCCGACATAGATCGGCTCTCCATCGTAGTCGTAGAAGGCATAGACCCCGTACTTGGCGTTGCCTACTGTGCGCCCCTCGTGATCGGTGGTGTTCAAGGCTGCCGTGATGCCCTCCCGAATGACGGTGACAGCGTGAGGTGTGTCCCGCGACGTGTCGCCGCTAGGCATGGGCGAGTGCTTGCCGCTTGGGTTCTATCGATAGCGTCCCCGCCGCAAGCGGCCTGAGGTATGACCGCACGATCCAACGGATGGCCGGGACGCAAACCGCGTCGCCGAGAGCGAACAGCGCTTGGTTGTCGGTGACGCTCCCCAAGTCGAGATCGCCTGCGCCCTGCAGCCGGGCGTACTCAAGCGGCGTCATCCAGCGGAGGCGGTAGGCGCCTCGCCCCGCCTCGACCACCGCCTGCTTGCTGGAGCCGCCGCGAGCGGTCCTCAGGCAACCTGCGATGTCGTCCGACCGGATCTCCCAGACAGCCTTGCCTTGGCGCGTCCGCCGGTAGGCCGTTCGCCAGTTGAGGCGGCGGGACGACGCTAGGCCCCCGAGCCGCGACATCTGGATCTCCGACAACGACTCGGCGAAACGGCTTGTCCGGCCCTCGTCCCACCAACGCCGGTCGGCGGGGCCCATTCGCTCCACCACCCTCTCCAGCGACACGGCCCCTCCCTCCGGCGGCGTCAGCGGGTATTCATGAAGCCGAAGATCGGGGTTGTCCCGGTAGAAACCGACGACCCGCTCGGGCCGTAGCGGCGACGGAGGTGGCGCCCCGAGTTGAGGGGTCGCCTCCCGACTCCCGACGATGAACAGCCGCGGCCGGCTCTGGGGCACGAACCAGGCAGCGTCCCCGACGAACACGTCGCAGGAGTAGCCGAGAGCGTTCAACTCGCCCACCGCGCTGCGCAGGTCTCGTCCCCCGCGCGAGCTTGCGAAGCCGAGGACGTTCTCCAACAGGACTGTGCGGGGGCGGCGGCCCGCCATCTCACCGAGGACCCTGGCCAGCTCCCAGAACATGGCCGACTCCCGGCCGGCGAGCCCCCGCCGGCGCCCGGCCACCGAGAGGTCGGTGCAGGGGAACGAGGCTGTCGCCAAGTCAATGTCCGGGACATCGTCTCCGCGGACTTCCCGGACATCGCCGAGGACGAGATGGGATGAGTCGAAGTTCGCCGAGTAGAGCCTCGCCTTGACCGGCTCGATGTCGTTGGCGAACACGACCTCGACCCCTTCCCGCTCGAGGCCCAGCCTCATCAGGCCCATGCCGGCGAAGAACTCCGCCGCTCTCAGCTTGCTCACGGATGAATCACACTCCTGTGATCACGGTAGCCCAGCTTGGTGCAAGAGTCACCCCCCTTCGCAGTGATGCTTCGGCATTCCCCGGCGGCGGATGCGTTGATAGGCCATTGGCCGAGGGGCCAGTTGACACTGCTGTCTAGGCTGGCGACTTCACCGCCCGCCGGCGCCCGTCGCCGAGCCGGCCAGCCGGGTTGGGGCGGGCCCTCCACTTGCGGCCCAGTTTCTCAATGCACAAACTTCGGTATACCGAATCCAGAGCATTAGGAAACCGGGTCGGTGGGGGGAGTGACCTTCAACTCGACCTCACGGACCCTGAGCCCGTCCATTCGGCGGACGCTCATCTCGAACCGGCCCGTGGAAATCGAGTCGCCGTGCTCGGGGACCTTCCCGAGCGCCGTCATCAAGTAGCCGCCGACCGTCTCGTATGCCCCGCTGGGCAAGGCGGCCCCCACCTCGGCGAGGCGGTCCACCCGAGTCTGGCCCGCTACGAGATAGCGGTTCCGGCCGGCCGGGCGGATCTCCCTGATCTCGCGGATGTCGTGCTCGTCGCGGATGTCGCCGACCAGCTCCTCGGCGATGTCCTCCAGCGTCACCAGGCCCGCAACGGCGCCGTGCTCATCGATGGCCACGGCCAGGTGGGCCCCGCCCGACCTCATCATCTCCAGCACGGGGGACACGGGCGTCGACTCGGGGACGACCGGCACGCTGCGAAGCATGCTCCGGTCGATCGGCTCGGAGCCTTCCGCCGCCCCGACCGCGATGAGGTCCTTGGCGTGGACGAAACCCAAGATGTCGTCGAGGCCGTCCCCGTAGACCGGGATCCTCGAGTGGCCGGTCGAGACGACCGTGCGCTCATACTCGGCGGCCGTGTGCGAGGCGGAGAGGGCGATGAGGTCGGGCCGGGGGACCATCACCTCCGACACCAAGGTGTCCTGGAACCTGAGGGCGGCGGTCAGGAGCCGGGACGACCCGGCGTCGATCACCCCGCCCGCCCCGATCGTCTTGACAAGGCCTGCGATGTCGTCCGCCGAGTGCGCCACGTCCACGGCGTGGCGGGTCTTGACCCCGAACAGGCGAAGCACGGCCCCGGCCGTCCACGACAAGGCGAGGATGATCGGCCGCAGCAGCGTGACGTAGGCCCGGAAGGGCGCCGCGGCGAGCAGGGCGATGCGCTCGGGTGCGGCGATCGTGGCGTTCTTGGGCGCCATCTCGCCGAGCACGTTGTGCACGAACGAGACGATGAGGAGCGCGGTGACGACGGACAGGCCGGCGATGGCGCCGTCGGGGATGCCGAGGGAGTGGTAGAGGTTGTGGAAAGACCCTTCCAGAGAGCTCTCGATGACGAAGCCGAGGGCCAGAGACGCCCCGGCCACACCCAACTGGGCGCCTGCGAAGGTGACCGGGAGCTCGTTCATGGACGCCAGCGCCCAACGGGCGAGCCTGTTCCCGGCCTCGGCGCGCTCCTCGATAGAAGGCTTGCGAGACGCTGTGTACGCGAACTCCACCGCTACGAAGAAGCCGTTGATCGCCACCAGGATCAGCGCGACGAGGAGGGCGACGACGCTCACGCGTCCTCCGGCGGGGTCGCCTTGACGCAGTCGATCCTGAAGCCGTCGACATCGACGACCTCGAAGGTCCAGCCCCGGATGGTCGCAGAGTCGCCCACCTCGGGCAGGCGACCCAACTTGGCGGTGATGAGGCCCCCGAGAGTCTCATACCTCCCCTCCGGCCACTCGAACCCGATCGCCTGCTCCAACTCGTGACGATGGAGTAGGCCCGGCAAGGCGTCGGCGCTCGGCTTGGGCGCGTCGGCATCCTCGTCGTACTCGTCTTTGATCTCCCCGATGATCTCCTCCAAGAGGTCCTCGGAGGTGACGATCCCCGCCGTCCCCCCGTACTCGTCGGTCACCACGGCCATGCCCGACCCCCGCGTCCTCAACTCGAAGAGGGCCGTGTCGAGCGGCTGGGTGTCGGGTATGACGAGGGCGGGGCGCATGTGGTCGACGATCGGCTGGGCCCTCCGCCGATCGGGCGGGACGCCCAGGCTGTCCTTCACATGGGCGACGCCCAGTATCTCGTCGAGGTCGTCGCCGTATACGGGGAAGCGGCTGTGCCCCGAGTCGAGAGCCACCCGCTGCATGTCGGCGACGGTGGCGCTCGACGCCAGCCCGATGACACGGACCCTGGGGATCATCACGTCGGATGTCAGGTTCGCGCTGAAGGTGATCGACCTTGTGAGGAGGCCCAGCTCCTCGTCGGTGAGCAGCCCGCCTTCGCCGGACGCCCTGATGATCAGCTCCAGCTCCTCGATCGAGCGGACGCCGGCCAGCTCCTCGCGGGGCTCGATCCCCATGAGCCGCACGGCCCGGTTGGCGGTGGCGTTGAGGACCCGGATGATCGGCGAGAGGAACGTGTTGACCGCCAGCATCGGGATGCCGACCCTGATCGAGGTGGGGTAGGGGTAGGTGATGGCGGCGTTCTTCGGCACCAGCTCGCCGAAGACCAGTTGCAGCGAGGTCCCCAGGGCGAGGGCCGCCGCGATGGTGACGCCGGGTAGGGCCGCCTCGCTGAACGGCAGCCACTCGAGCGCCGGGGCGACGATCGGGCCGAGGGCCTGCTCGACGATGAGGCCGAGGACCAGCGAGGAGAGGGTTATGCCGAGTTGGGCCCCGGAGAGGTGGAAGGAGAGCCTGGTCAGCCCGGACAGGATCCGGCGGGCGGCGCGGTCGCCTTGCTCGGCTTTGCGGGTGACCCGGCTCCGCTCCACTGTGACGAGGGCGAACTCGCCGGCGACGAAAAAGGCGTTCACCAAGAGCAGGAACGCGACAAGGGCCAGTCCGACTGGGGTGCTAATGGCCGGCAGTCTAGCGCCGCCGGCCCGGAGGCCCGACCGGGGCCCCGACCCGGGCGGATCCCCGCGGCGCGCGAATTTGTCGTAGCCGGTTCTTAGCTTGGCGGGCGAAGGAGGTGAACATGTTGATTGACTGCGAGACGTGCGCCATGCGGGGAGGCCCCGCATGCGACGACTGCGTTGTGGCGCACCTGCTCGGAGACGGGCCGGTCGCCCTGAGCCGGGCTCAGGCCGATGCGTTGGCCAACCTGGCCGACGGCGGCCTGATCCCCCGACTCCGGCAGGCGCCGCTTGAGCGAAGAGCCGGTTAGCGATGCGCCCGCCGCCGTGAGGGCGCCGTGAGGGCGCCATGCGGCGCCGAGGCCTGCGGGTAGTCTCCGCGCTCGATGATCAAGGTCTACGCCATATCCCTGGTCGTCGGCGTCGCCGGCCTGGTCGTCTTCATCCTGGGCGGGGCGTTCGCCGAGAACGTCGGCCGGCCCGAGCTGGCCCCGGGGGAGCGATGGGGCCTCAGGGGCAAGACGGCGGTGGGGGCGGCGACGGCCTTCGGCATGGGAGGGATGTCGGCGGAGTTCTCGCCGCTCGACTTCGAGTGGCCGGTCTCGCTCCTGCTCGCCTTGGCGGCGTCCGCGTTGGCGGTCTACTGGGTCCGCTACGCGAGCGCCCGGGCCGACCGTTGATGCTCATCGTGTCCGATGTGCATTGCGCCTTCGGGGCCTTGCGCCGCCTTATCGACAGGGGCGAGGTCGTCGTCGTTCTCGGCGACCTGGCCAACCTGACCGATTACCGGACGGGCGAGGGCGCCGTCGCCGACGTGCTCGGCCTCGACTTCGCCCGCGCCGTCTCCCGCGCCCGCGCCGGGGGCGACCTCGCCTTGATGAGGCGGCTCTGGGCCGAGAAGGCGGGCGACCGCTTCGACGACGTCAGGAGGGAGATCGGCGCCGCAGTCGATCGCCAGTACCGGGAGGTGACCGAGACGCTGGCGGGCGGGACCGGGTACGTGATCCACGGGAACGTGGACCGGCCCGGATCCCTGGCCGCCTCGCTCCCCGACGGCTTCGACTACGTCCACGGCCAAGTCGTCGAGGTCGACGGGGTCCGGATCGGCTTCGCAGGCGGGGGGACGGCCACGGCGCGCCGGGCCGTGGGAGAGGTCACCGACGAGGAGATGGCGGCCATGCTCGCTCGCCTGGGGCCGGTCGACGCCCTCTGCACCCATGTGCCCGGGGCGGTCAGGGCGTTGCGCCACGACGTCGTCACCGGGAGGGAGGAGAGAGGCTCCGCCCCCATCCTCCGCTACATCGAGACTCACCGGCCCCGGTTCCACTTCTTCGGCGACGTGCACCAGCCCAAGGCGAGCGTGTGGCGGGTCGGGCCGACCCGTTGCCACAACGCCGGCTACTTCCGAGCCACCGGCCGTTACCTCAGCTTCGACGGCTCGATGGTCCATGTCGGGCGGGTCGGGTAGTCGCGGCCGGGCAACCTAGCGGTACGTCACTAGAGTCGGCGGGATGGCCGAGGGAACGTTTTCGACACTGGAGATCGACGCATCGCCGGAGAGCCTCTACGCCGTCGCCGCCGACGTGGCCTCCTACCCCGACTGGGCGGGCGGGGTCAAAGAGGTCGAGGTGCTCGAGACCGACGAGTCGGGGCGGCCGGCGCTGGCCCGGTTCGTCGTTGACGGCTTCGTCAAGGAGATCGAGTATGTGCTGCGTTACACCCACGACCCCCCCGACTCGCTGAGCTGGTCGGCGGAGCGAAGCGACGACGTGAAGATGCTGGAGGGCGCCTATCGGTTCACGCCCGCCGACAACGGCACCGAGGTCTTCTACTCGTTGACCGTGGCGCCCAACTTCACTCTCCCCGGGTTCCTGCGGCGCCAAGCCGAGAAGCAGATCGTGACCACGGCGCTGCGGGGCCTTCGGAAGCGAGTAGCCGAAGGCGGCTGATGTGCGGATAATCCTGGTGACCGGCAAGGGCGGGGTGGGCAAGACGACGGTGGCCGCGGCCACGGCGCTCGCCTCGGCCGACGCGGGGCACAGGACCCTCGTCACCTCGACCGACCCGGCGCACTCTTTGGCCGACGCCATCGCCGTTGAGCTGGGGCCGGCGCCGACCCCGGTGGTCGATCGCCTCGACGGTCAGCAGATCGACACCCAGCGCCAACTCGACAGGCACTGGGGCTCGATCAGGCGCCAGTTGATGGACATCTTGGACTGGGGCGGCGCGGGCGGCATCGAAGCCGAGGAGTTCCTCATCTTCCCCGGCATGGACGAGCTGTTCGCGTTGCTCGAGGTCAACAGGCGCGCCCGGTCGGGCCGCTACGACGCCGTTGTGGTCGACTGCGCCCCCACCGCGGAGACCCTGAGGCTCCTGTCCCTGCCCGAGGTCGTCTCCTGGTACTTCGAGAGGGTCCTGCCCGCCGAGAGGCGGATCATGCGGGCCGCCCGGCCCCTGCTGACCAAGCTGACCGACCTCCCCATCCCCGAAGATGAGGTGTTCGGCGCCGCCCAGTCGGTCTTCGAGTCGATCGAGCAGGTCAAGGAGCTCATGTCCCGACCGGAGATCACCACCGCCCGGCTGGTCGTCAACCCGGAGAGGATGGTCATCGACGAGGCTCGCCGCATCTACAGCTACCTCGGCCTGTTCGGCTACGGCGTCGACGGCGTCGTGGTCAACCGGGTGTTGCCCGACCTCGTCGCCGACCCCTACTTCGACCGCTGGCGGGCCATCCAGAAAGGCCACCTCGACGAGTTGGAGGACGCCTTCGCCGACGTGCCGCGCCTGCCCCTGCGCCTCTTTGACGACGAGATGGTGGGGGTCGACCGGCTCAGGTTCATGGCTGCGGAGCTGTACGGGGGCGAGGACCCGGTGCACGGGTATGAGGCGACCAGCCCGTTCCGGATCAGCCAGGGGGTCGATGAGGTAACGATGGAGTTGGACCTGCCGTTGGCGGAGAAGTCCGACTTGGACGTGTTCCGGCGCGGTCACGAGCTGTTCATCGGGCTCGGCCCCCATCGGCGCTCGTTCATCCTCCCCGACGCTCTGCATCGCCGCGAGGTGACTCGCGCCCGTCTCGACGGCGGGACGCTCCATGTGACCTTCGGGAACCCGGGGACGGCCAAGTGAGGGACGGCGCCGGGGCGCGGCCTGCCGGTCGCGGGGTCCGCCGCCCCAGGATCGGAGTCGGATGACCGAGGAGCCGAGGCGCCTGCGACCCGACGACGTGCTCCCGCCCGAGGGGGGGAGCCTGCAGACGAGGCGCCTGATCGCCGACGCAGCCCTGTTGGCGCCCAACCTGGTGAGGCTGGTGGGGCGGCTCCTGCGCGACCCGAGGGTCCCGAGGAGGGCGAAGATCTCGCTCGGCATCGCCGCCGCCTATGTGGTGAGCCCCGTCGACGTGATTCCCGAGGTGGTCCCCGTCGTTGGTTGGGCGGACGACGTGATCCTCATCATGTTCGCGGTCGACTCGCTGATCGACCGGGCGGGCCCGGAGCTGGTCGACGAGCACTGGGACGGGCCGGGCGACCTGCTCGGCCTCATCCGGGAGGTCGTCGGACTGTCCCGCTCGGTCCTGCCCAAGGGCATCACCGGCGCGCTGGACCGCCTCTTCGGCTAGCGGCCCCTCCCAAGCGGCCCCCCAAGAGAGCCGGTTTCCTAATGCTCCGGATTCGCCCACACCGCAGTTTGTGCATTGAGGTAGATCCCCGGTCGGCGGGGGACCGCGCCCGGTCGGCGGGGGACCGCGCCCGCCCGCCGGTAACCTCGCGCTATGGCATTTGCGGACGGGATCGCGGACTTCAGGTCGGACACCGTCACCCGCCCCTCCGCGGAGATGATCGAGGCGATGGCGACGGCGCCGGTGGGAGACGACGTCTACCGCGACGACCCGACGGTCAACGCCCTCGAGGAGGAGGCGGCCGCGGTCACCGGCAAGGAGGCGGCGTTGTTCGTGCCGTCCGGCACGATGGGCAACCAGCTCGCCGTGATGCTGCACACCAACCCGGGCGAGGAGATCCTCGCCAACGCGGCGAGCCATGTGAGGTCCATCGAGGCCGGGGCGCCCCAGGCGTTGTCCGGCGTGGGGTTCCGGACCGTGGAGCGGCCCGGGGGCCGGATCACGGCCGGCGACGTCGAGGCGGCGATGGAGATGGCGGGCTTCTTCCCTCGCATCGGCTTGATGGTGTGGGAGAACACACACAACCTCTCCGGCGGCTTGGTCGTCCCGTTGGAGATGATGGAGGAGTCGTCGGCTGCGGCCAGGGGCCGAGGTCTCGCTGTTCACATCGACGGCGCCCGCATCTTCAACGCGGCGGTGGCCTCCCAGGTCCCGGCGGACCGTTGGGCCTCGGTGTCCGACACGATCCAGTTCTGTTTCTCGAAGGGCCTGGGCGCCCCGGTCGGGTCGGTCGTGTGCGGGTCGCAGGAAGCGGTGGACGAGCTTCGCTATCTCAGGAAGAGGCTCGGCGGGGGCATGAGGCAGGCGGGTGTCATCGCCGCGGCGGCGCGAGTCGCCCTGGCGGGAAGGGGCCGTCTCATCGAGGATCATCGCCTCGCTCGGAGGCTGGCGGGCGCTTTCGCGGACCGGTTCCCCGAGAGCGTCGATCTCGGGGCGGTGGAGACGAACATGGTGCTGGTCGACTTTGAGAAGCTGAAGATGGGTTGGGACGAGGCGGCATCTCGGCTCCGTGCCGCCGGGCTCAGAGCCAACCCGCCCTTGGCGGGCGACTGGCGGATCGTGACCCATCGAGACGTGAGCCCCGAAGACGCCGATCGCCTTGTCGACGCCCTTGTGTGACACGACCTTGCAGAGTCCGACCTTGTGTGATCCGACCTTGTGTAACCCGACGGCCCGCCGCGTGGTCGGAGAGCAGGTGAGCCCCGCCCCGCACGCCGCCGACGCCTGGGCGGCCGCCGCCTCCGCCGCCTACCATCACACGACGATGCGCCCGGCGCCTCCGCACACGCTCAACGCCCCGCCGGGCCTCGACGGCCCGGGGCCGCGGCCGTGACCGTGCGGACGGCGGAGATAACCGGTTGGGGCAAGTGCGTTCCCCCCAACGTCCTAACCAACCACGACTTGGAGCAGTTGGTGGACACCTCCGACGAGTGGATCACCTCTCGCACCGGGATCAAGGAGCGGCGAATCAGCCATGTGGAAGTCTCCGACATGGCCGCAATCGCCGGGCTTCACGCCTTGGCCGCGGCCGGCAAGACGGTCGAGGACGTGGACCTGATCTTGTTGGCGACGTGCACCGGGGACTCGATCATCCCGTCCACGGCGTCCATCGTCCAGAGGAGGCTTGAGGCGTGGGGGGCGGCGGCCATGGATTTGAACGCCGCCTGCTCCGGCTTCGTCTACGGGCTTGCGGTGGGGACCGACATGATAAGGGGCGGGGCCTACAAGACGGTGCTGCTCATCGGCGCCGAGAAGCTGCACTATTCGATGGACTTCACCGACCGGGCCACCTGCATACTGTTCGGCGACGCCGCCGGGGCGGTGGTGCTCGAGGGCGCGGGCGAGGGCGCCGGGGTGTTGTCGTCGGACCTCGGGTTGGACGGGTCGGTGGGCCACATCTTGGAGGTCCCGGTCGACGGGAGCAAGGGCGATCGGGGTTATCCCGACCCTCAGGGCGCCGGAGTGAGCATGGAGGGCCAGGAGGTGTTCCGCCGGGCGGTCACGAAGATGGGCGAGTCGGCCCTGATCTCCCTGGAGCGGGCCGGGCTTTGCCTCGACGAGGTCGACCTCCTCATTCCCCACCAGGCCAACGTGCGGATCATCGACGCCACGGCCAGGCGCCTGGGCCTCGACGAGTCGAAGGTCTTTGTCAACATCCACGCCTACGGCAACACGTCGGCCGCGAGCATCCCGGTCGCTCTCACCGAGGCTTTGGAGAGCGGCCGCATCGAGCCGGGGGCCAACGTCGTGTTCGCCGCGTTCGGTGGAGGGTTGACGTGGGCGTCGGCCGTGCACCGGTGGGGCGATCGCACGTCGCCGCTCGGGGCGAGCGAGGCCGCTCTCCCGCCGACGGAGCTGACCACGATGGACCTTCTCAAGCCCAACTTCGATTTCTTCGGGCTGCCGGAGAGGCTGGCGTGAGCGAGGCGGCCCGAGGGCGCGTCGCCCTTGTCACCGGGGCGTCCCGGGGGTTGGGCAGGGCGATCGCCTCGGGGTTGGCCGCCGACGGCCACGCCGTGGCGGTGAACTACCGGCGCGACTCGGGCGCCGCGGAGGAGGTGGTCGCCGGGATCGAGGCCGCGGGCGGGGAGGCTTTCGCCCTCCGGGCGGACGTGTCCGACGACGGTCAGGTGGCGGCTGCGTTCGAGGAGGTGAAGCGCCGTCTCGGGCCGGTGGGCGTGTTGGTCAACAACGCCGGGATCACCCGGGACCGGCTCCTCGTGCGGATGAGCGCGGACGAGTTCGACGAGGTCATGGCGACCAACCTGCGGTCGGCGTTCCTGTGCACGAAAGCCGCGCTGCGCCAGATGCTGCGCGCCAAGTGGGGGAGGGTCATCTCGATGGCGTCCGTGGCCGGGATCGTGGGCAACGCGGGGCAGGCGAACTACGCTGCGTCGAAGGCGGGCATGATCGGGTTCTGCAAATCGGCGGCGAAGGAGGTCGGCTCACGCGGCATCACCGTCAACGTGGTGGCGCCCGGGTTCATCGACACCGACCTCACCAGGTCGCTGACCGGCGACTTGAGGGCCGCCGCTGCCGCCTCGATCACCCTGGGCAGGTTCGGCCGGCCGGAGGAGGTCGCCGCGGCGGTGAGGTTCCTGGCGTCGGAGGAGGCCGGGTATGTGACGGGCCAGGTGATCTCCGTCGACGGCGGCATAACGCTGTAAGTTCACGCAAGCAACAAGAGAGTGAGAAGAAGGAAATGGACAGGAATGAGGTGTCGGAGAGGCTTTCGGACGTGCTCGTCTCGGAGTTGGGCTTGGACGCCGCCAAGATCTCAGACGAGGCCCACTTCGAGGAGGATCTCGACGTGGACAGCCTCGGTGTGGTTGAGCTGCTGATGGCGCTCGAGGACGAGTTCGACGTCAAGATCCCCGACGAGGAGGCGGAGTCGATCGTCACGGTGGGCCAAGCGGTCGACTTGGTGCATACGAAGCTGGGGGGCTGACGACCCGGGCCCGCCGGGCGGCTCCCGCGGGTTCCGGGCCAGGGGTCGCGACAGGGAGTGTGCCGCGGTCGCCGACGACGCTCATCGCGGCGGGATCAGTCAACTCGAAGGCCCGAACGGCCCGAAGGTCACTCGGCTCCACTTAAGCGGTCAGCACGGTAAGTGGTCATATACCCGTATTTGTGGCGGAAGGGGTTTTTTTCGCGAGCTAGCCGTTAGGGGTTGACATTGGCCGCGTCTTCTGCTAGTAGTTGGCGAAACCACTACGAGGCTACGAAGGAGAAGACGGCCATGTCCGTTGTTCGTACGCGCACGCGCGTTGTGTTGGTGATTCTGGCGACTGTGGCAGCGCTGCTGCTCGTTGGCGGCGCGCAGGCCGACGCCGCCTTGACAATCACCGTCGACACTCTGAGCGGCAAGGCCGCCGATGGCGACTGCTCGTTGGAGGAGGCGATCGAAGCCGCCAACACGGACGACGCCGTTGACGGCTGTGCAGCGGGCTCCGGCTACGACACGATCATCTTCGCAAGGCCGGGCACCGTCAACGTGCCGGATGGCGGTTTCCAGGTCACCTCCAATGTGACGATCCAAGGCCATAGCGGCGGCACGACGATCAGCGGCGGCGGTGTTGAGGTCGTCTTGACCAAGGTCGGGGCGGCCGGGGCGGCGGACACGGCGGGCGCCACCTGGGTGTGGCTGGCCGACTTGACGATCACCGGGGCTACCGGCGCGGGGGTGACGGTCAGGGACGACTCCGACACCGTCTCGCTCACGGACCGGTACAACGTGACCTTGGAGAACCTCCTTGTCAAGGGGAACGCCGCTGAGGGGGTCAAGTTCGTGAAGAGGTTCGAGTCGGCCCGCTACGGCTTCGTTCAGGTCAAGGACTCGGTCATTGAGGGGAATCGCAAGGGCGGCGTCTCCATGAAGGCATGTGACGGTTCGGATCGGGTGTCCATGTGGGTCGTCAACTCGAGCGTCAGGAACAACTCCAGTCCCGCCGGCGAGTCGGATTGGTCCGGCGGTGTGACCAACCTCTGCGGCAGGCTCCTGATCAAGAACAGCACCGTCAGCGGGAACACGGGCGCCAGGGCGGCTGTCTGGGCTGAGTTCGGCGGTTGGGAGGACCCCGCTGACAAGTCGTCATCGCGGAAGGCGACTACCACGACTGTCATCATCAACTCGACTATCGCTGACAACAAGCTGCCGAGGCCGAAGCGAAGCGATAACGATGGTGGGGGGATTCATGTCTCGGGTCGGTCCGGGTTCGAGCCGTACTTAGAGGTCGAGCATGTGACCATCACCCGTAATGAGGGCGATCGGGATACCGGCGTCGGAATCCACGTCGATCCCGGGGTGCGAGCTGGGGTGTACAACACCGCCATAGTCGGCAACAAGACAATCCTCCCCTCCGGCGATAGGGGACCCGGCACGCAGTGCGTCTTCAACGGTACCGGGCGTAGGTCTACCTTCTACCCCGGTTCCGCGCGTAGGTGGTCTATCTTCCACAATGCGTCATCATCAGCGGCTTGTCGGGGTGGGTACGGCGGCAGCAGCCTTACGGCGGAGGCTACTTTGGGGCCGTTGGCTGATAACGGCGGTGCCGTTCGGATAGGCCCTAACGGCGCCGGAGGTCACATCGAGACCATTGCGATCGACGCTGACAGCAGGCTGTTCGGAACAGCGACCAGCGCACGTTGCTACTATCGGGATGCGCGGGATGTGAGCCGTTGGCAGGGTCGCAGTTGCGATATCGGCGCCTATGCGGCGTCGGTCATCGAGGTCGACACTTTGAGCGGCAAGGCCGATGACGGCTACTGCTCGTTGGGGGAGGCGATCGAGAACGCCAACGAAGACAGGGCGGTTAACGACGACTGTCGGGCCGGCTTCGGCCACGACAACATCGTCTTCGACCGTCCAGGTACCGTTTCTGCGCCTGCCGGGGGTTTCGAGATCGCGTCGAACATGACGATCCAAGGCCATAGCGGCGGGACGACTATCAGCGGCGGCGGCGGTGTTGAGGTCGTCTTGACCAAGGTCGGGGCGGCCGGGGCGGCGGACACGGCGGGCGCCACCAGGGTGAGGCTGGCCGACTTGGCGATCACCGGGGCTACCGGCGCTGGGGTGACGGTCACAGACGACTCCGACACCGCCGCTTTGACGGACCGGTACGACGTGACCTTGGAGAACCTCCTTGTCAAGGGGAACGCCGCTGAGGGGGTCAAGTTCGTGAAGAAGCTCGAGTCGGCCCGTCCCGGCGCCGTCTCTGTCAAGGACTCGATCGTTGACGGCAACGCGGCCGGTGTCCACATGGTCGCGTGCGGCTCGAGCCCAGGCGACGTCTCTCTGACGGTGACCAACAGCATCATCCGAGGTAACCGCTCCAACGGCGTCTACTCGTCTTGCGGCCGTCTCCGGGTCGTCGACAGCGCCGTCTCGGCGAACGAGGGGTCCCGTGCCGCCGGGGTGCACGCCGACTATTCCGGCCGGCGGGCTGACGCCGGCGACACGACCGAGGCGGACGTTGAGATCGTCAACACGACCGTCGCGGGCAACGAGGCGGTGCTGTTCGGCGGGGGTGTGGTCGTCTCCAAGTCGGGCACGGCTACTCCGAGGCTGTCGATCGAGAACAGCACCATCGCCGACAACACGAGCCCGCTCGGCGGCGGGGTGCGGACGACCAGCGGGGTGGGGTGGTCCGTCGTCAACTCGGTGATCGCCGGCAACTCCGGCGCGCAGTGCAGTTTCGGCTCGACCCCGACGACCAACACGGCCAACGCCTCGTCGGACGGCTCGTGCGGCTTCGGGTTGGTGGAGGACGACATGGGCTTGGGGGAGCTGGGCGACAACGGCGGCGCTGCGGTTGTCGGGCCGGACGGCGGCACACAGAAGGTGTTGACGATGGCGGTTGAGGGCGCCAGCCCGTTGCTCGGCGCCGGCGACGCCGCGACGTGTCGGGACAAGGACGCTCGCGGCGTGGCCCGGCCTCAAGGCTTGAAATGCGACATCGGCGCTTACGAGGCCGACGAGCAACTCGTCGGGGATCTCGTCTGGGAGGACCGCGACGGGGACGGCGACCAGGACGACGGGGAGCCCGGCATCGGGGGCGTCACCCTGGCTCTGGTCAACAGCGACGACGAGACGGCGGCGACGGCGACGACCGACTCCGACGGCGGCTACAGCTTCAAGGTGCTGTCCGGGGAGTGGACGGTCCGGGTCACCGACGACGACGGGGTGTTGGCCGGTCACCCGGTGCCCGCGGCGATGTCGAAGACGGCGGTCGTGTCCGTGGGCGGGGCCGACAACTTGGCCT
>Ga0056132_1000132_pt1 | contig 15444 bp, 7 predicted proteins | sample WorMetLIZISLAND2_3_FD_71119 | JGI IMG/M metagenome (GOLD analysis project Ga0056132, IMG submission 71119) | Marine gutless worms symbiont microbial communities from Max Planck institute for Marine Microbiology, Germany - Olavius clavatus LIZARD... ...
TAATTGTGTGTAGAGGTAAGGGTTCGCGTGCGGTAAGCTTGTATATCGCTTGTACCTAGCACTATACTGTCGTTAAGTGACGTTAAGTGGCTTAGAATAGCGGTTTTTGGCCTTTAGTATTGATATTATTATTATTGGAAAATCATTATTATTTGATTTATGGTGCTTGTGTATTATTTCTTGTATTGGTGGGGAAATTAGTATAAAGATAATTAATCGTACTGATGATGATGATGATGATGATAGCATCTTGTACTTGACATTCGCAGCTGCAGCAGCAAAGATCACGTCAGAAGATAGACGGACATATACATCGGGGCATAGAAAGATGGAGGTAGAGGAAAGAGGAGGATGGAAAGGAAACTCGTCAGGAAATCTCGACGCGTCACGGCTACGCGGACAATGGCCAGTCCGCACTACGCGAAGTGGGACATAAATTGATTTTCGCCGCGGTAGGCACTCGATGTTGCCGGTTGCCGGCGCTAGATGGCGTTGATTGTCAATTACCGCGCCGCAATGACCGGAACTAGCGGCACGGCAATGGTCGGCCGCCATGTTGAACGATGACATTGCAAGTTGCAACGTCAAGTCACTCCAGTTGCCTTTTTCTCCGCAGTGCTACGATCGTTGGAGCCTCCGGCAAGCCATTAGTTATCAGCGTAGGCCTATACTTTAGCCGCCAACGACGCTCGATCATTTTAGCGGTTACTAGTCCGCACGAAAACAATTACAACTTGTTAAGGTCGAAATATTACAGCTATGTACTACCCAATAATAAGTTAATAATTAATTAATAATAATTGTCAGATTCTGTAAAAATTGTTGGGGCTGCTATATTATGCTAAATGTTGCACATGCTAAGCTGTCATTCATTAAAGTAAGCCTATAAATGTTCGTTTGTTTTTTTATCGGTTTAACTGTAATTTTTAATTTCTCTTAATTTCCAGTTTTATCACTATAATAGGGCTGATTTTAAGCATGCGTCGATGCAGTGCAGTCGCATCTTAACGCAGGTGCTGTTCTGTTTTATTTTAGGTTGCTTTGTAGTAACTGGGGATTGTCATTGCCGTATATGCAAGACTGTTTTGCAAGGTTCGTACGCCTACATTATGTACCGCCTATAAAAGAGTCACCGTTGGCGATATACAGACAGAGCAATGAGGCCAATTTACGAAGGGCGAGACACCCGCAATTGCTCGGCAAATTATGCCAAACCAACTGTCAAGTTACGGCACCGAATAATGAATCACGTACTGCACACAGCTGCCGTTCAGACCCGCAATACAATAACATGCTTTTGTAGGTCGATATAGACCTGTATACGCGGTTATTCTTTGCCCAGTTTAGTGACACTTCATCGGGTGACACTTCACAGGACGAGCAGATCGAGTTCCTAGGAGGGCTCTTCCTATTCACTTCTTCAGACAGTTTTGTTGTGAGACGTATCGTTCAGCCACAACACAGCGAAAAACCGAATCGCTGAAATTTCCGCGTCTGGAATAGCCTGGGCAGCGTGGTCGCGTGACCATGGCTATGCCAGGCGCGACATTTTCGGCGGTTCGGTTCTGTAGCTATACCGTACGTCGTACGCAGTACGATCGGCCTTTTTAGCGACAGCTACGCTTCGACACTTAATGAAAGATGGCAATGACATTGACATGACTCGCCGATTTCCTCGAACACGAAAACTCGAACGAAATGCAAGATCACAAAGCAGAAAATACGCCGGTGAAATGTGATGAATTTATGACTACCAGGTCATCGGTAATAAGCATAACAAGAAATCACAGGAAGAACCGCGCGATGCGACACATATCGAATTTTAAAATAAGTCGATACAACGTTTACTGGCAACTTTGTCGATGCGGACGCATAATCACCAAAGCCAGCACAAAACACCTTGAATCACATTTACAGGTCATTCAAGGTCACGCATTTTGGGATCAGTGAAAAGCCGACGAGAGACTGCGTACTGCTGCATAATAATGTGGGCTTTGGAGTCGAAATTTCGAAGGAAAGGTGTGTTATCCGTTTTCGAGAACACCACTGCCATTCGGCGCCCCCTGTCTAGGAACTCCAGCGAATATCCGCATATACCTTATATTTCTAGAAACTAAAATAATTGTCCTACATTTTGCCGCTGACAGTAGGCCTATGGGTCTATATTCATTCAGTTTTTTTTCTGGTGGGTTCCGTAAAAAGGTTTTTTCTCGCAAAATGCATTTTGGCCGTTTAAGGTCGTCCAAGGTCATTGATTTTGGTACGAATCGAAAGCGCATATGCGACCTCCTATTAGTCAATAGTCCGTCATAGTAACCTTGGTCCCACCTTGCACCGTTTCAGGGATATTGCAGGTTTTGGTGCTCATGACCCCACCCTATTCCACTCTAATTTTGGGGTTGTTCCCGTTGCACCAGATTGCCCATGTTGGGGCCAGCCCGAGCATAATCAGCTGTAAAATTAATTTCGAAGTATTTCAAGTTTTGTGATTACAGTACCTGAACGTCACGGACAGACGGACAGACGGTCCGACGGACGGACAGATGACATACTGTGGCATAACCGCGCTGTGCGTAGCATCGCGCGTTAAAAATAGACGTACACTTCCAGTTCGTGAGAGTTAATGAGGCATTTTTAACCAGTACTTTTTTCCGTCAGCTCCAGCATCCATTTCAATGCTCCGATGGATGGATCAAACACCTGGGAAAAGGTCGGTCGACGTCATATAACTTGTTCTTTCTCTCCACGTATTCAACGAACGATACCGACTGCTGAGCGGCTGACGTGCGACCGGATATGAGCAAGCCCTCGATGATGTCGCACATTCAGCCCGGGGTCACGTGATCACCAGCCACGTGACTTTCCCGTATCCCGCACGCCGGCAATCCGTGGCTTGGCGCCAGTAAACGCTTTTCAATCAGTCGCAAGTCGCGGTATCGCGCTGAGCTCCACTTGTCTAATGACGTACTGCGGTTGCTCTGTCATACAGACTACAGCACAGATTCCCAGTCTATAGTCGCTGACTTTGCATGCCGGTCCAGCTTATACCAAATGTGTGTTGGCATCATATTAGTTCACAGAAGACAGGCAACTCAACGCTTTTTGTGTTCAACTTTGGGCAGAAATTAATGTTCACACAACTACTGAGTTACCGGTACATGAAACAGTAATAATTTACAGTAATGATATTGATATCGCACGATCATTATATGAAGGTGTTAATCAGCCTCTTTAACGGTTTTCAAACGAGAACAACTTCGTTTTTGAAGATTCAACTGCTTACTAGATGATATACGGCCGGGTGGTTAGCTTTATATATAGTTGATATCTTTCTTCCGATACTAATTCGTGGTTTCAAATTTCGCATATGATGTATGAAGGAAGAACGGAATGAAAAAGAGAGGAGTGAAAATGCAAACTCTAATAAATCTCAATTAAGCCGTCACAGCAGCAGCAGCAGAAGCAGCGGTAGCGTCTTCCGTTATATAAGACAGATGGCCAAGAGATCACGCGTCGTGATGTATATGGTATTAAGACGCCAATTATATTGACATAGACCGCATGTACGATATCCGTAATAGAATCCGGCTCTAAATTTTTCACCTTGGGACTAAATCGCTATATTTCTTGTCCGCGAACGTCGCCGCATTCTGTGAATTATAACAAGAAGCCCAGCTGTTGCTGAGATAGCCGATCGTACTGCGTACGACGCATTAAATTAATCAGCGCCTCGATGACAATATTCTCCCATGTTCGTAGCAACATGATCAAAGTGGCCACGTGATCAAGAAAGCAAGATATAATAAATAAGTAAAATTTCTAAATGTGGGGGTGGAGAGTTTGAGGGAATAGGGTCGGTATAGCCTACGATGTTGAAAGTTGTAGAATCGTGTTCCTAAGAGGGCACTTCCTATTCAGTTGATCAGACACTTCTGCTGTAGGATGTATCGTTTAACCGCAATGCACAGCGTCACAGACGGACGGGCAGACAGACAGGCAGACAACATTACAATGCAAATAGCCGATCATACTGCGTGGAAATACAATCGGCTAAAAACGAAACAGGAGACAGAAGACAGGCGGCACCAGGTGAACCTCTAAATCGATCGTTCAGTGGAGCGAAGCTGGATGCGGTCTTACGTTGTGTCAGAATCTTCCTCATCCAAATCCAAACTCCCCCCCCCACTAACGATACTTGGCCAACTATTGAACCGTTGTAATGGATCAGTGGCGTAGGATACGGCGGCGCTCGCAGAAGAGGCTTAGGTTATACGTCGGTATATACCCTATCGGTCGCTATCACGGGCGGGATGAGCTCAGGGACAGTGGTGGGTGGAAACTGGAAAGGTATTTGCACTAGCTGAATAGAAATTCCAGCAGCATACGATAGTAACACACTACCCCTTCGTGTGCGGGACGTCGATTCAACAGAGAACGGTTCCGGAACACGTGAGATGAACGTAAATAATAGAATATAAAACGTTTAATTAAGTTTCATATAGGACAAGATAATCACGACGTCTGCAACTGCAATAGTCCCCCCCCAAAAAAAAAACAGTGGGCACACATCCCACAACCTACAAGAAAGTTGCGCAGCTGCAGATTGGTAATGTGGTTTATATGGTTAACGTCGTTAAACAGAAAACGAAAAGCATCAGAAATTGGGAGTTTCGACCTGGGTCCTTACTCCGTACAGAAAACCAGCTCAAGCCACAACCGTAGCTTCGGTCACCATTTTAATTCCAGTTCGAACTGACATATTATTGTTCGTCGTAAAATATACGCGAGTCCGCGAGTTTATGATCCCGGAACATTTCTAAGACCTAATACCAGTATACGATTTTGTGCATTCTGCGGTGCATTTTTTGGCGCTGAACAACAATACAAATTGAATACATCAATAACCAACCACCAACTAAAAACAAAATAGCGGCCGTTGCACGACCTACCTGGTTAACTCTATGAACCATGCATTACCAGAGACTTGAGCAGGCCGCTGTTGACATTCAGCTCCTGCAGTAGGCTATACGGTCACGTAGGCTATACTTTCATTGTTCCTCTTAGCCGTCCAAGGAATGCGCAACATTCGCAACAGTGTACAAACATAAATAAAGTTACAATTTCATCAGAGCTCCAAAAGATCTTAAGACAGCAGAAAAACACATTTTATCGACCTGTGTCTACTGATTGCCTTACGATCAATTGGGAGATGACAATCGTGACAGAAGCGCGAAAACCAACGGAAGCGGATCCGTCTGAATGCCGACTGACATGTCGAAATTGCGGCATTGCCAGATAGAACTGCAAGTGAGGATCAATGGAGCAGCGGAGCGTAGCAAATCGCCACAGTCCGCCGCGTCCGTTCACTGTATCGAACCACGAACTGCACTGTTTGTCCGGACAGCAACGCGGATAACCCTGACTGCCAATCAAACCCGCCAGTAAATCCACCCTGCAGCGCCAGTCTCGATGATCCTTTGACAGCGTGCATTACTGTAGCAACGAGACGCGACGAACTGCGTCGACGAAGCAACTGTGTCGGATGCGGATACGGAAGTTAATTACATCCCGCAGCTGCGTATAGCCGCAGCCCGGCAGGATATTGTGATGGTTCAGACGTGCCTGACCGTACACATCGCCGCCTCGCCGGGTCTGCTACTAAAATAGCTGTGCGATAGTTGCAGATCTATCGATCTATGTTTTTTTTAAAATTTTACTGTTTGTTAACATTGGGATCTTAGTCTGATGTTCGAGTGAGTCGCGTAAACCACCAGAGAACGCTGCGCCGGCAAACTTTCCGTTGCACTAGACTATAGCAAACGACCCTAAAGTATTTAAAACTAATAACGTGCAATATTATAAGGTGTGAAATGTGAATTCAACTTGAAACTGGTAACTACCAGTCTACCTCTCCATATTAGTTCGGCGTAACAAGCAATTCTTAGTCAATAGTTAAGTAGGACCTAGCCTATCAGTTGTGTAAGAAAGTATTATGTAAATTTGTGCGATAAGTTAATTACGTTATAAATTCTAATGATAAGTGGTGACTGGTGAGGTTAATTATTGTTGTTCATAGCTTTTAGGTATATAGTTATAGTCTTTACCGCGCGATACACTTCAGTGCAAAGCGCGGTATTGAGATTGCATGTCGTCTGTCCGTCTGTGGCGTTGGTGGATCGGGACCACATAGGTTGGAAATCTTGAAAACTAATTGCACGGACAATTAGCCCAACACCTTTGTTCTTCGTAGCCCAAAGGCCATCCACCTAGTCCCAGGGGAACATGGGGAAATTTTGGGGAGACTAGAGATGGGGTGGGAAAAAGTGGCATGCTGGAGCACAAAAGCGGCAATATCTCTAAAACGCGTAAAGATAGATGAAAAGCTGTGGATGGCCTATACAGGAACTCACCAACGCTCTTTCGAACGGTACCATCCCCGACCCCTTACGGCCTCCCCTTCCCCAAGATTGGGGGTTCGCAACCCAACCCCAAACTGCAACCGTCCTCAGAAACGGGTAAAGCTACAGACTGCAAATTTGGCGGCCGATACATTCACAGGGTCCATCCGAAAAAAAGCCCATTAAAATTTGGGAGAAAAGGGAGCGTGGACGTATCCATGGACTGCCCAAATGTTTCGAGTACCCCCCTCTTATGTCAGGAACGGGTAAAGCTACGAACTTCAAATTTGGCAGATATATTCACAGGGTCCATCAGAACAAAAGCCCATTACAAATTTGGGAGAAAAGGGTGCATGGGCGTATCCAGGGAGTGCCCAAATGTTTTGAGTACCCCTATTATCTCAGGAATGGGTAAAGCTACGAACTTCCAATTTTGTACGCCCATCGATTCGGAACAAAAAAGCCCATTAAAATTTGCGGCAAAAATAGCCGTGGGCGTACTCAGAGACTCGAAAATTTTCAGGACACCTATATATAGGACGCATCGCGCGGTCATCTTTGCGGTAGCTCAGCTTTCTTGTTAAGTTGTTAGCCCATCGTACTGCTACTGTCATCGTGATGGCATCTGTCTGTCTGTCTGTCCGTCTCTTCGTCCGTCCGTGACAACAAGTACGACAGACAATGGCTCCAAGTCTTGCTTCAGTCTTTCAGATTCGCTCTCTATGGACAAGAAGCGTATTTACTTGTTTAGACAAGTTGAGTTGCGGTAGGATGTGTCGTTTTAGCCACAGGGCACGTTGTCACAAACAGACGGACAGAGACTGATAGACGACATTATCATTCTGTGTGTAGCACGATCGGCTAAAAATGTTATCTGAGGAGCTTGATGTGACTTCACCGTTGTATGTAGAGCAGCAGCCGGCACTGATCTAGCAGAAACTATGTACGCGAATCACGAGATCATAAAATAGACATGCGGGCGTTTGGATTAGCGGGTCGTACGATGTTATTAAATCACGCGAACAATAACAGCAAACAGGCTGCCAGTCATCATGCATTATCGTCGGATTCCTGTTGACATTGCAAGTTCTGTGGCGTCGCAGGCTTAGGCACAAACTCCATTACTTCGATTTGCTATTTGCTATCGACCTTTATTGACATTTTGACCTTGACAATGACCTGCAAAAATAATACGCCTATGGTACAACATCGCGGATTTTACGGACAAAGACCTTGACGGTGCATTTGTCTGTAATGTGATGTCGGCTACAAATATGCTGAATTTGTATGCTGAACTATTCGAATGCTATACGAAAGGAAAATACAGCGTGTGGGTGAATTTACGTATTTATGTCCACGGGGAACTTACGCAGAAACTTGTGTAATGGATTTTGGGCATAATAGAGTTGGACATTAGCGATTCGTTACCAGGTCCCGCTAACGGCCTTCTCCGACAATAATAATTACGTTGTTCATAAATATAGATGGGAATTTTCACCTACCCGGAACTACTTGTAACACAATTTTGGTATTTTTAGTATTTTTAGTATCCGCTCTGCGTGCATGTAGGCCTAACCGACGTCCATAAAGTAAACCAGGTAGTGCAACTGCCGCAATTTCAGTTTCCGGACGGTGCGTGATTGTTCGTCGCCAGCAGGCATCGCAGAACGTACCAAACAGAACAAAATTCAGACAAAAAAATGTTTTCGGATCATATACCCGGACTGGCGTATATATTTAGTGACAAACAATAATGCACTCGTGTAACCAACTACAGAAGCTAAACCGGCGACCGAAAGTACAGCCGTGTCATGACCTGGTTTAATCTATGGACTTCGCGCGAATCAATCAATCAATCAGTCTCAATTTTTAAAGTGGTCAAACTAGTAATGACTACAGCATGTAACCAACATGGAGTAGGTTAGCTAATGTCCAGGAAGGTTGGTGAAGCAGAACTTAACTTCATGTAACTAAATTAATTAAAACCTCTCGGCTTGCTGTAGAAAGCAAAAAACGCTCGGCGTTTAGGCCTATTGAAGAACGAAGTATATGGCGTTGGTTTTAGTGGTATATTGGCGTATTGTCTCGTCTGTAAGTGTAAGATGACCAAACCAATCATGTTACAGTGGTATGACCATGCTGTCAGTACCAAGATGATCCTGTCATAACTCCATACCTGAGCTATCAATCTCACGATCGTTTCAGTGTACAATGGCAACGTGAACCTGTGGAAGTCTTCCTGCATCATCATATTATTTCACAGAAGACAGACGGTTAATAAACAAACACGAAATGCACGTACTGGAAGTGCTGGCCTAGATAGATCGATTATAACACGCTATTTGGTCAGGTTAGATGAGCAGTTTTGCCGACGATGAACGTTACCGAGAACAAGACTGCTACCGGAAGATGGAGTCGGTACACATGAGCGGAACACCTGTATTGGATTTCAGCGACGACAGATGATGGCAGTCAGATGACAGATGAGCTTCCTGAACACAGACGTGTGCGTGCACGTCCGTATTTTGCAGGCAGCTGACATGATGACTCATTTGTCCGTCGTCGGCCCATTATCCGCTTCTTTCTCTGACAGGCAGAGTACTCTTGTTGTTATTGCAGCAGCTGCTGCAGTTGCTGGATGCCTTTTGATGACAGCTGATACGTCATGTAAACAAAGAACTTGCACAGCGCCAGTATTGAGTATTTGAGTACAAATAAATACAAGAAGCTCAGCTGTTGCTGTGATAGCCGATCGTACTGCGTACGACGTACGGTATACTGGCAGACTATCAAACCGGTTTCGGTTACACGTTACGAACGCAGGTACGCACGATCCGATTCAACGCGTAGAGTTTATGGACGCACCCAAATTACTCAAGCGTGACCATTGAGCGTGACAGACTCAAGTTCAGTATTTTCACGAAGTCAGTGAATAACAGAATGTAACACGACCACTGTCTGACTAAAAAAACTCACGTGCGCGTTTTCTTCGATTCGTTTTCTTTGGTGCGTTTTGCGGCTAAATGATACATACTACAGCGAAAGTGTCTCAGGGACAAACAGGAACTTTCCTGCCAGGAACACTCTGGTACTACTTTTAGCCCTGTATACCGACCCTGAGAGCCACAATGCACGCGTTACAGACAGACGGACAGACGACTTGATGATGCCAATAGCCCATCATAGTGCAACAGTACGATCGGCTAAAAACTTAGTGTGCACGGAAGCAGAAGAAAGAGAGGTTGTATACTACGTACGATGTATAAATTCTGACCATTTGAGCTAAAATACGCGGAATTTATGGCCATGGTCAGATTAACCAGTTTCAAGAACTGAAGCGGAGGAAAATGAAGGAGCGATTTTCCCAAAATAGAAAGCGTTTCACACGTTGTGTCTCTTTCAGGTTCTGCCACACCACAGAAGTCAGCTTCAACAAAACGAAATCTGAAAATCTGATCTTCGTTTATTTTCTTCATACTAAATATCTGCAAATATCCTGCTTACGTTACAGCTCATTACCGCACGATGCTACGCAGAGCGCGGTTATGCCACAGTATATGTCGTCTGTCCGTTTGTCCGTCCGTCACTCTGTCAGGTCGGAATACTTCGAGAATAATTTCACCGCTGATTAGTTTAAGGTTTATGCCCGGGCTGACCCTAACATGGGCCATCGCCGATCTGGTGCAATGGGAACACCCCCAAAAGGCCAAAATTAGGATGGAATAGTGGTGGGGTGCAGAAAACGTTCAATATCTCTGAAACGGTGCAAGATAAGACTAAGGTTATTATGACAGACTAATAAGAAGTGGCATTCGCGCTTTCGATTCGTACCAAAATCAATGACCTTGGATAACCTTGAACAGCTGGTACGCACTCACACAGATACGTTTTACGGAGCCCACCAGAAAAAGTTGAATGAAGATAGACCCATACCATCAGCGGCATAATGTAGGTCAATGATTCTAATTTCTAGAAATATAAGGTATATGCAGATATTCGCCCGGGTTCTTCAAGGAGGGGCATCAAACGATAATGGGGTTGTCGACGACGACTTTTTAGGCTATTTCGGTGGCTACTTCTTCGGAAACTTTAGAGAGAAGGTCTGCATTATCTATAATCTACTGATAAAGACCAACAAAAAAGCCGTGCTGTGGCAGGAAAACCGCACGATGCCGTTATAAAATTCTATAGGTATCGAAATTTACAGCGGCATCGCACTGCGATATCACGACTTTCTTGTGTTAATTCTTATTTCAAGTAAAATAGTTTTGTGACACTTTTTAGCAATACGTTTTTGCTAAAGTTGTTTCTATGCAATTTTTTTTAATTCGTCGAGCTAAATTCTCTCCATTGCAAAGAATAAATATGTGCGAATAAAAAAGTGCTCCTCTTTGGCTATTTTATTACCTGGGGCCTATATAAACTGACTGGGTTAGAGCGGAAGCCGCAGTCGTCCCCTTGTTCATATAGGCCCTCGGGCCCAGTGAAGGCGCTAAGAGCGGATGCGGAAAACGCCCATGATGCAAATATTGAGTGAAACAATTAGGCCTAATTCATTGTTCAATTAATTATTTCGCTATCGAAAAAAATCCCCTCACTTGTAGGCGTATGAAGCGTAGGCCTATTCGAAAAGAAATAGGCTAAGTCTCGGCCGTTGTTGAAATAGAGCAGAAAGAAGCAAAGCATCATGCAAGCCGATACAGTAGTGGGCGTGCAGGCAGCAGTGCAGTATAGTACCGTATAATCATTAATCAGCTCGGTCGAACGTAGTGATCACGATAAGCCGTAGACATACGCCGACTATCAGATGCCCATCAGACAGTAAGTCACGAGGGCCATAGGCGTAGCCAGGAATTTGTGTTGGGGGCCTGACAACCGAGGCGCCGAAGGCGCCGAAATCGACGAGGGGAAGGGTAAGGGTAAGGGGGAAGGGTATGGTGAGAGGGTGTCCCCCTCCCCAGCCGACTAGGGGATCTGGGGGCATCGTAAGCTCCCCCGGGGTGTCCGGGCGGCGCTCCGGCCGAAAACGAGTTTGGGAGTATTTAGAGCTTGAAAAAAACGCACCTGATAGCCACAAATTTGTCATATTTGACATTTGTGCGGCATATATTTAGTCACATTCACACTCACAATTACTAAGCAAGACTTTCACGCATATATTTGTCCCCTTCGCACAGCTAAAACGGTTGTGCAATTTTTTCCACTCCCTTTGGAGGGATAGGCCCCTAGGCCCTCCCTCTGGCTACGCCTATGGGCAGGGCTGTGCGGAAAACCGGAAGTCAGTTCGATTTCGGTTTTCTGAAGATTGATCTCAACCGAACCCTCCATATTTAAAACGTCCAGTAGGTTTTTCGTACCGTTTGCGGGCAATTTGCGAGTTTGACTGCGAAGTTCAAAGACCAGTACAGTGCATACTTACTACAGTTGTTTACCTTTCAATGCGGTGGCCAGGGGTATAGTGAATTCCTCCAAAAGCGACCATAGAAGTCATTGAAACACAATTTTTTCAAAAACTACTGCTGCACAGACTATAAAGTACAAAACAGTAGTTACCTAACAAACTGATATCTACTTACTTACTACAGTTATGCGGCAAGGTATCATAAATCGATAACCAGAAAATACCAGTAATAACGAATACAAGAAATTGACTCCAGCTTTCCGGCTGGCGTCGGTTTTGCGCGGAGCTGATGTCTGCGTCGTGTGCCATCGGCATCGGCTTCGGCGTGTAAATTGAGTTCGCGATGGACGTATGTAAGTCGAACGAGATTGATCAATCCCTATACCGTAATCGGCCGGCCGTCAAAGCTGGCGTGTAACGCGAGGCGAATCGAGTGCCAACGAGTGGCTATGCTGTATCACAAGCAGAGGTCGAACTTCGGAGGCTGAAGGTCAAAGGTGGATCAATCCGTCAGTCAGAACTGGCGGCGCGGATCAGCCACTCTCCTCGCTGACCAGACTTGGAAACGGACGAAACCCTGAAACATTATTGTCCAAGTACATAAGAGCCCCCGCTCCCTATGTTCCCTTTGGAATTTCGCGGTGAAGTTAACCAAGAAGAAACTAGAGTCACGGATCTACTTTGTGTTGAAAGTTGCATGATCCTAACTTCAACCGTTTTTGACCGATCCACCTGTGTGACAGCCGGACACACGGACGGACAGACGGACGGGCGATAGCATATAGCGAGCTATATTGCTGTCGCGTGCTAAAAATGCACCCGATAATAATGACGTGATATTCTGGACCTAGGGGTCACTTGCGTTAGATGTTTTCTAGGCCTATCTCAATGAGGCTTGGTTGAAAAGCTGTCCTGGGTGAATATAACGTTTGGCATCATGGTCAGTGACATATTTAAATTATATTACATTACATTACATTAAATTTAGAGTGAAAAATGCCTAAAGCACTTCAATCACTTATCAGACAACTTAAAATTTAAAGTCAGAAAAAGCTATGGAAAGGACGCCAATAACAGATGAGATTTTAGTTTAGTTTTAAAGGTTTGCAGGAAATTTAATGACGTCACTTCAGCTGGCAACTGTTCCATGTTCGTGCCGCGGCGACGGGGAACGCTCGGTCGCCGACAGTGCACAGACGTGTGTGTGGACCATCAAATGCCGAGTCGACGATGACCGCAGGCGTAGTCGACTAGGAATCCTGGCGAGCTGGCTGAAGGGCGTCAGCCACGTAGGCCGGGACCAGTCCACCGGTGCACTGGTACACCATGACGGCGAGCTTGAAGGATATTTGTTGTTAACATAATGCCAATAGTCTACTAGCGACACGTCCCGTAGCGTCCTATTACATCCCATAATTCATCACCAGTATGTCTCACGTGATTTTGTCACATGACGCTCGTTGAGCTGTGATTACGGCCGCAAGGAGTAAGGTGGATCGGATCAACGTGAGTGTGCTAATTATGTCGGCGTCAGCTTCAATCTGTTCTGCTGCTAAGGTTGCTAACGTCATCACCATCATCACATCCGTTAGGCTATCAGCTTGTCGAGCAGCAAATACTAACGAGCTGTGATCATACATTCTCGTTAAGTACAACTGTACAACTTAATCGTTGTCGTTAGACTTAACGACCTAGCCTTTAATTCACCTCAAAACGACAAAATTTATTAACTAATTGTTATAGACAATGCAGTTATTTGTGTCTATTATAGTCTTCTATAGGCTATGCGGGTAACATATAACATATACCTTATGACAGATAGTAGGCCTGTACAGGCTTACTTACAACGATTGCGCTCTCGACTCATCACTTTCCTTTAGGCCTATTCAGTACGTGTAGTCTACAGAAGCAGCATTATTCGATTGCTCGACTAAAGTGCGATTACTGGCTCAGTATATACTTCGCAATGGGGAGGTCGGATTTCCAGCTCTTTCTTCTTATCCCTTACCTCTGACTTTCCCTTCCACTCCCTCTCTTTCCGTTCAATTCCTTCTCTCCTTTTCCTCTTCTCAATACAGAGGAGACTGCAAAGTGCGCTAATTAAGCGCACTTTGGCAGTTACATGTATCACATGCACTATTTCAGAAAAATACAATAGGCCTACAAAATACACACAGACACCTTTATTCACCGAGAAAACGGAAAAACAGAATGACAGACATTTAAATGCATTGTTTACTATATAATGGGCTATAATTATTATTACTAATTATTACCGCGCAATGCTACGCTCTAAGAGCGCGGTCATGACACAGTATGTCGTCTGCCTATCTGTCTGTCTGTCCGTCTGTCCGTTTGTGACGTTCAGGTACCGTGATCACATAGGTTGGAATACTTCGAAAATAATTTCACGGCCGAATAGCTTAAGGTACATGCTCAGATTTACCCCCAACGTGGGCGATCTGGTCCAACGGGAACACCCCAAAAATTAGGGTGGAATAGGGTTGGGGGTCAGAAGGACAAAAACGTGCAGTAGGCCTATCTCCGAAACGGTGCAAGATAGGACCAAAGTTACTATGACGGGCTAATAGGAAGTCGCATACGCGCTTTCGATTGATGCCCAAATCAATGTCCTTGGATGACCTTGAACGGCCGAAACGTCACTTTGCAGAAATAAAATTTACGGAGCCCACCGTAACAATTTCAACGAAGATAGACCTATATTATCGGCGGCAAAATGTAGGTCTATGATTGTAGTTGCTAAAATATAAGGTAGGCCTATATGCGGATATTCGCGGCGGTTCCTCGGGGAGGGGACGTTAAATACAATAATGCTACCGCGTATACCTGCATCCATGCAGGTTGCGTTGGATGTTTAGTAGGCTACATGCTGTGAACTTCTAAGATGTGCACTTAATTCTTTACGGCCAATATGTGTCACCTGGCCACGCCGTTCATGGTTAGCTCTACGGTCGACAGGAACGTTGTTACGTGAGTTAGAATGAAAAGCGAAATGTTTCATATTTTAGACTGCAAATGAGCTCATAAATGCCCAACTTTTAACAGTACAATTAGGCCTACAATGAAATCGATCATTCATAGAGTCGTACAATTTCAGCATTTTGAACAGTCGCTGATGTTTATAGCGCAGACGATGTGAATCAAACATTTAACATTTTATTTAACACCGTTATCTTGCCGTAATTTATGATATTATTTAATTCGAAAGCGTTGTTATGATGCTATAGCAGTGAAAACCATCGCAGCGATGCCGCTGCAACTTCGATAAGTATATAGACCCTACCGAAATGGTGAAATTTACAGCGGCATCGCGCGGTCCTCCCTGCGATAGCACGGCACCTTGTTATTCGATACAGAGAGAACATTCCAAGGGGTTGCCTTTTCTTTGTGAGTTTTTTGAGGCGTTAGGCCTGGCCTACTCCAGAAGTTGACCAAATCTCAGCAGAGTCAGCTGAGCCTGAACTCATATCAACGAGAACTTTCGCTGCGCTCTTTACCGCGCGATGCTAGTGTTACGACCTGCTGGCAACTGGACTTCCATGTGCTAACAGACAAACAGACCGGCTAGCTCAAACTCTGGTCTGCAAGGCGGCTGTTCGGCCCATGCGTGGTTTCGTTGGGTGT
>Ga0056132_1000135_pt1 | contig 15365 bp, 8 predicted proteins | sample WorMetLIZISLAND2_3_FD_71119 | JGI IMG/M metagenome (GOLD analysis project Ga0056132, IMG submission 71119) | Marine gutless worms symbiont microbial communities from Max Planck institute for Marine Microbiology, Germany - Olavius clavatus LIZARD... ...
CCTGTGCCGACTGCAGTGCACGTGCAGAGAGGTGTGCGGACTGCGGATTTGCGGACGCAGATCCGCAGTAATTGTTAATCGGATTCGCGGACTGACAGCAAACGGATTTCTTATTCAGAGCCTAATCAGAGGTCGAGATGTTGCGGTCACAATGAATAGCGTTAAAATACTACATGCAGTACGATCGGCTATCACAGCAATAGCTGAGCTTCTTGTTCATACATGTGTGTACATACACACAGGACAAGCACAATGACAATATTGTAAGTGGGGTTCTTGGGGAAGGGGGCAGCCAAGCCCCACCAGCTAGAGGGTCTGGGGGGCACTATAAGCTCCCCCAGCGGGGTCCGGGGCCGGCGACCAACAGATTTTTCGCATTTTGGTGTGCCCAGAACGGCTCTGCTACGCAACATGAGGCGCCTGAGCATGCGTGAGGCCCCCCCCCCGACCGGAGGGTACGGGGGGTCCTTCCTCCGGCTCTGCAGCGTACGTTCGTACATGTATGAATGAAACGTTGTACCGTTGAACATTTAACCTTCACAAGGTAGTGCAGCAACAGAATTCAGGTGCAGTAGAAGATTTTATTTTACTGTATTCCGCAATTTATCTACGAATCCAAAAGTGAAAGAATTATTGAAATTGGTCCACATTTGCCAAAGTTATCGTAAAAATATAAGCGGCACGTTTTTTATGGCCCATGGTGTATATATGGCTCATCGCGCGGTCATCTTTTCGATAGTTCAGCTTTCTGGTTAGAGTTTTTATGCTAAATATTCGAACCAGAACTTCGTGATTTTATGTTTTTACCAACATTTTAAAGTTATGTTTTATTTTCTCATGTTGACTTCCTTTTACATTCGTTCTACGTTTGCTGCGTTTTATTGTGCTGCCTTGTGCGTAATAAACTGATTGACTGACAGCGCAAAGCGCGGTATTGCGATTGCCTGTCGTCTGTCCGTCCGTCTGTGACGTTGGTGGATCATGACCACATAAACATCTTCGCTCTTTGTAGCCCAAAGGCCACCCACCTACTCCCAGGGGAAGACGGGGAAGTTTGGGGGACACTAGAGGTGGTGTGGGAAAAAGTGGCGTGCTGGAGCACAAAAGCGGCAATATCTCTGAAACGCGTAAAGACAGACGAAAACTTACTACGGAAGGCGTATACAGGAACTCACCAACGTTCTTTTGAACCGTCCCGACCCCATACGGCTTCCCATTCCCCAAGATTGGGGTTCGCAACCCCAACCCAAAACTGCAGTCGCTATTATCTCAGGAACGGATGAAGCTACGAACTTTAAATTTGGCTGCAACATTCTCAGGGTCCACCCGAACAAAAGTCCATTAAAAATTTTGGTAAAAATTAATTAAGGGAGCGTGAGCGTATCCACGGACTTCCCAAATTTTTTGGGTACCCCCAATTATCACAGGAACGAATATAGCTATGAACTTCACATTTTGTACGCATATTAATAGCATCAATCAGAAGAAAAGCCCACAGCTACTTTTCGCGAAATTTTTAATGGGCTTTTCTTCCGATTGATGCTATTAATATGCATACAAAATTTGAAGTTCAGGGACTGCCGAAATTTTCAGGGCACTCGTATATAGGGCGCATCGCGCGGTCATCTTTGCGATAGGTCAGCCTTCTTGTGGATATACACTGTGAATCAAAAATGAACCCATAATGTTGTTGTCATAAGCATACTGATTGACACGACAGAGAATTTGCAATAGTTAAAGGTCTTGCCGCACCTCAAGCACCAATTAAGTGGCGGATTGCATTTTTTGACGTTATAACAGATGCCGGTGACAAGTGGACTGCAGGACATCGTGTGAATGTGACTCACAACAGCCCATCGTCGTTTATTTGGATGCTCCAGACAGCCAACTATTACACAAAACTGCCTATCAACTATTATGGCTGGCTTCCAGGAGCACCCAACTCTGTCAAAGAGTTTTGTTTAAGCCTCGTGAGGCTTTTAAATTACAGGTGGAATGACGCCCACTGTGCCAGTGCTTATAACCCCGTTTGTGAAATCGATATCGACTGAAAGTGGAACAGGTAAACTTGCAGACAATTAGCCACTGATTTAGGATTGGTGACTTGAAGTTAGCACTGTGATGCTATGGTAAAGTATATAATAACGTATCTGCATTCATATTTTAGCTGCAAATCAGCTAAAAACTGCAAAATTGTGACTATGTAAGAACGATATAGATCACGGGCTGAATTAAGCCGCAAACTGACATAACAAGAAAGCTATCTATTGTGGCGAGAACTGTGTGATGCGGATGCCGCTGTATATTTTGATATTTATCGAAATATACAGCTCTCCCCGCGATAGCACAGCTTACATGTAAAAAAAATCACGGTATTAAATATGTATATTTAATGTCACTATCTGATTCACATTGTCTGTACTATAATGACTGCAGTAGTAGTAACTGTATCCCTCAAACATCATATCATACAGCGTGTGTGAATCAATGGAATATTGTAATATATTGTAATGATCACACCTACAGACTAGCGTGTCACAAACGTGCCATTCAGCATACACATGTACAGCAGCGGGCAAATGTCTGTGCTTTTTAGCATCAAGCAGAATACAACCATCTTCATACAAAACTATAATATTGACTAGTTTCAATATAATACACGACTATAGAGCTCTGTGCAAACAACAGTCACTGAAACCAGCACCGTAGTAATTAATATCAATATCAACAGAGTTAACGCTTGAAACAGTCTCACTAGCATCATGCATGCAACTACACAGTAGTGTGTCATAAAGACACAAACTTTCATCAGCTAACTCTGCTAACATATATATTATACATTATTCTAGATGAAAATTTTCCCAAGGTAATGTTAACATCATCATCTACAGCTTTTCACATTATCGCATACTGACAGTATTCACGTTGTGCAATGAACATCACATTTAGCTATAAACTCGTGGCATCACTCGTCACAGTACTGGGTAAAACTTCATATAAAATGTTACTCTTTGACAGAAAAGTTACCCATTAATAACTGAAAGGTTCAGATACTATGGTCTACGGGAATGAAATGAAAGCCAGAATGAAATGAAAGCCACGTAGACAATGATGTCAAGGCTATTATTCAAAACACACAATCATAGAATGACACACATCATAGAACGATCAAACAAGACATGAACACGTGGTTGTCAATCTGTATGAAGTTCTTCAGAACTGATAACATGTTCTTGTCCGTGACTAAAACGAATGAAAATGTCAAGATACAGCAAAACTTAGGACACAACACGACTTCAGATGTAGTTGACAGGAAATAATCGCCACCAACTCGCAGTTCACCTCGCAGTACGTTTGCCTTGTTATATTACCACACTCAGCTCAAATCAACTTGTAATACTATATACCTAATTGACACTTTTGTCATCAGAACACACTCATACAATAATGTACACTTTGTACAGTGACTATGTTATAATGAATACACTCATGTAAGCAGGGCACTTTAATCAACATCAGTTCTAAGCAACTCAAAATACTACTGCTACCATGGGTGTATTAAACATGGGGTGGACGGGGCTGCAGCCCAGGTCCACAGCTCAAACAGGCTCACCATGATAAGTATAATTTTTTTTAGTTTTACTTAATGTTTTCATCAATAGATGGCCCCTAAACCTGAGACCATATTCCAGATTGGGTGGTGGTGGTGGCATATATCAGTCTCACCATCACTTGACTCCTTCAAACGCCGCCTCAAAACTCACTACTTTGCCTTGCAGTAACAATCTCACCACCTATCAACTCCCGCACCTTTGATTCAATTTATTAACCTTGGTGCCTTACCAAATATTTTACATTACATTAACTACATAAGGGCCAGAGAATGCACCAAAATGTGCATTTCAAGACCAAAATTTTTTTTTAAACTTCTGGGGAACAGCACATACCTTACCCCCATGCTCTCGGCACCTACAGTGTACATTCTTAGCTGAAGACCCACATAAGTAAGACTTATACATCCGTGACTGCCCCGTGATGATTACAGTAGGAAGCAAAGTACTCACAAAGTCACCACACATGTAATGACAAACTCCACGCTAAATACAGCCTATCAGAAGCACCACGTTCACAATGACTACAACTGTTTCATTGTACCAGACGTCACGTCTCAAGCCGCTATCAACTGCTACTCACAATCACAGCAACGTACTCGTAAAACACAAAACTCTACAATACGTAAATAATACTTCTTTGTGAAAAACGATCAAGCTAAATAAATCTAACACGACGGTGGCATGATTATAAAATAAGTAAGTAAGTGAATTTGAAAGGAGTATTTTTCATGATTGAAATAAATATCTATGGTCTACTATAATGTAGAGTCAATATGAAGAAGAGTTCTGAAAATACACTTAACATTAACATTGCAGTAACACGGAATATTTTAGCAACACGGCATATTCAAAATCACCCTCAGAACACTGGACAAGATCAGTTTGTGACTATGACAAGTGCAAATATATTACAAACTAAAAGCAAAGAAACTACTACTCGACTGAATAATACGAACGAACGACACAATAAGGAATCAAGCAGAGAATAAACATAAGACGATGCAACTAAATAACAGCAGTGACTAAATGAAATGAGAGACAAAGTGCTACTGCTAAGATGATTGACTGTGTGATCAGTACGGTGTAAACCTTTGATGTCTGACAGTCCGGTATGTAGTCTGTCAATAGAAAACACAACACGACGTCAACGTCACTTTCACGAATCAACAGACACGACAGACAAGGCCACATACACACACATCTATACACATACTTCATTGTACAAATCTCTGTAATAATGAGCAGTGCTGCAGGGGACATTGACAACTGCTAGGACTGCAAGTTTCGACTATTTTATGAACTGATTACTCGATGCAAATAATTGATCGTAAATGATTAATCAAATCAATAACTAAGTTAGTAAAATCCTGTCATTGGCGGCATTAAAAACTTATTCTTAGAGCTAGCCATTTCTTAATCTTAAGAATACAGAGATGTACAAAATTGAATATTCACTTGCTTGGAAGTTGGAAAAACCTATTCGGCTATACCACTGTATTTTTAACTAATATTCTCGTTTCTACTTTCGGCAGTGACGATGCCTGAGTTGTCAATGAAATGCAGGCTGTGATATCACAGTTTTGATTAACTGTTTGATTATTTTAATAATTGATTACAATTAATCAATCGTCGCAGCCTAGCAATTAAGTACTTCAAATTACATTACATTACATTACACTCAACTAGACTTCACTGCGTTGTGGCAGCAGATACAATCGACAACAACTGTGCCAAATACACAAACTAAGTACGTCTGTAATTATTTCACTACACACATATATATGATATCAATAACACAGCATTCCGATTACAGACACAATGTAAAGTCAGACAGACACAGACAGTAACCTTGCCATGTGTACACAGGACAGACAGACAGACCGACAGACAGACAGACAGAGACTAACCCCAACGATGGGACCAATGCCGTGTGCAGACAGTGGACCAACATGTGTTGTTAGTTCAGCACCAAGCTGTGGGTACTGAGGACATAATGCAGCACTGAAACATCAAGAACAATACGACTAGACAGACAGACAGACATACATAGACAGACAGACACAGACAGACAGACAGCACCAAGCTGTGGGTACTGAGGACATAACGTAGCACTGAAACATCAACAACATCAACATTGACAATTCAACATGGCTAACCATTCTACACACTGAACCGTCAGCAAAGTCATGACTAATTGTCTGCACACTCAAAAGACACAGCTAATCATCACAGATAGTCATCTACAGTGCAGCTGTTAGCATGATTTCAACTATGTTCTTATCATCTATATTGCCTTTCCATACACTACAGGGACTTTGGCAGCCATCTCTGCCTACCAGTTAGTGAGTGAGTGAGTGAGTGAGTAGTTTTACATCCTGCTCGACACATAATATGTTATTTCGGAGACGAGTCTTTCCAGGTTACCAGTTGGTGACTACAGTCAACCTGTCATGTTCAGCTACCGTCATTCAGCTAATGTGCTACCTTAGACCTTAGCCCTTTCTTGTAACAGAGTCACATCAGGCAACACAGCTACTCCACATCGCTCTGTCCTCTGACAGTGCTTCACACATTCATTGGACATGTCCAAACCATGTAAGCCTTCTTCTTTTTGCTAAAGTCCACTTTTATTTATCAGATAGCTCAACATCAATTTGTTACAACACCAAACTACCTAAAACATGAGCAGTTCATTACATGGAATTGTTTTTGCCATACTGTACAACTCATTTTACCTATATGTAATGTAAGTTTTAATGTTTTACAATTTTTAATCTAGTAAATTTTCATGTTTCTAATCCAGCTATTGGCTGTAACACATGATAAACATATTTGGTTTTGTTAACTGACTAATCGTCATTGCACTGAAGCATCAGCAACAGACATGCAAACAAATGACATCTGGTGACATAGAGACCTCATATCTTGTTGCATAATCAATTTAGTTTATATGTCTCTATGGTTTACAGTCAGATTTGCCTTCAATGCTTTCACATTGTTAGTTGGGCAAACGAAGGGCATCCAGCACATAAAAACTTCTGCTTCAAAACCCCGCAGGATGGCAGTCAATGTAAATGGGGAGATTAGAGGCCCAAGTACCCTGAGGGTATGAATAGTTTTGGCCTGTCTTGTGATAATGCTCAGGATAACTATGACTGAGACTGAAAAAGGGGACAACTGGCTAACCCAGATTTTTCTGGAAAATGGCCATAAATTTGGAGAAAATGGCAGTGTGGCTTAGTCCTTGTGGTGCACAGCCTTGTTAACATCATAAGGTCTGATGCAATTACTATAAACACAATTCATGCAAACTTACCCCGCCTGTAGAGGGGCGTAGGCTGCTGCAGCTGCCGTCAAGCTGGCTGGCATGACGGGGACAGCAGCATAGTGGGCGGGAGCTCCACTCAAATAGCTCGCTGTCATTGGCTACGCATACATCAACATATATAAACATATAAACAATGTGTCACGTGTGTGTGTGTGAATTAGAGAACAGAACATACAACAAGAGACACAAAAAATACCTCAACACCGCACAATATATCAACGACTAATTGTAAAACAACAACAGCAACAAGCCCACATATAGGCAGCAATAAACTGGATCAATCATTGCCATTTATTTACATTATCCAACCGGAAACCCGACAATCATTATATCATCCCACAGAGGGTAGAAAGCTGAGCCGACTTCAGTGGCTGGTTACATACTGAAATGGTTTACCCACTATCAGATGGTCACCCATCGCAGTACTAACAGGGTCTGGTGTAGAGTAACTTTGTTGACAGAGAGCAACACTTTACCGCTAAGCCAAGCTACCACACAGTTCAGAGCTTTGACATTGCTGGTGCAGTGACAGGAATGTCACTGGCCTGTACCACAACAATTCTCAAACATTTTCTGTTGGGACTGGCCAAACCTGGAGTAACAGACCAAGTATGTATGTAAATGTAACATAACAAGCACAGCGCCTCTGAAGTAACGACCTAACGGCACTATACAAATCTATTATTATTATTATTATTATTATTATTATTAAGAGACTTGCATACCCGAATGTTTTCTGTGTACATATTAGCCGCTATCAACTGCTCCGGAACAATTGCCCTGCAACAAGTAACAGTGACAGTGCACAATACTATCAGTCACCAACTACCACTGCTATTGCTGTTAATACTGTTATTAGTACTGGTCAGGTTTGTTAATAGTGAATAACTATGACAAAACTCTCCCACATTCGTAGCAACAAAAACAAAACAGTCACATAATTAAGACAGTGAGATAAAATAAATAAGTAAAATTTCAAATTTTTGGGGGGGTGAGAGTTTGACAGAGGGTCAGTGTAGGGGGTTTAAAGTTGTAAAACTGTTTTCAGACACACTGCCATAAGATGTATCGTTTAGCCACAATGAACAGCACACAGAGACAGACAGACAGATAGACAGACAGACGTGTAGATGGATAGACAGATGGAGAGATGACAGTACCAATAGCCAATTTTACTGCATGGCAGATAATCACGGCAGTAAGATCCAGTATGATTGATCGGCTGCTAAAATACACTAAAACACTCAGTAAAGCAAGCATGCAGCAACATACGTGTTGGCCTGTGGCCACCGATAGCCGGCAATATTCTGAATGGCTGGCTGTAACGCAGCAGCAGCAGCGGCTCCAGTCATGTACTGAGGTGACACAGACAAGCGGCTTCTACTGGCAGCAACGGCTGCTGGCATCTGTACTGCTGGTGACAGCACCACCATACGTAGACCACCATCTGCCAATCAACATCAACGTTCTGTACTGCATCGTAAACTTCAACACATCAGCACGGACACAGAGAAGTGCAGGACCTTCAAAACTAGGCAAAATTGTGCCTTTTTAGCTCGTGTTTTAGTCACTGACAACGTAATGACTTTCAGATCCGGCATCTCACATGAAGGCCACTAAACTGCCAGTAGTTCTACTACTACTTCAGAGTACCCTGTGCTACCAAAACATCCAACTAGACGTTGGCATACCCTAACCCAGTGGTTGCTTGTCTTCATGCAATTTCAACTGTTGCAGTTTAATCCATTTGGTTCTGCCACAAACGTAAACTGCAGAAAACAGTCTTCATCAGACTACATCATCATCGTCATCATTATTCAGCATGCACCATGTCAGTGCGTAGCTCCACTTGCTACCAATAGTCTCCACAGCGACTTATCAGACTACAGACAGAGAGAGAGAGAGAGAGAGAGAGTAGTAGTAGAACTACTGGCAGAGACAGAGATAATGTTCATGGACATGCAAACATTCCAGAACTGCCGACACAACAACAGCATTGTCAGCTGATGGCGGACTGACATGCACCGTGAGAAGGTTTCATCACAAATTCACACAGATCCAAGCAGAGTAAATGTGAGATAAGAACAGAATAGACAGCTAGTAATACAAGTCAATAACAGCGCAAACTTGGAACTGTTCAGTGTTCACCCGCCAGTGACACAAACACCGATAAATTTACCTGCCAGTGACACAACTGTTTACCTGGCACTGATGCAACGCTTTGCTGTGTCAATTTCTTGGTCATGATTCGTGCAGTGGCATAATTAATCTGCAGACAACAATCACAGAGCAGCTACACAGTTATGCTGGTGTATGTCACAGTCAGCAAACTACACCATGTTCCATAAAAAAAGAAGCCAGTTTAATTTTTGACATAACTTCACCATCTGTTGAGATATTTTTACAATTTTCAAAGAACTCTGTTTGGACATGGTGTACGTCAATACCAGCTGATCATATCTGACAACTGAGTTGACCAATCTAGACACAGACCGATCAAATCACAATCAGTGAGCCTAACAAGTGGATCATGCGGCCAATCAACTTTTCTGCCGTGGAATTTAGCCTCATCTGCATCCTACTTAGTTTGCATAAGACGACCTCAACAATGGCATGTTGTTACAGTGGTATTGTGCAACAGTAAAACTCATCAGTAAAACTGACAACATTCTGAAGCAGTGCAAGTCATCATGCTAGTTCTGCTCTGTGACAGGATGAGTACAACAATGAATTACACAGTACTGAACTGAGCTGACTGTCATTTATACTCTGTATGATTGTATTTCAGTTAACATCTCACTGACTTACAACTACATAACAGCTTAACTTCACAACTTTTCCGGATTAGGTCTAATCTGTAAGAGAGAACGTCTTCGAATTACAGCAGCTGGATGGATACCCTTCCTGTCACTCAAGCAGTTCCGTTAGCATCAAAGCACTGACATCTTGTACACTACATACAGTATGTATACGTCCCACGGCTACAGTATGCACACAAGCCATGCAGTAGTGTAACACTGTATACAAGTCTATAAAATGATCAGTTCTGTCAACTTTATTCAGCTGACAATTAACAACATGCACCGCCATCACAAGTTAATGAACAGATGAACAGACAGACGTACTGGATAGAGCAAACAGACATGTGTGGGAGACAAGAAACAACAGAAGAATATGAGAATATATCACTGAGTACTTGGTGGTTCAAGTCAAATAAACAACAAACAATCGCTTATTTGTGAATCATGTTGACTTCAAACCGTTACAAAATCATGTGATACAAGTAAAAATGTAACAGAATGAAAAGAACAACAAAGGAGTAATATCATGGCAATTGAAGGACGATCACAGAGAGAAAATGGCAAAACAATACTGTCAACAGAATTGCTGAGTCAGAAATGGGTACAGAAGGATGTAGGAAGTAACAGATTGTTCATAGTGAATACAGCATGCAAGTAAAACGGTTGTTGCACCTCAATCTTGCGTCCCTCGACGACTGCTCCATTCATTGCAAGCCGAGCCGACTCGGCACTCACACTACTTGCATACGTTACAAAGCCAAAGCCCTGCATGCAGAGAAGCAGACAGACAGACAGACTGAGGCTACATTCACATTGACAACAGTACCGGTACGTTACATGTACTCGTGCTGCAAGTTATTTGTATAAGAGGAGCATTCATGTCACTTGTTCAAGCACAAACACTTGTAATTCAGTCGCCAAAATACTTTGAATTTCTTGCGAAAGGTTACTCCACTATCGCTGGTGATATTGAACGTTGCAGTTTTCAGCAAAATTGCGTCTTATCTTTGCTATGCACTGCGTGTGCGTACTCATGTGGGTTGCCTAAGAACAGGGCATGTGCAGAAACAACTTGCACGAGTGCAAATCGTACTCGCACAGAACTCGTATTAATATGAACACTGTCATTGGAATACATGCAAACTTGTGTTTACTATAACCCACACATAGATACCCGTACTTGTACTGGTGTCACAGTGAATGCAGCATGACAGACAGACAGACAGACAGGCAGACACATACATGCAACGTGCAGTCAACTACATGCAACATAGACTGTCATTAAACAAACAACATGCATTATTAGCTCTACATCAGTTGCTGTATCAACCACCATGCACTCTATCTAATACCTATATACCACAATGTCAAGTTCTTTCTGCATGCATGTTATCAGCCTGATGAAGACATTCTGGACAAGTTGTACAGCAGTCTCATCCTGTCAAGACTCGATTACTGCAATACTCTCTTGCACGACCCTCCAGTCACCAGCATTTAGAAGCTGCAATGTGTTCAGTGCATTGCTGCCACCACTGTTCTGCATGGTGCCAAGATCCACAGTCCACACCACTACTGCGTCAGCTCCACTGGCTGCCGGTCTGACAGTGGATCATATACTACTGCGTCAGCTCCACTGGCTGCCGGTCTGACAGTGGATCACATACAAGTTATCTGTGCTGATGTTCAAGATCCTCTACACCGCAACATCTGCCTATCTGAGCCGTCTCATCATAGCAAGTGTCAGTGGTCACACTGCGCACTCCTCTAGTTCCGCTGCTGTCCATAGCATTACACAAGCCCACTCCCTTTGAATGAGATTTCTACTGTACTACTACCACCATTTGGAATTCTCTGCCAAACATTGTGATTGTGACAGCTGCTGACTCACTGGCAACTGACAAATCGAGGCTAGACTCACCTGTTTAATCAGACATTTGGGGGACTGAACTATGCAGAATGTGTTACAAATATCTATTCAAAGGTTTTACTGGATAACAGCATAATAGCAAAACATTTAATGAAACATCATGCACTGAGCTATTATAGACAGAAACACCAGAGACTAGTTGCACATCTTGCCATAATTGATACTAGCATTCTCTTGCTAATAATGCAAATAAAACAACCACGCAACATTGCATCGGCAGCCAACATGCAACGAAGTGCAGAACAGAGCAGCATTCCACGGATGCATTAGAGATATTTGCCAGCCATTCACAGCAGCAACAACAACAACAACGTTACATGCAGTGGCCTTAACATACACAGGCATAGCACCTGTCAGACTCAGCCTGTCAATCACACTCAGCTGATAACACTGGCGGGCCGATTGGGCCGGTCTTCGGCTACAACATTCATACAGTTCCAGTGACAAAACTCAACTCAATTTCACTAGCAAATCACAACATATTACACACACGCTACACCATTTTAACGGACATTTTCCAGGCCAATCTGGCTTAGCCAATTTCATCTTGATTCTCAGTCTCGAGTCATATTTATCCTGAGCATTATCACAGACAGACTGAAACTCTTCATATACACATACTATTTGGAGCTGTAACCCGCCCACAAACATTAACTGCCATCCCACGGGGTTTGTAATCAGTTTTTATGGGCCGGATGTCCTTCCTGTCAGCTAACCAACAGTGTCAGCACTGAAGGCAAGCAGACAGCTAAACTACAGCTAACTGATACCACCAGTCTGTTTCCACTCACCACAGGCCGAGACTACAGCATCTGAACTGTATTGTCAGACAGTCAGTCATGTCAGTCACTGATGACTTCATAACTACGTTACTGCATCTAACTCAATGCAAGACAACACAGCATAAACTACATACAATTTTGCTCGCCAAATTTTATGCATATCGGTGCAGGCAATTACAACAATTAAAGTAATACTGTTTTTGAGACACAGTGCAGTATCAACTGCAGTTGGGATGCAGTGTGTGGTCGTGCAGTTTATATCTGGCCCAGAACACCCCGTTAACGTCTACTTGCAAACAACACAACAAACTTTACCATATTGCCAAATGGGAAGCAAAACAGACAGACTCGAGCAGCACAAACCTTTGATCCTCGCTCATTGAATATTATCTCTACATCAATGATTTCACCGTATTTCTACAACAATTCAATACTATCAGTATGTCATTGATTTAATACTTAACTGCTGCAGAAATAGAGAGTATTTGTGAAACAATATATATTAGCTTGACATCAATGATTTCACAGTATCTTTTAAACAATTAAACATTAACTCCATGCCAAGCGCCTCTGTATCTTTGGCCTTCATGGCACTATATAAATACTGCATTACTATTACTACTATTATCATTATCATCATTATCATTACTATGGATTTCACCACATTTCTGCAAGAATTAATATGTAACACTGCATAAAACGAACATTAGATGAAACCAGTAGGATTATCTCTATTAACAAAAATAATGCTGAAAATGTTCATTAATGAAGAAAAATAACTTCGTTAATGATAATGAAAACCTAAGTAAAACGAGAAAGAAAATGGAAAGAAAAACAAAACATTACAACATTTCAACATTTTTATGCAAATTCTATTATGATGCACGTTCAACTCACACTATTTGTTAAACAAGTAACAAAGAAGCTCGCCCTCCATTTACACTATGCCCCCTTGACAAATTGTCACACGTCTCACTCACCATGTGCTCAGTACGCTATTGCTATGAGGTGCAATTGGATAAACTAAAACTGAAACATCATCAAAACCACAACTAAATGTAAGTAAAGTAAGTAAGTGTTCTTCTAAGGCGCAGTTAACAGTGGTTACACTGCGCCAGTGGCCCTACTGCCCAAATGAAATGTCTTCAGTGAACGCCTAAATTGTCCATATGACAGTCCAGGTTGCCGCAAATCAGGTGGCAGACTGTTCCACAGCCGCGGTGCCATGGCAGCAAATGTTCTGTCGCCAAAGGTGCTCTGAGTGCGACCGACGGCCAGTGTTCGAGTGTCGGCAGAACACAGTCGTCTGGCTCGGGCATCGGTGACGAGCCGGCAATCATCAGACAAGTAACTGAAAGTAATGTGAAACTAAGACCAACACTTAACACTAAAACACACTGGATGGAGCACAGATGTGTCGAGAAGCAACAACAGAAAACTGATTATCATCAGAAAAGAGGGTTAACCTCGAGCAGTTTGCGCAGATCAGGTTCACGGTAGCGGAATGGAATATTTGAAATGTGCAGTCGTTTTGGACCGGAATCAGCGACACTCTGTGACTTATCACTGCCACTGCCATGCTGCTGCACCTGCGTTCACAGTTACAGTCAACAATCAGTTACTTATTGACAAATGAAATGATTAGCAAACAATAATGGCAACACAGCGCAATAACTTAAGTACATGGCTAAGTAACAACAACAATCAGTCACTTACTGCATAACAACCTGGTACCAGACTCAAACAAACTCACTTTACAGCACTCATGTAACTTACAGCACGACAACTCCTCACTGAGCTGGTAACTGGTATCAAACTCACTGAATCAAATCAAGCAAATACTCACTGTCTCTACATTACTACAGCAGTTTTGTTTCCAGCAAAATGTGTGATAAAAGCTCTGAGGTGGAATGATTGTCAGCTGGCATGTGACATACAACGAGACATGATGTCAGGCGGTGGTCCCATGGCAATACACCGGACAACACTGTGTCAGGTCACGGGCTCAAGTGTGTGCATTCATCACGACAGCCGTTGTGACATACAGCCTTACTGCACTGCAGTGACTGCGTCGTCTCAGCCTGTTATCTTATCAATACAACGGTTTATGCTCTCACTATCTCTTGCAGTCAAGTCCTGTGACTATTACAATTTACACAGATTAAATAATTAGAGCTCTTACTGTTTAATGGAACAGCATGTTATTTCACTTCAAAGTGCTGGCAGTAAGAAATGTTTTGTCTTTCTAGTTTCTATTGCCACCTTCATTATAGACAACGTTGTAAGAACTACTTTACAGAGAGGCATTGGACAGACTCCATGTTCATTTGAACATTATCTTGTTATTATTATTACTATTACTATTACAAATATTATAATGACAAATCATTTTCAACAGAGACAAGCGTGTTTGATGACAGACCTTGGTGGCTGACAGTGAAGCTGTGCCACTGACAGTTGCAGCTGACACGTTGACACTGACACTGTGTGACGCTGACATGTCACTTACTGACACTGCCTGCAGTGGCAGCTCAGTCTACACGTATCACATCACATCATCACTTATTACATATCACTGAATGTCAACATCAACACACTGTGTTTCTGGGCACTTTCAAACTACTAACACTACTTTTTACATGCTATTGCTGTTATTTAGTCTGCAAACAGTCAGTACCAACAGCCGAACAGACTTACAGCCCATGTCATAAACATTATGCAACACCACTGACACAACCAATGATGAAGAGCCAAACAGACACTCGTATGAACTGAACAAGAAAGCCTTGCTATCGCAAAGACAACCGCGCGATGCGCCCAATATATGGGTGCCCTGAAAAGTTTCGAGAGTCCTCGCAAACGCCCCTGGCTACTTTTCCCGAAATTTGTAAAAGGCTTTTGTTCCGATCGATA
>Ga0056132_1000136_pt1 | contig 15361 bp, 11 predicted proteins | sample WorMetLIZISLAND2_3_FD_71119 | JGI IMG/M metagenome (GOLD analysis project Ga0056132, IMG submission 71119) | Marine gutless worms symbiont microbial communities from Max Planck institute for Marine Microbiology, Germany - Olavius clavatus LIZARD... ...
TCGCTCTCGGGAGCGAAAGTTCCAGGGAACGAAAGTTCCAGGGAGCGAAAGTTCCACCTATGGAACTTTCGCTCCCGGGAGCGAAAGTACGCGGGAACGAAAGTTCCAGTTACCGGTGGAAACCAGGCATGACAACCGTTAAATCGTATCATGAATACTGCCTATTGCCCGGATGTAGTTTTGACTGGCGAAGTTCGTGTAGTTGTTGATGTTTGTGATGCGTTTTTGGTTAGCTAAGCATTCTTTTTAATTTTAGAAAAGGCATGATCTGCAAAGAAGATTTATGTGCTATTTTTAAAGATTTACATAGCGCAGAGCGCATAGATTTAATGTGCGGCCTGTTACAGCTGTGCGTCCCGCTGGAATTGCGTTTTTTTGGATCGCACCTTGAGGAATTAGCGAGGAAGGATTATGCCTCTCTTCGAAAATACGATATTATCTCCAACGATGTGTCATCTTTAAAAGATGCCAGTGACGCTGATTCAGTAGATACTGTAAACAGTAACTGGATATGTGCGCTGAATGTCTACCTGTCGTTATTACATTCTGACAACACGACATGTGCGCATGTGCTGTTTGGTGTCCTGTCACGGTTAGAACACGCAGTGGAAACGCGAGTTATGTCGAAATCTGCAGCAGATTCTGTGCCAGAACAAGACAGTCTATTGACAGATGTTGACAGTAATAATGACTTGGTATTGGACTTGGTGTTACTGTTCACGATGGCTGTTCACCATCCTGCATTCACTTACAGTCAGCGCCAGCAGCTATACATCAGCTGCAAGAAGATCGAAAAGCTCCTGAATTATATACCATCATACAAGGTGTGTGGGAACTGGTGTACCAAGTACCGTAAAACTTCTATATATAATGTGCACAATGGCAGTTACTGTAGACCATATACGAGGAAACACGTTTACTGGTACTTTGTGTTTCCTCGAAATAGTAAATAGTGAGTATGCTGACTGGAATCCTTTGCATCTTCAAGTTAATGGTGCTGTTGTTACTGTGGTGAGATATGGTGATTAATGATAGATTAAATGTATATGTGATGTTGCGTTAATTGCAGGCGAGGCATGGCTGTGGTCATAGTTCATCGTCAGTAGCACTGGGAAGCAGTGTGACCGATGACAGCTGTGATGCTGCTAGTCCATTACGTTGTTGTTCCTCATCTACAATTGACTCTTTGCCACCGACCACCGAGCGTACGCCAGTTTCCATTTATTTCTGTTTTCGTGCGTGTCTTGGTCAAGCTTATTTTCTGCACATTACTTGTAATTATTCCATCAATCATAGTGTCATCTGCCTGTGACATGGTTCATTGTGACTAAGCAGTAAATCCGACAGCAAAAATGTCTGAACAAGTGCATATAGGAACATGACAGTACAACATTTAACCCCATACACCGACCTATTGGCCTCACACTCCCCATTGTCAAAATTTCGTGTAAACAATGCGAGTTACTTTGTTCTACTGATCGTGATATTGTTGTTGTTGTTGTTGTATACCCGGTAAATCTCCATCTGATTATAGTACAACTTTCAACTCTGGCAAAATTGTGTTCAATGTATTATTCTGAATTGTTAGAACTTACGCGATGGGTGTGTGCTTGAAATCTGTTTTCTGACTGTTTTTGCAGCATTTGTGAAAAGCATAAAGCTAAAGAAATGTGATCGCAATTCCAACTCCAGAGTTCATGACTACTATCTAGAGGTAACATTGTTTATCGTAGTTGAAAAGTAGTGAAAAATGTTTGATTTACTACCAGAATAATGATTGTGTAGGCCTATTGTGACATACACAGATAGCTGCACTCAGTATTGCATGTTGCACATTTGACTGTATGAAGTACTTGCGTGGTTGATAATATTTTAACGACTATGGAAAGATGTCTGTGTGTTATGATGTAATAGGTGCTGTGGTCTGATGGTGCTACTACTGACATTGTGAAGTCTTATCATGAATTACATAGTTTTCATACAGAGGTGAGTAACTGTTGAGGGTGCTGTCTGTTAACCATTAATGAAGGGAGCATTTTTAACACATCTGGCCAAATGTTGACATGAACATATTTACTCTGACAGTTCTGTCTGTCTGGGTTACCTACCACACATTTGGGCATTAGGGATGGGATATGTTCTCGCTTTAGGCCCTCGTCGAGGTATCTGGGCATTTTTTACAAAAATTGGATGTTGGGGTTTTTGTAAAAGTTGAAAGTAAACGTCACATTTGTGTGCTAAATTCATGCAGATACATTTAATTTTCAACAAATTGTATTGTATTGTATTGTATAAAGATTTTTTAACGTGGCCTGGCCTAAGTAAAAAAACTTCAAGGTCCACAGGAAAATAAAGTAAACACAAAAAAACAATGCTAATGTCAAGAAAAAGAAACATTAAAAAAGAAATGTTTTAGCCGATGATGGAATGTGTCGACAGTCTGACAATCGACGACGTCACTGGGCAGGCTGTTCCAGAGCCTGGAACCGGGCGCACAAATATCTGTACCATGGTGGCAGTCTCCTCTCCCATTACATTGCATACATGTACTTTATGTTATGAGTTGTTATGCCACCGAGTTTTAATTGCTGGCAATGTTGACAGATGCTGCGGTTATTTCCCAAGGAGTCCGGTGCTCATAAACTGGAACGGTCAATTCCGTTCTTGCCGCAGGGTGCGTAACATATCCATCTACATACACATTGTCTAAAGTCAGTGTCAGTTAGGTTTAACCTGGTGCTGTTGATCTTCTTTGTCAATTTGTTCCCAGTTCTTGTGGGTGAGGCCAAGGCTTCGTGTCGTTATTGACATCTTTGATATCTGTTGTCATATGCTGCTCAACTTGATCCGCATCATCTGTGTCAACTTCCATGTGTACAAACCATCTATTTCTTATCACCAAGCTTGGTGGTTGCATTGGTTGAACGTTGGACTCGTGATCGAAAGGTCACGGGTTCGACTCTCGGCCGGGGCGCTATCAAGTCAACTAGGTCAACTCAGCCTTCCATCCCTCCGGGGTAGGTAAATCAAGTACCGGCCTGCATGGCTGGGGTTAAGGCGGGATGTGTTCACTTGTGTCGGGTAGCAGATAACTGTGTGATCCCATATGGCAAGTGACACTCTGTAGCTGTGCCATGGAATACTTCCATTAACGGCTTTACAGTACCTTTACCCTTTTTTACAGGTTCAGTCCCAACAATTCTCTGAGCTCTAATAATAATAACATGATAATAAAATACAGATTTGTATAGTGCCATAGTATCAAAGGTGCTGTGCATTTTTCTTCTATGCTTTTACAGTAGCTCCCAAGGCAACCTTTCTCATAGCTTTTTTTTGATTACCATACTTGCATTGCTGTCATGACAATAGTCAGCAGGGTGATCACATTTATTAGGGAATTCATAGGTTGAAACTGTCCCAACCCGTGAAGAACCAAACACCACGATTGCCATAAATATTTTGTGTTATGTGAGTATCATGTTTTAATTTTATTTTACAAATTGTCGTCAGTGTCTGGGGGCTTTGTCCCTGACCCCTGACCCCAATTACAGCTGTGCCCCTGAACTCAACTATCCAGCCAAACCTTTTGCATACAATGCCTAAAGTTGGTTAGATCTGTGATGTAGTCTGACCTTTGTGACAAAAGACCTACAGTCTCCTTGATAATGCATCGGACTAATGGGTTATATCAGACCCCTAACCTAACCCTAGTCTGTTAGCCCATCTAGTCTCATTAATTTGATAGTCATCCCTGCACGTTTTATGTCAACATAAGAATGAAATTATGTGCGAAGCTGCTACTGACAAATGATAGTGAAGTCACGCTGTTCTGAATGTTTAGAATGATTCCAAAAATGCTGTCTTTGCTGCAATATGTATTCATAATTGTATGATGTCAATAACTCAATGTGGTGTTGGATGTGTAGAACATATGCCGCCATATTCTGCTCATAGAATGAATGAGTCTATGAAAGAATATTTCAGGTATTTTTGGAAGTTTGTTGCTGGCACTGAGACAGTTTATTGTGTATTTTTGTGTGTTATTACTGCTATTGTAGTGCATTGTTTAGACGCTTGCTTGGTGCCATTCAGGGAGGTCATGTGATCTATTTATTTATTTATTCATATTTAAAATTCCACTCAGCAATGTTCATGGAGAGTAGCCTGATTGAGTAATGCCCATCAGTGGTAGTATTTGAAAGTGTAGTCGTAGCAGGAGCAGCAGCAGTAGCAGCCAGATGTGACATAAAAACGCGACAAATACGATAATTGACCACAGTACTATTAACACGATGTTCACACAATTGCCCTTCTTCTTCCCACTGGCTAGTCGCCAGCGACCGGCCCCAGTAGCCACGCCCACTTCAGCCTATCCCGGGTCGCCAGCCGGCCACCTAAGTAAGTAAATAAGTAAGTAAGTGATTTATTAATGCAACCATCAGTTGAAAAGTACATCATATCAAACGAAGTTAACAAACAGTCAATAATATTTACGTAACAGTGAAAACATTCAAGACATAGAATACCAATAGTACAATACATAAAACAAGCAGGTCTAATACTTTTTGGCTATGCAATACGGAATTAAATCTTGACCATATCTTGTTTTCTTACACTTTGGAGCTGAAAAGGGGTTAGTCGGCCTTAATGTCATCTGAGATGTGGAAACCTTGCGAGGTGGTAACATGTAATGCAGTGGATGAGTAGGACATTTCAGTTCCTTAAAAGTACTCTGAGTTATGTCTTCACGGCGGTTGTCTAAACACACAAGGCCAGATTCCTCCAGGGCTTCAGAATATGACAGTTTGGGGTAGATTAGGCCACTAATGAGAGTCTGGAAGGCTCTACAGCTGATGCAGCTTGTTGCTATGTCATCCGTCACTGCCCATCAGTGACGGATGACGGATACTGTATTTGACACCAGTAGCAATAGCACCAGCAGCAATAACGTAACAGTGGTAACAGCAGCAGTGTGATTCTTGATAATACATGAAGCATTCCTTATTGTCAGTTGACATGGATATCAGTGATGACGTCATGTCGTCATAATTTTTTTATGCTAAATATCTCAAAAACTGACCGATATACAGCTTTGATTTCTATTGAGGACATGCCGGAAATCATCTATGCTGAGTCGAATGGTCACTTGGCCGATGATGTCGTGCGAACATATGACATCACAGTGGTGAGTAACTGGTGACATATAATGAAGCACACATATGACGTCGTCATTTATTTGCAAATGTATTTGAATTGTCATTTACAAGTGGTGCATTATCAATCAGTTTATTATGCAATTAATCATAAGACTTGTCATTGCAGGAAGCTGTCGTCCGTGCCAGGCTACATAGTACAGTGTGAGCACATGTCCACGTTTTTCCGTCATTCATCTTCGTCGTCATTAAATGCCAGCTTATCTCCATCATCACTAGTCAGCTCGACTGTCGTTTGTCAGTCGTCACCGCCAGTGTCAGCTAAGCTCTCTGGTAAGTGTTATCTTGCTTTCCAAGCTTGTGTGTTTTCCATTGGGTATAAGTGGGGCAAAAATAGCACATTGGCAGTCACCAAAAGATTTACTTGAAGATGTGGAGAAACTCGAGTGTAAATGGTCGTTGTGCATTAGAAGTGGCATATTTAGAAACATGCAATGGCAGGTCCGGATGTACATTTCAGATGTACATTTTCACAAATTTTAATCATTGTTTGCCCTAGCTTCTTCAATTTGATTGATTCAATTCAAACTGCATGTTATACACAGTATTCAGCCTGCCCTAATCCCTTCCATTTGTGATTAATTTTTCTCTTCGTAAAATCACACCTGCAAGAGCCTCCCCTAATTATGTATGCCCTATTGCCCTTGTGCATTAGGCAGAGAGCAGGGATTTCAGATTTTACATATTTATTCTATTTTCTCTGGAATATTTGTCTGCACAGTTGTCGGTTCTGTGAGTTGGCATTTCAGAGCCGATGTCACGATGATTCTAGTGTGAGACAACTGTCAGGCACTTTTATGTTTATTAAGGCCAAAAAAATTTACAGCACATCAGCATAGCAAGCTGTACTAGAATTTTTAGGCAAGGTAGCCTGTTTTGAAACTGTATTGCAGTAAATTATGTGCAGTCTCTTCTAGCACCAGTCACCATTCACAACTGTATGACGTTTAGCAGTATCCTACCCAGTGTGTGTGTGGGTCCATTTCAAGTCAATTACTATCTGTGTATTGGTTGTGTGTCAGTGGAGAATGGCTGGCCATGTAACAGTGCAGCCAGGTCCACCGTGGTCACACAGTCAGCTTCAGACTCCATGAATGCTGCTGGTAAATCTGCATATTTATTATATGTATATAGGCCAAATGTAAATAAACTGCAATCATTCTCGGAGTCTTTCTGCATTAACGTGCAACTAGCTTTCATGCATATTTATATATTTTACTATGTGTACTGGCATACAAACTATTGGTGCAGTTTTGTGAAAATTCTGAAGAAAGTTGGAGACATTCCTGTCAAAAGATAATGCTGTGTTGCATTTTGTTGTCTTACACTTATCTTTATTACCATTGTCATTCTATTATAAATCAGACATGAAGGTCCATTTCACTAGAACAAACAGAACACAGACATACTGACAGCGTACACAAAGAAAAAACATTAGAGACACTGCAGAACTGTGTTATTTAGATAATCTCTATCTGTATGACTATTGACTAGATTATCTGTATGACTCGTTTATTAGTCTGTATTATAGGTAAACATAACATTTGTTGCTACATTTACTGTAGTGAGTACTAGTGTTCGGATGGTGATTTATTGTTTAATGCAGCCGTGGTAAGTATGAACATTCGTCCACAAGCGCCGACCATCGTCCCACATACGTCAACCAGTATACCAGAGTCAGTTGGTCGGCCGTTACGACCGTGGGTGAAGATTACCTCAAATACTGTCAATGGCCTTCGGTATTCCAGTCTTATTTCTTATTAGTATTTGCTAGTTGTTTCCACTGTTATACATGTTTGGTAATTTTTCATCGTTATGAATTGAATGTAGTTAGAATTGTTTAGTTATTATGTTGAACTATTTACAGCTTCTCATTGTCATCATTAATTACCTTTTTCGTTACTAGGCTGTAGGAAACCTCTCCAAACTAATGGCATTGAAACACATTCAAGAAACTTGTACAAAGTTGACTTGCACAAGAAACTCGCATGTCTGACATGCTTTCTTGCAGAAGTTTTATCTTGTGAAAGTTTGTTGCACCAACAGAATGTAGTTGTACAAGAACTTGCCTGAGATTGCATCAGAATTTGATGCAAGCATGTGCCACGGTATGACAGTGCTGTGCATTACCATCTTGTTGAAAGAGTTATTGGAGTGCTGCATTTGTGACTAAAAGATATTGAACTTTAGGCTGCTGTTGAAATTTGAATCAGGAGGCTAGCAGAGAGTATGTTTTGGAAAGATAGAATAAGCTAGGCAGGTGCTAGAAAGAGTTCAAAGTTGTGCATGATGGTTTCAAAGAGTAAAGGCCAAAATCCATTACACCAGTTTCCTCGTAGCAAGTCTGTAACAAGTTGGCGACTTCCCTGTTGTGTCGTTAACAAGTCTGCGACATAAATGACTAGTCCGTAGAAGTCTGTATCTAGTTGGCGACTTCTGCGTAACAAGTCTGTATCAAGTTGACACGTAAAAAATCTGTTGTGTCTTTTGTCGGTGGTTTTCAAATTCTATTACAACGACTTGTTAGTGACACGGCGAACTATCTTGACATGTTAAGTTTGCCTTGTCGCTAACAAGTCTGTAACAAGTTGGAACTTACCCGACTACGGGGAAGCTCCAGCGAAATGTGTCTAATGGATTTTGGGCATATCAGCTCATATCTATTAACTGAAAGGAGTTAATGATGCATTGATATTTATGTATGGTCTAGACATGTCATAAGACTGAATGTGTTATGTGTTCAGGCCGGGGTTGTGCAGTGCAGCCAGTGAGTTGAGCTGTGTTACTGTCAGTTCAGTGTCATTAGGAAGTGTTGTGACGGCCGTTGTCCACCCAGTAAACCAGCCGTCCCAGCCGCCACCAGTGCCTGTAAAGCTACATAGTCAAGATGATGTAGTCCTGTCATCATCTCCAGAACTGGCTGACAGTGAGAGATCATCACATCTCACAGAGCACAGTACTGAGCCTGCCGTCAGTATATTATTATTGTTGTTGTTTATTATGAAAAGCATACACAGAGTTCATCTAAAAAGAAGAATAATAGAAACAATGGTTGCATTCATAATCAAAAATCCAATTGATCTAGATTTGTCAGACGAGATCGGTCCAGTGTGATGAAAAAGAATGTGTTTGTCAGATTTATCACCGTGACGCACACTATTACGTTATTATATCCCATAATACCTCAGTCCCTATGATTGGCCATTTGGATTGGCTATTGGAACACTTACGTCACATGCGTCATGGACATGGCTTACAAAAATCTCAACTGGAAGTCAGATTTTTCTCAGACGACTCCAAGCAGATCTGGATTTGATTGTGAACATGGAGCATTTTGCTCGGATTGATCGGATCTATCTGATTTTCATTATGAACGCAACCAATAACAAACTCTAAACCAGTACATATACATAAAATTAATTACTGAGTAAGCTGGGAGTATATTATTGTTATTTATTATTATCATTTATTATGAAAATTGTACACAGAGTACACATAAAAAAGGAGATAATAAAAACTGTGAATAAATAAATAAATGCATACACATAAAACCAATGAGGCTGGCAATCTCAGAATGTGAGAACAGCTTCAGTGTAAAGAAGTGACGTCTGATAAAAGCAGTTCTAAAATAGAAAAAGCTATTCCACACATCAGGACTTTGACATAACAATATGACTTGGTCATCTGGATAATTCTTATTCTCATGTGCTGTGTTTGACTCCAATCAGTTTTACATGTGGAACTTTTATGCTTTGATGCTGTTTGGTTGATAGGAAAGGCATCAAGCCAGTAAATAAAACATGCTGCAGAATATCTAAAGGTTCTCCTCGGTTACCCAACCTAACCTTGATTACTGTCAGAAAATAGGCCAGTTCATCAAAAACTGAAAGTATGGCAGTTGTATCAGTTGTTGTGAAACTACGTTCTTGTCCATAGAACATGTCAGATTACTTTAGAGTATAGCTGTTATAAATCTTGACTGATTTATGTAAGTTTTGCACTGTTTTAACTACAGACGCTTGGTTGGTCCAAGAATCAGGGGTTGCTTGGCACTTTTCTGTGTTTATCAAATTAACTGGCTAAATGTGTGCAGTGGCTTTGCAGTAGTGATGTTAACGTTGTTCTGATTAATATGATTATGATTATTATTATTAATGATGTTATTACAGGCTGCCAATGATCTGCTGCAGAGAACATGCTTTGTACCTGATGCACATCAGTACCATTCTGTGATTGACCCATCCATGTATGTATTGTAGTGTCACATACTGTATACTGTATTGTATAGAGCCCTGTGTTTACATATAGTGTTGGCTAACAGTAACATGCAATGTACTGTGAGGCTTTTGTGATCTCTATTTTTGTTAAGAATTGTGCACATGACGAGTTGTTAAATGCAGTGCCTAGGTCTGCAGTTTTGAACTCTTGTTGAGAGCTCACTGCAGCATTTTTTGAGAGTGGATTTCACATGATTATGTGCAGTCTGCCATGGATTTCAGAGCTTAATTCATCGATAGTGTGTTTTAGTTTCTACCCCACAATGCAGAGCATGGTATTGCTGCACTAATGTTGTCTCTCCATCCGTCTGCCTTAGGCCTTGAGTCTTTGCACTTCCGAGCCCTCAACAAAACATGTCAGATTGTCAAAGGGGAATATCTCCACGACTGGTGTGGAATAGGGTGGAGTGGCTGTTTTCAGCAGAAAACCTACAGTATCTCTGAAACGGAACAAGGTAAATCCTGTAATGTTAGGACACCCCAAGATGTAACTCTGACATTGAATCTGTCAACCATGTTTGGTGTGCTTTAAACTTCAAACACTCACATAAGCATAGAAATATGCCCAAAATTGCATTTGCACAAATGTCAGTTTTTAAATGTTGGGGGTTCAGTCCCAGATCCACAGGCACTCCCCATTGACTTCACACCCACCCCACATTTGCAAACAGCTGGCCACCTGTCAGTATAACTACGCACTGCTCGAGAAAGGTGGCGATTCCTGTGAGACATAATGATCAGAAAATTCCTTTAGTAGTCTCTTATACAGACCTACTGAAGTCTCAGGTTTGGCTTAACATGTGATAAATATATAAATAGCTTTCAGCTTACATGGCTTTTAAATAGCTGCGTAAATAACTTTTGAACTAGAGATTTTTATTTTAAAGTTATATTCTCCATGTTTCGTGACTTGTAATGCCTGGTCTTTCTGGTCTGTATAGGCTTGGCTGTAAATCCTTATGTTTTATATGCTCTGTGGGAGTTAGTGTATTTTGCAATGTGCTGTGTGGGTGTGTTATGTACAGAGTAGTGATGCAGGAATTTGCTGCCGATGAGAAGCCACTGATGACCCATCACGCTGCTGCTGCTGCTACTGGCGATGTGTCATTAGTCATTGAGAGGCAAGCATCATACACAGCTGATAGTAGCAACATGACGGTCGTTGATGATGAACTTGAGATGATGTCCATGCCTGAGTGTCAGCCTCCATCTGAGTTCACAGTGCCAGACCCTGCCATGGCTGCCGATAATAGACTTCTTACTGGTCCAAGCTGTAGCAGTGGAGGTACATTCTGTTTCTCAATAATCTGTGTCCGTGTCTAACTGTTTTTACTGCCACACACCTAAACTTTTTAATTTCTATTTTCCAGGTAAACCTGGGTTATCCAGTTGCCCCCTTGATTCTGTCTCCAGTCATTCTTATCTTATGTGTCCTCATGGGACAGGCTGAAAATGCGTACATTTCTTTTGAAGTAGGCAGGTGGAATGCACACAGGGTACTTTGGGCTATACTCCACTTGCTTACATTAACTGCCATCCTAAGAGGTTTTGAAACAGAAGTTTGTACAGGCAGAATGTTCTTCCTGTCATGAAACCAACAGCATCAAAGCACTGAAGGCAGAAACTGTTTACTGCCATTCAAGCAAAAAATTAGTTTTATTTGTGTCTGGTTCTGTTTGCAAAAATCATAACTTTGAAAGATATGACCAGCATTTATAAAATTTTGCATATCGATAATATTCCGCATAACATTTTACTGTTTTAATTCTCATCTATGAATCTTTCACTTAGACTCTAAACTTACTTGTTCGTCAAATTTTGTCTGTCACAGACCAGACTGTTTTGGTACCACACTGGACTGATTTCCTGGACTTTGGACCTTGCAGTAATTGTTTTTTTTATTGTTTTGTAGTAATTAATTTTTCTGTTTTTCTTTTACATGTACCATAGATCAGCTGCTAGTGTTTTTTCCAGCATGCTGTGTCACAACATGGTGTTGTAAAGCCTGTTAGGTATCAGTAGTTTTCCTACTATATGGTTCTCATGTGAGCTACATTTTTACTTGAAGAGGTGTTAAATTTTGGAACTGCATTCAGTATTCACTTTGTTTGTTCTGCTTCAGTAATTTGACATAGTTGAGATGATGCTGAAGTAAAGGCTTCGGAACTGAAAAAATAAGTTTTGAAACTCCTGAGACCTTCCTTTTTGGGAACGTTGATGTTTTTGAATTACTTGCTATGAGCATAGATAATAGGACAAATAAGCTGAGAGTGATGTCAGTAGCTTACAGTGGTGTTTAGGGCAGTTCTGTGTGTTGATTAAGGTCCGTCTGTTTTATGCGTTTGTGCAGATATTCAGACTGCCGGTAACAGAGATATATTTGGTTGGCCGCCAGTATTTCCAATTGAACCCAACTGCCAAATGTCAGTATTAATGCCATTGAATGGAGACTTATCAGTGGCTTACATGGACCAGTCAGTGCCATGCATTGCACCTAGTAACTATAACAACAATCAGCAACAACCTTACGCAGGTGGATTTGTCCAACCAATGCTACCTGAGCTTGCGGAGCCGTCTGCACCTCAGGCTTTGCCTCCTCATAGTTTGAATGCATCGTCAGTTCCACGTGTCGCCCGGCCAATACTTGGTGCTGCTGCTAACCTCGGTCTTCCACCGGGAAGTCTGGACAAAGCTGTCACCGCTAACATACCCGACGCTGCGTCTGGCAAGGGTGTGGTTGTCTCCACTGTTCCTGTGACAGTGGATGTCATGCTGCAACCATCACGTCCTCCAAGCAACTCGGAAAATATTCCAAACGGCAGGCATTGGCCACCGCCGGCAATGGATTCGCCGAACTGCATGCGATCTGTGGCTGTTGGACCTCCGTCGTCAAGTCCTACATTGATGCAGCCACAGTTACCTGGCGACAGTGTGACCGCGAACCCTTCCCATCACTTTATATCGCCGCCATATTGCTTCATAGCACCTGCCGCCGGCCAATCAACGACTGTGCCAACTGGTCCTTCGACATCTGGAAGCACAGTAATAGCACCAGCAGCAGGCAACCCGGCTCCTGGTAGTAACCTGTGTACTGCTGGTTGTTGCCACTGTGGTCAGTGTCCACCCACTGCACCGCCGGTCGGTCCCTACGCATATACTTATCCACCTTTTATGATTCCAGGAGTGGCTCCATTTTTACCGGGCTTTGGCTATGCAATTCCTGGTGTTCCGTTTCCGCCGCCATCACTTCCTCCAGTCTCATACAGCGGCACCTACACACAGTCAAGTGATATGATGTACAATAATCAGCCAGGTTTCTCTCTAGTTCATCAGTTTCAGAGACCGCCACCGCTGCCGCCCGCTCAGGTTCCGATGCCGCCACTGCCAAACGCCGGCCACACTCATCCACTGAAGCCTTCGACTGTTGTCACCGTGCCTTACAACCCCATGATGCCGCCACCTTCAGCACACGTCGCTAACCCCACTGGCCGACGGAGTGCCATGAAGAACTTGAGCTGTTTCAACTGTGGATTGATTGGTCACCAGGCCAGCATGTGTCCAGAGCCGTTAATGTGCTCTTCTGCTCATACAGGTGCAGCCTGCCTTCTTCTGACAGTTATTATAATGTTATCATATTTCTTTACTGTTTCACTTAAATCACTAAACTGTGAGTCAGAAAAACCAGATTACCACATTTATTTTGTCAGCTAGCAAGCGAGAAAGTACGACGCTGTGGGATATTGTATATGCACCATTATTGCTTCTGCAGTTCTCCTTTTGCTACTACTGCTTTCAATTTTTATTATATATTAGCTTTGTCTTTCACTACGCAATATGGCAAACATTACCCAACAGTTTTTCCAGCGATACTCCGGATTTCCAGGTCCCGCAATTCTTAACCCATTAGTGCCTGAATTATTTCACCATTTACTGTCAAAGTAGGCGTCCCATTTTTGGGCACGCTAGGCATGAATGGGTTAATACTTTGCTTTTTCTGATTGAATGCCCTTTCTGTCACCTGCCCAACAACATCAAAGCTCTGAAGGTTTGTTTGCTGCATTTATACAAGATGAAAATGCTGTATACATGTAAATACAGCACAGAATGACCTTCACCGATACTGCATGCCACATCAACGCACTGCAACCAAGTAACTGGTGTCGATTGACATGTAAATGGGACACCATTTCAGACCAATAGATTCACACTCCCGCATGACCGTTTATTTAAAGACCGACTTGTATGTATAGAATACTTGTGCAGCATAGGTTGGTTATATGCAGGCAGTTTAGTGGCTGGCTACATAAGATATGTTAACTGATCATATGTTTAGTTTAACATATGATCACTTAACTGTTAAATAACTATAACCAGTGTAGTTTGAGTGCTGTCTGTTGTGTGGTTCAGGTCAGTTTCGATTGAACTGTGTGCCAAAAGTGACACGAACTGATGATGGTGGCCATCGATCTTCGTTGTGATTTTAACCTGCCACAGTGTTAACTGTTATCAGTTCGCTTATATCGTATATTATCCAGTATACACGCCAGTGCATTCATCTGCCTGTCTGCTGGGCTTTATGTCATTATGAAAGAGAACTGGAACAATTGTTGAGCATCGTCCAGTTTGTTTTTCGTTGCGTCTTATGAGTTGCAGTTGAGATTACCGTAGCAGAAATGATACCACTTGTGCTGCAGACACTTGTCACCTGCCACGATGGACTTGATATTGAGCAGCTAACTGTGTTTATATTTTGAGTCAGTTTTCTTTAGTGGTGCGTAAAGCAGATCTCAGCACGGAAACTTGGGAACTTTGCATAATGGAAAGTTTTTATCGGCTCTACCGCAGTTTACCTAGACATCTACTGTGTACATGGATACTTGCTGATTTCTGACATTGTTAAGGACTTGAACGCCGCACTTTTATACGCTACTATCGGTTACACTTGATAATAGATCGGACTAATGGGCTATATCGCTCTGTCAGGGATATTGTCACCCGATAGTCCGATAATCCGTCGATTATTGGACTACTGAGCTAATGGACTCGGGGCTCTTGCGGGTCCTTGAAGGTCCTTGAAAGTCCTTGAATTTTTTCCAGATTCTTAAGGCCTGGAAAGTCCTTGAAAACAGACATGGTCCTTGAAAGTCCTTGAATCTGTCTCTGAAGGTCCTTGAAAGTGCTTGAATTAGATTTTCTAAAACACTGTGACCGAACAAGTGATTGCTATCACCAGCTGCGTTTCCTGCGCTCTAATGCCACAGAAATGCGTTAGCGGCCAGGGCGGGACCCCGCTGGGGGAGCTTACAGCACTCCCCCAGTCCTCGTAGCTGGATTTGAGGGGGCCGCTTCGCCTGCTTATGCTTATAAAAGTGCCAGTTTGCTTTAATTTAGTTCTCCTTATATATTACTTCATATGGTCCTTGAAAGTCCTTGAAAAGTCCTTGAATTTGATTTTGACAAATGGGCAAGAACCCTACGGACTAGTGTTATGGTTAGGGGTCTGATATACAGGGTGCGGCAAAAAAAGTAATCCCCTGTCGTATTTTGCAAATTTTTAAGCAACCGCGTAGAATTTTTTGACGAAACGTTGCAGTTATATTCTCAGTTCATACTGACATATAAGTGCCAAATATTGTCTAATTATCTTGAAATACGACAAAGTTATGTGACTTCAAACGCTACAACCCCCCAGTTTTGATGTGGTTAAAAATGTAAAACAGACAAGAACACATAACAAATTGTACAAATAAGTTTTTTTACAACAAAGCATAACTATTTGTACTTTCGGTGTCACATTAAGTGTTCAAAGTGTCCACAATTAATTTCAGTCTTATACAAATGAATTATTGCTTTTGCTAAATTGCTCCGAAT
>Ga0056132_1000137_pt1 | contig 15361 bp, 13 predicted proteins | sample WorMetLIZISLAND2_3_FD_71119 | JGI IMG/M metagenome (GOLD analysis project Ga0056132, IMG submission 71119) | Marine gutless worms symbiont microbial communities from Max Planck institute for Marine Microbiology, Germany - Olavius clavatus LIZARD... ...
AGTTTAGGCGAGTTTAGGCGGCTACTTAAGACATTTTTGTTTCGCTGAGACTCGGCGCTTTGTGACTTCTTTGTTTTAATGGCGCCGGGTATAAGCACTCTTACTTACTTACTTACTTACTTACTTTGATTGTGTGCACAGCTGTGACTCACTGATGTGTAATGGCATTATATGAATTGACGGGTTCATCCATCGGTTGGTCGGTCAGTTGGATTGATTGATTGTGCAACATTTGGCTGTCTACATAAAACTAATGACACATGCTGCAGGACATAAGAGAAGCTTTCTACATGTAGTTAGGTACCCTAGTCAAGTTGCCAGACTTAGCCCATCCAAGCCGTTAACATCAGCAGCCTAGTGACAAGACTGAATTAGTCTACTGAACAGTCTGAACTGTCACAAAAGTGAATTGCGTCAGTCTGGTGCAAGTCTGCACTGAGATGATTGTGTCTGCAGCAGAACTACATTGAGTTGGTTTATACTGTCCTCTATGTTAAACTCGATCTGTTTATACTGAAGTGATCTAAGGTTTATTTGTTTTGCAGGTGGACTTACTCGGACTTTTTCAAGCGATATAAAGTGCTGGCAGTCTCTAAAGATGTTCAGAAGCAGAATGTGCGTCAAACATGTGAAAATATTATCAGCAAACTTGTACCCGTAAGTGTTTTGCTTCACTTTTTTTAATTCACTGATTGTTTAGCCGATTAAATGTAATCATCCTGAGTCCAATTTTACACATAGCTTTAAACAAGTTGCAGTTCTGTACTGTAATGTTTGATATTGGATGTAGGAACGAGATCTCTACCAGTTTGGAAAGACAAAGATCTTCTTTCGAGCTGGTCAGGTGGCATATCTGGAGAAGTTGCGATCAGACCGATTGCGTTCATGCAGCATTCTGATTCAGAAAGTCGTACGCGGCTGGCTTGCAAAGCAACGATACACCAAAATACGTCGTGCTGTCATTCTTGTGCAGACGTATGGCCGTGGTGCTATTGCCCGCAGGTTGGATTTTGTTACTAATTTAGTGTTAAATGTGAGAATTCAGTAACACCGATCCATTTCCAACTTTGCGTATTTTTACATACACCGTATAACAGTATGAGTTATTTGTGACAAATTTGTTACTGTTGAGTAATTGAAACTAACTTAGTGTTAAATGTGAGAATTCAATGACAGTCATCCAATATTTAACAGTAGGAGTTATTTGTCACAGATATGCTACTGTTTAGTACTAGAAACATTATAGCAATTTCAGCATTTTAGATAAAATGGTTATGTTGGAATTTCGTTGTTGTGGCAAAATCTTTGGTTCATGTTATTTCCTGTATTGTATTGTCGTGATTAATTCTTATTATTTGTCAGTGGTTGAGACATCATCCTTTGTATGTACTGTTTGTTTGTTTGTTTAGACATGCACTATTCTTACGACAAACTCGTGCAGCCACTGTTATTCGCTCATACTGGCTGCGATCTCGTTGTCGGAGAAGGTTCTTGTCTTTGAAACGTTCCATTGTTTTCATCCAGGTAAAAGGTTTTATGTCGTTAAATTTTTGTCTTAGTTTCCATTCTTAGCTGTGAACTCTTGCTTAATCACACTGTACCATATCTTATCTTCGTCATTATTCTGCTTCTGTATCCATCTCAAAGCTTAACTATTTAGCAGGGCATATGGCGTTAATTCACCATAGCTCATTCACGATAGCTTAGCTATACAAGTGGGCAAACATAAATTATTTTACTTACTTGCTTACTTACTGTGCTGTGATGATTTTAAGTGCAGTCAGGTGAGTCTTTACATCATTGTTGTTGTTGTTAATGTGATGTTAGTCTTGTACACGTGGTCTGGTTGGCCGACGACAATTTTCGGAAGTGCGGACAAAGCTGAGAGTGCAGCTCATACAGCGATGTGTTCGTGGTTGGTTGGCGCGATGTCATTATCGTAGGATGGTGCACGGTGTCACGCTGCTACAGGCAGAAGTGCGACGACGCATTGCGCGACAACGCTGGAAGGAACTTAAGGTAGCACTGGTTACTGTACTGGTTATGAGAATACTAATAGTAATAATAATATTATTAATATTATTACATGCATTGAAGATTGTCTACCTTTCAGTTCTTTGACACTGTTGGTTTGGTGACAGGAACGGTATCCAGCATGTTAAAAGTTTTGCTCAAATAAGTCCTATAAATTCACTTTGGGCAAACCCGTAGTGATTTGGGGGTAATTCCAGAAAAATTGACAGTTAGCTACTTATATGGGGAGGGAGACCAAGCCAAAATTACTGGGGCCATTTCAGGATCTATTGTGAGCTAAGCTGATATTTCTCTGTATTGTAGCTGTCATGTCGAAATTTCATATCCTATAGCAGTTCCTGTTCTACTGATGTAATAACCTGTGGTACTTTATATAGGACAGCAACAGGAAGTTATAATAAATTAGTTAACCAATTGATTTTTATTGTTATTTATGTCAGATTGAGGCACGGTCAGTTGAGCACATGAGAAATGTTGCCAGAGGTCTTGAAAATAAAATCATTGAGTTGCAACAAAAACTCGATGAGAAGGTAAGTTGGCAAGTGCTTTTGTATTATCTGTATTACTATTGTCTTGCTTGTGTCATTTTTTTCTCTTGGTTTGATGACAGGAAGTATATCCAGCCTGTAGAAAGTTCTAGTACAGCAATTATTTTTTGCAGGTCCATGCAGAACTGACACAGGACCTTTCAGACAGAGACTGAGATGTTGGGCATTGTGACAACTGAGATGAGATGTTAGCATGTCTCAAGACGGTCTTGAGACCGAGGTGTCGAGACTGAGACTACATCTCCCAGGCCATGCCTAAAACCTACGAGTGTAGATTAACTTAAGAAAGAATGACCGGTTAAACAAAAATGAAAAGTAGTATGACTTCACAATGTGACTTTGCAAATTTTGTTGTTAAATTTTTGCTTACTATACAGGGAGTTTACAAAATGACTAGAAAGCTCAAAACTTGGGAAATTATGAGCAAAGTAAATTAGCCAGTTAAACAAAAAATTGAAAGGGCTATTGATGTAGCAATGAAATTTGCAATTATTAGTATTTTGATCAATGTAAGCTGATGAAATGAACTCTTCACAGGAGAAAGAAGTGTCGGCATTGAGGGAAGATCAGCTGCAAGTGATTGATCTGCAAAATGAACTCACCAAGCTGCGTTCAGTTGAACAGTCTTCCAAGCTGTCAGCCGGCCGCATTGAAAAACTGGAATCTGCCGTTCAGCAACTGACGGCCGAACTGGCAAGCGAAAGAAAAGAAAAGGAACAGATTGTTGTGGATCGTGAGAACATTTGCAGAGAAAAGGATGAAGTGAGTGTTTTTGTGATTTATGAATGTGGATTGTCATTTGTGTTGAAACTATGGACTACATTTGAAGCGCAGTAAATAATACAAGTAAATAATACAAGATGAAATGTATATGCAGCAGAGTAACTGAGTCAAATCATGTTGATTTGCATGTAAGTGGGACGCTTTCAGAGGCCTTTTGGCATAACTGTAAGCGGACAAATGGGCAACAAAATAGCAACATCCTAATTTTTATAATTAAGAGAGAGATAATAAACTAGTAAGCTAAGTATTAAGTGTGGTACAGTTGTTTTCTAATTTTGTAGCTTGATATTTGTGCTTAATGAGGGTGTATGTGTTTTTTGATTAAAGATTTCATTTATGTCACTAGTATTCTTTGTTTTGTTGTTGAACATTATGCAGAGTTAATCAAGTGTCATGCTTCGGTTGTTTGAAAGAACAAAGCTTGTATTTCATATTTGTGACATACTCTTAACACTTTTACTATGCAGCACATCGTAGCATTTTTATAACTAAGGTTCATATCATTAACTGTGTTCTACTGAAATTGTAGCAGCCAAATGGCCCATTGTTTAAGTACTGATAATTTGCAGTATGTAGTCGTAGTGATGTTGTGAAAACGTTAGTCGTCAGCATTGTGTCTGGTGCAGATTATCAATACCCTTAATGGCGAGAAGTTGTGGATGAAAGAAGAGCTGGAACGAATTAATTCACAGCTGCAGAAACAAACTGCTGCAAATGAAGGTTACTGTTGTCACCATTTCCAAAGTAACCTTAAACCTTTTATAAAACTAAGTCAGAGAAATAACATATATTATTGACTCAATGGTTTAGGCTGTGGACTGTGGTGTGTGAGCTGGTAACAGATCACAATTTGATTATGATTCTGGGTGGTGTGTCACACCATTAGCGCACATACTTTGATGTTAAATTTCCAGACGGGAAAGACGGTTCTATGACTGCTTGAATGTGTTTGTTCAAGTTGCCCATTTTTGAAAGTGGGTTTGCTTTTGTCACATTTTTTTGGTCGCATGATGTGAATGCTGAAGAAGGCATGGCTTAGAATATCTACAGCAGAGAACTGAGAGAAGTATAGAAATTGAGGGAAATTATTATTATTATTAAAAATGAGGGGATTTAAGTGACGCTTAAACGATAAAACCGTTACAAGGGCACTTTACAATAGTCAATAATGAGAAAATGAGAATGGGATGATGTCAAAGGCTGGAAAGCTACAGTGAACTGAACACAGCTCATCATGGAAAGAGAAGACAGACTACTCTGGCATCACGTGGTGGGCAACGTTGTCAGTGATGACATGGCAACATAAAGAAAAGAAATACTTATTTAAAGATAGATATTATGCCAATTAATTGTTCTGCTTTTTGCTTAGGTTTCGTGCTGTTTAAAATGTGAAGTGTCTGTTTGCAGAACTGATCCGCAGCGAGGTGGAGGAGGTAACAAAGACACTGAATGCCGAGTTTGACGTGGAACGGATGCATCACCAGAAGATGTTGAAGGAGCATTCGCGGCTACAGCAGCGGCTGGAGAACTTGCAGAATTCCGTCACTTTGCAGCTTCCAATTTCCTCTGTCAGTAGTCACGTCAGTCGTTCACCATCCAATGTCAGCAACCTCAGCACAGAGTCCGAATCCACTGAACAGGTCAGTATGTAGGTCAGAATTCATCCTAGTCTGCTGATGTTATTGTTATTGTTATTGTACTGCTGTGACATGGATCCGAACTAACTGCACCCCAGTATCTGAAATCATTTGTGACAGGTGGCTCAAGAGTTATGGCCATATTGCCCAAACCAGCCTGAGGTGGATCACCAACGAGCCCTCCGAGCTACATATCTTATTGGATCATATTGCATAAGATGCAGAGAGATCCACCCAGGAGGAGGAGACCCAGAGGAAGACCATTTTAGATCATGGGTCCAAACCTTTGAAACTGATCTATAGCCGGCTAATGTCGGACTGGTCACTGTGTGGCATCAAGTACAGGATCACACTGATTGGAACTCACTCATGAAGACAGCTACACTCCATCCTGGGGCACACTACTGATGAACGTCGACGGCGGCGACGGCGGCCTCGGCGGCGGTGGCGGCGTTGACAACGACGACGACTGTGACACTGCCGTCACACTGATCACTTTACTCATGTGTTATGTCTACATTTGGCTTAAGGTTTATATTTGAAAGTTGACACAATCATATGTCACTGGACTCACCGTCACGAGTCTGGAGCACTGTTGGTTAACAATGTTCGACAAGTTGTGCATACCTTTGTGCCTTTATGTCCAAGTGGTGTAATTTTGTCTCAGTATAAAAAAACTAGGAAAACAGAATTTAGAAGTTATCAATTTAGAAGCTGTGCATACATTCACTGTGGTGCCACATCATCTCCGTTTACCATGTAGTATCATTTTAAGTTCCACTTTTTGCCTTGACTAACAAACCAACATTATAATTAGGTAAAATGTGTGGTGTACTACTATCCCACAGCAGTCAACATAAAATATGATACTGTGTGTTATATTTCTGGTTTATTTTGGCTATAGTTTACCCTAATTAATTGTGTTGGATGCACAGGATTTAGGCTACGGAACTGTTAGGAAGAGATATCGTGGTGTAGCAAATAGGACTTCTCACTTGTCAACTGATTCTGCATCTCCAACTACAGGCCAGGTTTGTTTTGGTGCTTATGTCATATTATTTTATTTTGAGTAGTTATTGATGTGTTGTGAGTGATATTATATACTGCAAGTTTATCACAAATGTTGTATTTTAGTGTTGTGTCTGGGTTGCCACAGTGCAAATGGCTGCAGGAGTGAGATAACAAATACCTGTGTGTAATTGTATTGTTGCAGTCACCTGCACCATCTCCGCAGCAGTCGCCGCAGCTAGACAAGCGTGACATCCCACTGATGTCACGTCTTCATGCACGCATCAAGGACCTCGAGAAGGACAAAGCAAGACTGATTATGGAGCTTGATCGACGTGACTACCGGTCTGAGATCCTCAATGGCAGTGGAGAACATTCAGACATGGAGATCTATGATGCTCTGAGGGTAAACAGTGGTCATTAATGTTATAATATCATACTCTATCTTATGTTTCGTGTCATATTTTAGATGGATAAGTTTTGTTTGAAAAACACAGAAGTGGAATTTGGAGCTAAACTGAGCTTGGGATTTATAGAGATCTCAAACTCAAACTTGCATTAAGTCAGGTTTGAGAAACAGCATCCAGAGCTGCCGTTTTATTGTCTAGGCTTGAGCCATTTATGAGGTGGTTAGCCAATGACTTCCTTAACGACAGCACTTGTATAGCAGTGAGCGGGATTCGAACCGGCAACCTCGGGATTGCCAGTCCACCGCTCTAACCATTGTGCTATGGTGTCTGTATTAAATTTAAGTAAAGAGGTATGTTTAATTAATTCACCACAACCATCACTATGATATCATCATCATTCATCATCATCATCGTCATCATTATAATCGTCATCATTATAATCGTCATTATGGACCATGGTTTGTAGGAAGAATTGCAGCTGGCAGTGTGACTGAATGGCATATTTAGGTACAGGAGTTGGAGATGGAGACGGTAAATCTAAGGAATGAGTTGACAACACTGCAGAAGACAATTGCTGATGGGGCTGTGCAGTTTGATGTCAAAGGAATTAGTACTAAAATAGCAGCTCGCCAGTTAATTGGTACTTATTTTGCTATATACACTGACAGTGTTTTTTTGCTCAATTCTGTTTGTTCAGTAGGAACCCTGTGCTATTTTAATTGCAGGAAAATTGATAGGGTGTGAGTGTCACCTTAAGTGCTTGTTAAATGCCTTTGTTGGTTGGCAGGAATTGCATTAAAAACCCCGTCCAACACTTCCAACACTAGTTAACCTTTGTAAATCTGGCATAATCTGGAGCCAGAAATTGTCCAGTTAAACAGAAAGTGAAACTATTAACATCAGTAGCAGTAGTGATAGTAGTAGTAACATCAGCTGCAGTGAGAGTAGCAAGAAAATGAATGTCAAGCTGATATTCCGTTGTTTGTAGGAAAACACTATCTCTTGCTTATTCTACTTTTTCTTCTGTTGAGTACTTTCTTTACATAATTTTTAGAACACTAACACGGCCGAAGAAAAGAGTGTCTGTGCTTGACATTTTTTATCAACTGTTGTCAGAAAACTTTGAGTCGATGCGTGAGGAGTTGAAACATCGACAAAATGAGTGTTCTCGACTGCGGACGCTGCTTGCGTCACGTCAGGGAGCTAACGGTGCCATCATCACTGACTCACACAGTGTTGATCCACACTTGATGAATGAAGATGGAGAGCTGGAGATGGCTTACCACACACAGATGGAGCTCAATGGGTCAGCTTTCTGACACTGTTCAGCAGCTGTGTAACCTCTGATTAATTCAGTATGTAGTCATGTAGGGACTGGAAATTGTTGGATCAGTTGGACAGTGCCTGATTGATAACGTGCTTACCTGAGCTGTTTTGATGTAATAAAGCAATCAGATTTGCAGAAATATTATACACAGATTGACTCGAAAAATCTTTAAAAGCAATACAAGTGTTAGAGTTATAGTTTAATACTCTTGTTTTTAGCTTTTAATCAAGAAATGTTTGCACCATCATTTTCAGTGTGCTAACAACTGCAAGCTCTTAAAATATTAATTTCAGTTAGTTGTCTAAAAATCATAAAACACTAATTATTGAAATTTACCTGACTCTTGTGTGTGCACTTATTTGATTGAAGTTGCTTCTGCTGCTAACTCTGGGGACCCATCTCAACCTAGAATATTCGTGAAGAGTAAGCTGGTTAGCAGTAGTTATTGGAGTTTCATGTTGTGTTGTCAATGATTTACTGGTATAGACTGATTGAGAATGAACTTCAGCGGTTACAGAAGGTTTCTGAGATGCGAGAGATGGAGCTACAGGGTCAAGTTAATGCGCTGAAGGCTGAAAATGAACGACAAAGTAAACTTATCGGACAGGTAATTAAACTAAGTGTTATGTTTTAGCCAGGTAATTTATTAGATTGTCTTTCTCTTTCTGAATTTTGACTTTGTCACTATTGGAAGAGACAGCTGCATGGATTTTTTGTCAGTTTGCTCCTGTTATGTCAGTTTTGTTGTAAATTTTGTATTTTTCGCTGTTTTCAGCATCAGTGTATTGTATTTGCTGTTGTTTGGGTGACAGGAAAGGCATCCAGCCTGCAAAAACTTCTGCTTCAGGACCCCCTTCTCATGGTGCTTAATCTAAGTGGTCGAGGTACAGGCCAAGCACCCACACGGTGCGAGAGTTTTGACCTGCCCCACAATGAGGCTGAGGATAACAATGACTGGAGATTGAGAATAAAGGGAACAATCGGTTAATCCAGGTTAACTGAAAAAATGGCAGTTATGAACGTAGTTTTATGAAAATTATGTGTGTGCCAAATTGTTGCAGAACTTGAATGTGGATGGGAAGGTTGAGGCAGCCATTCAGCTTGAAATTGATCGGCTAGCTGCAGAAAATCTGGTAAGATGTGGCTGTTTTGGCCATCTTTTTGTAGATTATTACGTGTTATTTTTCTATTTTTACAACCTTCCGTGCTTCTGTATTGTTGATTGGAGGCAGGGCGTGCAGCCCGTAAGAAATCCTGCTATGACTATTCCCAATGGTTCACTTTTGGTGCACCTGACTAAATGTCCAGAAAAATGGAAAATGTAAAAAATTGAAAATGTGACAACACTAACATCGCAGTGTGATGCATATGAATTAATAATGACGTTGTGGCTAGAGTGATGCTGTACAGACACCAGTATTAATGCCATTTTCACATCAGCTGAATTTGGTGAATAATAGTCGTTGTGTTTCTGTGGTAGTTTGAATATGGTTGTTTGAGCATAAGTTAATTTGGTATAACAGTATTGTGTGCAATTATACATAGATATAGTTATAAAAAAGAAATGAATTTAATAAAAAGAGAAATGTATTTAAATCGATGTATGATGTTACTGAATATCAGGATCTACGAGAGCAGATAGATACGATGCAGCAGAAAGTGCTGAAACTGAAGCGTGCTGTCAAAGTGTATGCCAAGCGGTTGAAGGCAAATGAAGGTGGTCAATGCTAGTTCTTATACTGTTTATTTCATGTACATATTTTTGAGTTTTTACGCTGATCTTTGTGATGCTCTTTGTAGGTCTACTGGTCTAGTAAGAACCTGCCTGTCTGCGATCGAATTTTGCCACCAAAAGTTTATCAGTTTGTGGCTGCATGTGCCTACTGCAGTGGCTATACTGTCTCTAAGAAAAAACGTCACCCTTTTGTATATGTGATAACCTGGTCATATATGTGATAACTGTCAGTCCAGTTTTGCCTATTCTAGGCAGAAACATACCACAGGGAATTTGGAAAAAAATAGCAAAATCCGATGACGTCTAACAAAGATATCACAGAAATAAATACTTAAAAAGTGTGATGTTTTTTCTGGCATTCAGTGTAGACCAACTCTGCCATTTAGTTGCCGTGAGCCAGTAAAGTATTTCAGGTTTTATAGTGCATAAATAAATGGCAATAATGGGTGTAGATGATAGCAGGCTACAGGTGAACTCACGGCTCCTCAGGTGGACCTGTGACTCTACAAGTGGAGTCGTGGTTCTGCAGGCTCCTCAGGTGGACTCGTGGCTGAAATCATTTGAGCATCAGTGATTGATTGGTTGTGCTATGATGAATGCACCATAAAGATTGTTATTTTGGTGTTACTGTTATTGTTTTACTATTATTGTTTTGTTATTATTACTATTTAGAACTGTATGCTGGTTAATGCAGTTCAGTCAGATGCATTCGCACACTTTATTTTGTGGCATAACAATTATTATTGGCATAATAGTAGTCCGACGTCCTACCATTACACCACAATGTCGTAATGGTTGTATGATACAGTGATACTGTTTGTTAGCACTGGATGCGAAGGCTGAGCTTGAGCGAGAGATGGCAGCTGATACTTTGATGCCGGCTGTTAAACATCACGAGTCTCGTGAATGTGTCGGAATGTTTGAGTATCGCAAGGACGAGGAACAGCTTCTTGTTGACAATCTCATTACTGGTCAGTAAACCCGAGTTTTCATCTTTTTGTAATGAGCAACATGACAGAAATCTTAAGCTTGTTAAATGTCACTATGGAGTGAACTTACCACTGCTGTTACTAGTAGTTGTAGTAGTAGTTATAGTGACAGCAGCAACAGCACTAAACCACTGAGATGTTTTGTTCATGTGGCATTTTTCCATAGTTGTCTTTTGTGCTATTTAATCACATCATTACAGTAACTTTTGTGAGGTGTATTTTGCCACAAGAGACAACCAAAATAATCATATATATCATTGCAAAAAAAATCTGACATGAAAACTATCACTGCAGTAGAATGTAGCCTTGAAGTGGCAGGATCTGCTTACTATATCGAGTTCATTTGATTTTGTACAAGCCTTCAGATGTGAGTGTGACACTGTTTCAAGTGGCATATGTTTATTGTTTATTGTATTTTGACAGAATTGAGACCTTCAATGGTGCTGAAGTACACACCGGCCTGCTTGCCTGCCTATATACTGTTCATGTGCATGCGACACACGGATCACATGAATGATGATGAAAAAGTCCGCAGCCTGTTAAGTTGTGCCATTAATGGCATCAAAAAAGTGGTGAAGGTGAGTGAAAGAAATATGTATGTGTGTGTGTTTGCCAGTGCGTTAGTAAATCATTATGATATTTGGCATACAAAGTCTTGCACGGACTCATCGATCGATCGATCGGAGAGCACATTTGCACAGACATTGCAGTATTTTCGTCACCAGTTGAGTCTGTAGTAATAGCGAGGCAGTGGCAACGATGACGATTACATTGTTTTTTAAGTGCCCATCTTTTCTGAAGTTACCCGGTTAATGAATGTTGGTGCTCACTCAGTTTTCAGTTCTTATGTGGGTTGTTCTTTTGAGGCTGGAAGGCAAAGCAGCTGAGTTGATAGTTGTTTCTGACCTATCATGGCGGCATGATGGCCGCATACTGTCCCTATATGACACCATGCTGTTGGGAATACTATACTGTTGGTTGGGTGACAGGCTGGGCATCTGGCCACAACACTTCCCACAATTTTTCTTTTGGGGACTGGTCTAACCTGAAGTAACTCTGGAAATAAGTGTGTGTGGGTGGCTTGGTGGTGTAGTGGTTAGGGCGTCAGACTTGTGATCAACAGGCTGTGAGTTCAATTCCCAGCCATGCACTGCCGGGTTAGTATTTGGATGGGTGACATGGGCAGGAAAATCATCTCTGTATGTAACCTAGGTCAACTCAGCCTTCCATCCTTGCAGGGTAGGTAAATTGAGTACCAGCCTATCTGGCTGAGGTTAAGTGGGGTTAAGATAGGGTGTCTTTACTTGTGTCGAGTGGCAGGTAAGTAAGGAAGGAGAACGATTATAGTGTCCAAAGCAACTAAGCATCACTGCACAGGTAAGTGGCAAGTGATTCTCCGTAGCTTTGAAATGAAGCTCCATTACATGACCTTTCACCTTTTGACCTTTAGATGTGTGTTAATTTTAGGAATTGTAGAGCAGGATGCAGGATGCTGTCCTAACACCCAGTGTATTTAGTGTATTTCAGTTGTGTATTGTGCGTGACTGATTATTTCATTTGATGTGTAATGTAATGATGTAATGTAATGTGTGAGCTGTAGAAGCAGCATGATGATTTTGAGGTGATTGCGATGTGGTTGGCTAACACTTGTCAACTGTTGAATCATCTTAGACAGTACAGTGGTGAAAAGGTATGATAGAACTTCTACAGTGTTCTGTTATCTCTTTGTGCCACATAACTTACATTATGAACTGCAGATAGTGTGGATTGTTTGCTGTGCTTAAGTTAGTAGTTTGGCCCCATGCTGTCTTTAGCAGCTGTTGTTTTATGTTATCATTGACTTGATCCATTTTCTGGTTGTCATGAACTTGGTAGGAAATGCTAGTTTTCTCATGTTTCACTTATATAGACACAGTGTAGCCTGTCTGTGTGGAATATGCCATTAAACAGCAAGCAGTCACTAATAGTTTACTACTGAATGTTCACGATTGGTGTTTTGGAGTAGCTTTTAGTTTTCAGTTAGGTTTGCAATTGTCTTAAGGTTTCTGTATTTTTATATCATGTATCCAGTCCTGTTTTATACATCTATTATAAATGTATATATTTGTGAAAACGTGTCTTTTTCAATTTTGGCTGTTAAGAGGATGTTAATTTAACACTTGGCATTCTTTTATTCACTGTAACTTTTTGTTTGTGGCTTGAGTCTGTGAAATATAGTGACAGTAGTAACATATATGTACAAAGATCAAGTACGAGAATCTACATAATGATAATAATATTGTTTGCAGATGTTTCAGAAAGACAATACACCAAAACAGAATGAACATTGCCTGCGAAACTTTGACTTATCCGACTATCGGCAGATTCTGATAGATCTTGCCGTTTGGATTTACCAAGGCCTTGTAAAGTTGACGGAAGCAAGGCTGCAACCAATGATTGGTTTGTATGATATCATGTGATATAATAGAATGAGAATACGTAAAGTGCAGCTGAAACAACACTGCAGCCACTCACAATATGCACTAGGTGCAAGTGCAACTGTATTAGGCTTGCCCCTGGAAGTGTGTATTGGTTATTCCTGTCTATCAGTCAAACCCACTGGAGGCATTTAGCTATTCTCATTAGCATTAGCTAGCTAAGTTGCAGCAGTCTAAAAACTTAGTGTGATTGACTGATAAGTTGTAAGATTAGTCTACCTTGCAGAACCAAACATAAAATTACCGGTATTGATTAAAATGATTAAAAATCTACAAAAAAGCTAATGAGCTTGGACATTCTGATGAAATGTCCAGTCAACTATGAACGATTAACAGTGAATTATGTGTGAGTCTTTACTGATAAGCATGGCTACCTTATAATGAGTTTACCACGGAATAGAGACTCGCCTATGTTCAGCCTGGGCTACTGCATGATAAACATTGTGTATGCTGTGCAGACGCTCTGTTGATACAACATTCAGTCTGGATCTGCAATTCTGCATCTTGCATATCATTCCTCTAAGTGACTGTTTAGTTGGCATTGTTGAATCAAGCAGTCTGTGGTACAAGTTATTTGTAGTGTACGGCTAATATCCTTGTTGTATATGGCTACAGTTGGTGCATTGCTTGAAAATGAAGCCATAGCGGGGTTGTCAGAGGGAAAGCCGACGGGATTTCGTCGAACGTCCAATCCTGCAGAAATGGTTTGGACACCTGATGATCTCATTGCCATTGTAAGTTGGACATTTATGTCTCATATGATATATTTGATTCTGTTACTCAGGAAAATGGCATGACTTTGTAGGCACTAACTCTGCCGGCATGTATGTTATGTTAATACTGAGGCTGCAGCATTCATGAAAGAACTGTGAAGTGAATCTGAACACTAAATGTATTTTACGTCAAACTAACTGTACACAGTTGCTTAGTATTCACTGCATGGAACCAAAACGGTAATCACTCTATTACAAATACTTGGTTACTTTGCAGTTAACGTTTATTTAATGGTTTACCTTGTTAGCAGTAATTTATATTCATTTGTAGACTATATTGATGTCAATTTAGAGATGTGTATATTTTAACTGTGATCTAGCTGCATGAAGTAACTCATACTCTGACAACGCATGCTGTGGATGAAGATCTGGTCAAACAGTTATTAAAGCAGGTTAGCTTCTTCTGATTAGATTAATCTGATGCTATTTATTTGTTGCTGTCGGCAGTGCAGTATACTTTGTCTGTGTTAGTTGGGCAGAGAAGACCATATGACATGTAGAAATTCTGCTGAAATAATTCCTGTTAGTTCACTTTTTGGACATCTTGCTTAACCTGGAGTAACCATAGAAAGACAGCAGCCACAGTTAAACAAAAAAAATCAAAAGTGGTAGTTGTACCATTTTTTAAAACTTTTGTGTGGTTGGTTATCAAAAATGAATGTAGTAATAGCATAGCAGTAGTTAGTAGTCCTTTCTCATTCTTCATTTTTTGGAGGCTAGTAATTGTGTTGTTAGTGTAAATGTATGTTGCACTATTTCAATGGCGTGTATAATGCAGTTGAGCTACTTCATGTGTGCGAATGCGTTGAACAATCTGCTGCTGCGAAAAGAAATGTGTCACTGGACAAAGGGTATGCAGATTAGGTGAGTACATTGTGGTAATATGTTATTAATAAGTGCAAATTTAATTATAACTTTAATCAGTGCATACAGCTTACAACTGATATCACAGTAATGATAAAATTGGGCGATTTTTTCTTAGCTAATTTTATCGTCTGAAGCAAGAATATTGCTTTAGTTTTGATGATAATGAACGACTTTCCTTTTTTGTGGCATGAAGTCCTAAGCCTGCAAGGACATATACCATTATACAAAAAGTTTCATACCATGTATGTCAAAATTTCACGACATGAGATGCCTTACTTCACGCCACAATAAAAGAAATGGTCCAATGTATTCCTGTTTGTCTGCTGTAACCTGTCTGAATTCACTGTTCAGGTAAGCTTATCCAATGGCTGTTTAAACGATTTTTGGTGCACTCATTAGCTGTGTTTGTTTTAGGTATAATTTGAGTCAGATAGAGCATTGGCTGCGTGATCGGCGACTGCATGACAGCGGGGCGCTGGAAGTGATGGAGCCAATGATTGAGGCGACTCAGCTGCTGCAGGCACGCAAGACTGAAGCTGACGTTAACAGCATCTGTGACATGTGTGCACACTTGTCCACTTCACAGGTCTGCTGACAAAATTTCTACTACTACTACTTTAATTAGGCAACTGTTAATCTGTTATTACTTTCTGATAAATGTAAAAAACTTACCAGTTTAAAACTGGGTGTAAGGACGACATGGTGATCTCAGACATCTAAAACGGCAAAAATCTTTTGGGGAACCCTAGATGGGGCTCTGCAAGGCGGTCCTT
>Ga0056132_1000139_pt1 | contig 15239 bp, 5 predicted proteins | sample WorMetLIZISLAND2_3_FD_71119 | JGI IMG/M metagenome (GOLD analysis project Ga0056132, IMG submission 71119) | Marine gutless worms symbiont microbial communities from Max Planck institute for Marine Microbiology, Germany - Olavius clavatus LIZARD... ...
CCATTGCATTTCAAAAATATTAACGAAGAGACTCTACAGTCAGACATTTTCGCACGATGGGGTCGCAATATCAGTCTCCCTTTGCTGAACACACGCTCAATCGGCGAGCTTGATGCGGGTACACTCAGAGCTCTAATTGCTGGAAAGTACAGTAAGTGTACTTTCCAGCAATTAGAGATTGGGCACATTCCATTAGTAAGGTACCATAGTATACAAGTACATACTACGAGTACGAGTACTCTGCATACGAGTACAAGTACGAGTACGAGTACTTCAAATTTGTACTCGAGTTGTACTCGAGTACGAGTACCGAGTACTACATCTCTGCAAACTAACAAACAAACATTAATGTCAGTGAATGAGTGTTATGTTGGTGTTGTGTGGTTGACAGCAGAGTAGACCTCCAGTGCGTGAACTGTTGATGCCTACAGTGAATGTCATCAGTCGAAGTCGAGCTGCGTTCAACAGTCAACTGCATCTGCAGCCAACTACTACCATCACCGCCAGCATCAGTAGCTCCCCTATGACAGCTGAACCACAGATGAAGTGAGTGATGTTGCAGTGATGATCACTGAATCAAATCCTCAATAGAATTGCAGAATTCTGCCGATTTATGTTCAGAATTGACACTTGGCAGCTATGTACAGTTCCATGGAGAGATTGTCTGTATTAATGACTGTGATTATTGCACAAAATATCACTGATATGTCCAGATATATCTGTATACATCAACTTACTGCAACATGACGTGAGTCACCTTTCACTAACTGAACATCTTGGAATTGTTGTCAGTATGTCCCCATAATACATAAATAATACAAGGAATGGACTATGTCTCAGTAAGACAGTGTGGCTGTCTGCAGCGCTGTTGCTAACAGTGGTCTTGACTCAAACAGGGTGCCACAAAACTGTTGAAACCACTTAATAAGTACTTACTTTTTCAGAACGCTGAAAGCTATTCGATCATTTTCTCATTCGTGAAAATAACATTGGTTGTTACTGTCTGTGATTTGCAGCTGTATATTGCATTTAGCTTGCTTCAGCTAATACAGTGAGGGTTTGTTTTGTAGATACTCTGGTGGAGGTGGCAAGATGAAGCATTCTAAATTCTACTCAAGCCACCGAGAACATTCAAAAACTTACAGTGTAATTACAGTTTACCTTATAGCACTTTATTGATCATAATGTTATAGTTCTTTGCACAGGAAGCACAACTGAGGATTCTGTGCCTTGTCTGTGTGCTACTCACAAACAGACAAATGTTGTGTGTAATGATTGCATAGACTGAACGATGTATTGTTTGGAGCACTGTCAGTAAGTAACTTGTACGAACTGTTATAAGGTGCTGGTGCCATGATACTGTTGACTGGTAGTTGACTGTGTGTGGTCTGTATGCTGTAGGATCACGTCAACTATGATCTGTCACACATCTCGTCAACACAGCTTAGTGCTGTGCCAGAGTTTTGTTTTTGCCCACCACTAAATGTCACTACTCACTCCGGGCAGTCAGCTGATCCAACTGCTATGGAAGTACGTAATATTTTGAAATGAAAAATGTGAGAAGAAATTTAAGTATAGACCCTTTATACAGAATGGTGATAACGTGATAAATTATATGTCAGCAGTATATCGGTCTGTCATTCAGTCAGTAAGGGTATTTATTAGTGCAATTAAGCAGGATGTTACATTGTGGCCTGGAAGCATCATTACAACCAATTGGTTTAAGTTCCTGCCTAAAACTGTTATAAGTAATGTCCTCATTGAGTGTGTATGGCAAATTGTGCAGTTTGATGATCAGTAACTGGTTTGGATGGGGTTGTAAGAGAAATATGAATAAGTAAATATGTACAATGATGTAACAACTATACGCAGTTTTTATTTAATATCTTTGGTCAATTCTAATGTAACAGTTATTGCTAGCAAGCAGCATTCTTTATGCTCTCGAGCAATCCAGCTGCGAGCTTGATCGGTTTGCCCCAGCTGCGTAGAATCCGAAAACTTGTTTTTTTTATGACACCAGCATTGCTAGCAGTGAGCCAGGAAGATATATGAACAAAAAACAGGCAATAATGGTAAATAGTTTCTGTCATTTCTTTAAAAAAGTTCGATTTCCACTTGCTGTCAGTTTTTCTGATAAGTGATTTTTTGTAGAATTATTTATATTTTTACTGATACATGTATGTATTATCGTGTGCAGTTAACATGTGATGATTATTAATTGTGTTCAGAGTTTTTCGTTTGCAACGCCTCATCTGCTGATCAGTTCTGGCTCTGACATGTCATATACATCAGAGTCTTCAACAATCACAACAAGTGAATCAGTCGTGTCCACCAGCTCTGTGTACAGTGCTGTCAGCTCACTGACGCCTCACAGTCTGTCCAGTTATCAATTCTCAGTCAGTTCAGCTGTCAGAAAACAACAGCCTGGTCAGTAACGTGTCTAGTTAGAGATCTCCAGTGTTTAGTTATTATGTCATTTGACTGAGTTGAGGCTAGTGCACTGCTTTTTAGATGATATGCTAGAAATTTTCTCACAGTTAGCGACTGAAGTGGTTACTGTTGAACGCTAATGAGACATTAATTGTTGGGTTAACTAAGAGCATTATTGCCAGTCACTTACACAGTTTGTTTCATCATTGAATAATATCACAAAATTATTGTCTAAGAAATAAAGGCTTTTACACAAATGTTCACTATTAACCAGTAATGTGAAATGATATATGGGAATGCACTTTTGAAAGAGTCATTCAAGATGAATAGTAACTGAATTTGAATATGAATAACAAATTGCAGCAGACTATCACAAATTGTGTGCGTTGATTGTTATCAGTGAATGCACTGGCTTTAGAAAATAATTTTCAGGTCATTCTGTATGAGGTGTTATCTCCAGTAACCATTTACTTCTTGTAAACTTAGAAACTATCATCCAACTTTGTTGTATATATTTTGCATATATAGTTTGGAGTTTTAGTTGTAGTCTTGAGTTCACATTTTACGGAGCCTAGTCAAAAAGTACTCTACAACTAATGAGTGGGTAAAATGTCTAAACTACAATGACATACACAGTGGACTTTCACAGGCTATGTCAGATTTGTGTGATTGTTTACAGTCAGACTGTAGTCAAAGAAAAATGACATAACTGCCCCTTCATATCCTTCAAACTCACTGACTGGCGTATCTAGCTAACCAATGCAATGTGCTCACCACATACACTGCTATCACAAGTCACTTCATGCAGCTTGAAGAAGCAACTGTGAGTGGCAGTCAGTCATCAGGTGCACAGTAATATACTGCAGTAGAGCAGCAGCCAGAAAAACGTGGTAGTGTGGGTAATAGTAGAAAAGTACCAGGTAATGGTGGATAATGAAATTCAGCTTTTAGAGCTGTGTTTTCAACATTCGCATTGAACAGCAGAGGTTGTTGAGTATTCCTCAGTGGTGTGGCGTACACATGCACTACATGTAGGTGTCAACTACTTATAGTGCTGCCGACTTTCTCAGAAAGACATTTTAAAGTTTATATACAGCCATGCTAAGCAGATCTGTTGCTGTAGATGATGTGTTGCTTGTTAGTGGAAAGGAGTCTATCAGACCGAGCTATTTGAAAGGCACTGAAGTTGGTGGAGTGACTGCGAGATGTCGTAGATTGTTGCAGCATTCTAGTGACTGGTGATGTGTGCAATATTGCATATATCTATCCTACGACTGGTGAATGCTCGGTTGTGTTACAGGGGTGCAGAGAAGAGACAGCTCACCAAAGTCAGTGAATGGTTTGCGTCAAGGCAGTGTACTTGATATACTCCGTCCACAAGCCGAGCCTGTAACAGTGCACAGTTCTGCTCAGGACAATGGTATGTTGTATTATAAGCTGCTAAGTTGTGCTAATGTGAGTTGATCTTAAGGTGGGTTCCCACTGCTGATCAGATTAACTCGACCGTCCCGATCGCCCAAATTTCCCAACCAAGCTCAACCGAGCTCGACCACTGCTTGGGCTTATACACGACTTGTTCCCGGCCGAGTGTGCCTGTGTATGGTCGAGTAGCGATCGGGTAGCGGTCGAGTTGATCGGGTACTGATCGGTACAAAAATGTTATCCCGACCACACTAGATCGCTACACGATCATTTCCAGATCAACTCGACCTCTACTCGACCAATACCCCATCGCTTCCCGATTGCTTCTCGAGCGCATGGCTACTCGATCATTACTCGACTTTTTTGGCAGTCAAAAATAATTGTGTAGGTAACCCGATCGGTGTCGACCACCCAGACCACTTGACAGACTGGTTCCTGATCACTTGATCGGTATTGATAAGTTGATCTGATTGGCAGTGGGAACCCACCTTTACTGTTAACATTTCTTTCCATCCAACCCAGAGTACTTGTCTGTTTTCGCAATATAACCATATCTCATGCAAAGCCATTCTTGTGCCAGTTTTTCAGTTAATTGTGCCATATAAACAAAATCAGTTTGTGTGTGTTGCGTTTTGCTGTACGGTGATAATGTATGACCTTTAACAGTAACATTAATGAATATACTGCACACTGCTTATCACAGATATCAAAGGAGCATACTAGCCATCTCCTGGAGAGACAAAATAACAAATGAAGAGGTTGGACCTAGAACTGGAAAACATACTGAGAACATGCAAAAAGTTCTCCCACGTCAATTCCCAGAAGTTGACTTTTGGGGACTGGCCTTACTTGGGGTGGATCTGGAATCATGGGCCAGTTATACAAAGACCGCATGTGTTTGATGTGTTTCAAACACACTGAGTGATTCTGAGAGAACGAACAGTTCACTGTCTTGGCTTGCCATTGATGTGAATGGATCACCAGTGCTCACTACAGCAAGTGTTCCACTGAGAGGTTCCACATTACAAGAGATGACGAGGTTGACCAACCAACAGCAAACTGGAGCTTAATCAACAAAGATCTACTAAAGATGAGTCTCTTGTGGAAGGAATTGGAGCTGGCAGCTCTTAATAGACAACAATGTTGTCAGAGTGGCGTAATGTGCCCACTTGGATGTGGGCTGAATCTAGGTCAAGGTCAGAGCATCGGGTTATAGAATACATGAGTAGTTGCATTTTAATCTTTTAATATTGCTGGTCACCGTCTGAAATATTGATTGATTTATTTGTTGATTTATTTATTGATTTACTTACTTACTGATTTACTTACTTATATTTATTTATTTATATATTTATTGGCTGATTGATATTGAACTGTTCTGGTGTAGACTGTGTGGTGCAGCAGTCACTGAATGCATCTGATGATGGATGGAAATGTAAAAACTGTTCTGTCCAGAACACTGCAACATCTGATCAGTGTGTTAAATGTCAGGCTAGCAGACCTTCTAACGATAACGTCACCAAGGTATCTAAACCAAACCAAATAAAGTATATTTTATATACAGTTTGTTGCCGTTTATTGGTTAATATTTGACAGTTTATGAACTGCTTCACTGAGCCTTATTGCGTAAACAGTCTGTTGAAGCTGTACAATATGGCCTTCCAACTTATCCCTTTATGCCAACATAAACGCCATCTCAGTGTCTTCCAGTTTTACTGGAGGAATCCATTCACTATTATCCGTGACGTAGATAGGTAGTAATTTAACAGTGTTATGCTTACTGTTCATCCAAGTCAGTTATAGTGCCATAAATTCCTCATCGCTAGTTTCTTATTGACGTGATGATCAGGATATTGACTCAGATGCATTGACAAACCTGTCTTCTCTGCATCATCCAGCAACTGTTTTATTGGCAACAGACACTTGCTCGCCATTGTAGAAATCATAAACGATTGACCTCAGCTTTTCAGTGCCGAGATTCCTGAACTTAGATTTCACAAACAAAACTGCATTGCACTTAGCCATGATGTGTGATTGTAATGGAAAATACAGAATTGCAGGAATAGCTGATGATACTGAAGTAATAGACTGGTGAATGGTTGTGAGTCTGGAAGAATGGTCTGGGTGGTTAGAGACAGTGATTGGTGATGTCGAGTTATGCTGCTATTATGCTGTTTGGGTGACTGATGTGTGCAGGGTGTGACCGTTTCACAAGAGAAATTGCCAAGTCTGTCGGAGATGTTCCGTCGTGCTGATGATGAGTGGACATGTGATGTCTGTATGGTCTCCAACAAACTGACTGCTACACAGTGTGTAGCTTGTGCTGCACCACCACCGGCTGGTAAATTTCAAACTTACTGGTGATAGAATCAAACACACAGATGTCAAAGCCAAGATCTTTGTATGTCAAGTCTGTAAGGTCTTGACTCTCACCCATGCTAAGACAAGGCCGTTCTTATCAAGGACAAGTCCAAGGACATGAACCACAAGGCCAAGGACACGAACCACAAGGCCAAGGACATCAACCACAAGGCCAAGGATGTGAACCACAAGGCCAAGGACATCAACCACAAGGCCAAGGACACGAATTACAAGGGCAAGGATGTGAACCACAAGGCCAAGGATGTGAACCACAAGGCCAAGGACATCAACCACAAGGCCAAGGACATGATCCACAAGGCCAAGGACTCTTTAACAACTGGTTCAGCGCCTGTCAGTGAGCCCTATAGCAATAAAAGGTGTTTGTATTATGTACATGGATAGTGGTATTTATTTATGAAATTGACATTTGCAAGTAATAGAAGCAAAACGAACAGAATGATGTCGTGTGTTGTAGGAAATGAGACGTCGTCCAGTTCATCGTCTGTTTCATCAACTGCTGCTACTGGCGTGGAGCCGTTGTCTACTTTCAACACAGGTGCACATGACGTGTCAGCTGCACAGCCAGTGAAACCACCGTTCATTGCTGCTGGTGACTGGAACGTGACTGGCGGCTTTAAGTTTGGTGCCTTGAAATCACAGCCGCCATTAGATACAACACTGAGTGCCAATCAGCCGACTCAGTCAAGTGATGGTGATGCTGGTACTGCTACTGCTGTAGCATGTAGTGTTGTGTCGATGCAGTCAGCTGCAGTGAGTGCTGCTGATGTGATGTCTGTAATGCCAACGGTCAGTCAGCTGTCCAGCACTGTCCACTCTACCACTGCTCTACGTTCTCCAGTTACTGCCACTGCTACTAGCGTGAGTTCACTGTGGTCCAGCACGTTGATGCCAAACAGCAAGCAGCCTCGTGATAATGATGCAGCAATGACATCTCTTGTTAGCTCTGCCACTGCTACTGCTGACACTGCAACACGTCTTGTGAATGCTTCAGTGACGTCAAATCATTCTGAGGCTGTACCAGTATCTCGATCTGCAGCGGGCTTGTTTGTAAGTGAGTCTGAGAGCAGAAAGTCTCTGGAGTTTAGCTCCAAACTGTTGTCTTCATCATTTGTCACCAGCAGCTCGGCTGTCGTCTCATCGTGTACATTGCTGACCAGTCACACTGCTCCACTCGCTCAGGCTTCATCACTCTTTGCCTTTGGACAAACAGCATTTGCTCAGAACTCCAGCAAACCACTCGGTGTCCCTGCACACAGTGCGTTGCCAGCGTGCACAGGTTTGTAGTTCTCTTACATGTGTTATAAAGTTGGTTCTTTGATGGATGATAAAATTGAAAGTTATGCTATTGTTGAGTTATGTCGGCATGCTTCACTGTCTGTTTCTTTAGGATACCAGGCAATGAAATATGCATATTTCGCGCTTATTTTGCTGTTTCTACTTCAATGCTTTGACTTTGTTAGTTAGGAAATAGTAGCAGGGAGCGGACGTATTGTGTAATGCCGTCTGTCACCTGGTCTCTTGCCAATCAGATGTTAGAATGCTACTCACTAAACGTCACCAGTACACAACTCGCACACATCATCTTAAGACCAAAATTGTATATAACAGTAGAGGTAGCACAATTTATTTCAGTTTTCGGGATGTGTCTTTTGCTTAACCGTCTGCATCACGGTGTGAATTCAGAATTCACCCCTCACTCATCATTCGACCCATCTATTGATACTTATAAACTGTGGACATTATTACTGTAACAAAAATTAACAATCTGTTGGACTGCATTATTATGTGTTTGATTAATTTACAGTGGTAATGGGGACAGTAATGGGGAAATTTTTATGGGGATAGGGATGAGTATGTAGGAATGGGGTGGGAATGGGGGCAGTTTATTTTGCCATGTCACTGTCTACCCGAGCCAGGAATACTGTCATTCTGTTGTCTCCTATGAATTCTGCTGTCATCCTTTGAACACTGTTGGTTGCTACTTTAACACTTTTGGTTGGGTGATTGGAAGGGCTTCCATTGTGCAAAAGTTCTGCCATAACAGTCCACAAAATGGGAGTGGCATAACCTGGACTTTGTCTGGAGTCATTTGCCCGTTAACCCTCATATTGTGCTTCTGTTTTTATGTTAGTTCATTGCACTGGATGGCGAAACAAATCCTAGCTGTTTAGTTAGAAAAAAAAACAATATGTTGCCAACTTCAAACGTGTAAGAACAGTCATGACGAGTTCAAAGACAGTGATTTTGATGATCACCGACCACCTGAATTAACCATATGGCCACGAAATCAGAAATACTTATATCTCTGAAAGTATGACATATATTGTGAAATTCCAATGGCAAACCCAGGTTTTGACCACAGCGAGATCAACAAAAGTGTTCCCAGGCCATTGCATGAATGACCAACAACTGGAAATAGCTAACAAAATCAGAAAAATCAGAAATACTTATATCACTGAAACTATAACAGACAGGATTGAAATTCCAATGGCAAATCTGGGGTTTACGGCCATGGAGAGCTCAAAAAAGTGTCAACTTGCCTGTGTCAGACTTCCCGTGGTTGAAAACTCTAGATCTGCCATTGGAATTTTGATGCTGCTGTCATATTTCCTAAGACATATGTATGTATTTTTTGCGGTTATTGGTTGTTGTTGCAATAACCTAGAGACAGCTTCCTTGAAAGTCCTTGAAAAAAATCCATTTTCCAGGAGCTGGAAAGTACATGAAAACAGAATAGGGCCTTGAAAGCTTTGGAATTTTATATGAGGTGCCTTGGAAGTTCTTGAGTTTCAGTACTTCAGAATCATCATTACCACAGTTTGAAAAGTTTACTGTCAATATACTTAACTCTTTAATCCAGTACACTTCAGATTCATTTTTCATACCGAATTGCTGGATTACATAATTGTTACTTATTTTCATTTCTGTAACTGCAATTAGTAATGGCAATTTTATGCTATTAACGGTTTTTATATTATGCCAAAAACATTAAATAGTACTTTCTAACGTGGTGAAACATTGCTGGAATAGGTCTGAAAAAGGTAATTGGAAGTCCTTGAATTTTTCCTTCAGAACCATTGCCACCCTGCTTTTGAAAAGCCTAGATTGCGGTTGGAATGTCTATCCTATCTCTCATAGTTCCAAATATATTAGCATTTCCGTTTTTTGTGGCCGTAATAATAAGGGAAGACTCCATTTGAGATTGCAATGTCTAAAACTTTGATTTCACTGCTAGATAATAATACTACATTAAAGTGAACCAACTCTAGTCAACATCTGTGTAAAAATTTTGCTATTTTCGAATAATTCACATGTGTTTGACATCATACTTAACAATTCCCAGTGTGCCGATCGACAGTCTGATTGTTGCATTTTGTGCCCATTCAATATTCAGAAAATGTCATAAAAAATGGCTATTTTTCATGGTGCAAAAACTGAGCTGGGAGCTTTTTTACCCCCAAGCACAACATAAGGGTTAAACAAAAGCTGTACTGTGAATGATTTGTTTGAAATGCACTGTGAATAATGTGTTTTTACAGCAATGTCCACATCAGTGTCTACTGGAAGCAGTTTCTCTTTTGTCCCAGCACTGACGTCAATATCGCCAGCATCAGTGTCAGCGACATCAGTGTTTGCTGGCTTTATGAGTACTGGAAGCACTGGAAGCAGTTTCACTTTTACACCGTCATCAGTCTCAGCTACGTCAGCATCAACTACGCCAGCGTCAACTGGTTTCATGAGCTCTGGTGGCAGTTTCTCTTTCACACCTGCAGTGACGTCAATGTCACCAGCATCGTTGTCAGTGACGTCAGTGTCGGCTGGCTTCGTGAGCACTGGCAGCAATTTCTCCTTTACTCCAGCAGTGACGTCAGTGTTGGCAACAGCAACGTCAGTGTCAGTATTGCCAGCTGGCTCCATGAGCTCTGGTGGCAGTTTTTCCTTTGTTCCAGCAGTGACGTCAGAGTCAGCATCTTCAACGTCATCAGGCATTTTCTCCTTTGCATCAACAGTGACGTCAGTGTCAAGTGGTTTCATTGACACTGGTGGCAATTTATCTTTTACGCCAGCGTCAGTGTCAGTGACATCAGCGTCAACTGGTTTCATTGGCACTGGCGGCAATTTATCTTTTACACCAGCATCAATGTCAGCACTGCCAGTGTCAGCATTGTCAGCTGGTTTCATGGGCACTGGCGGCAATTTATCTTTTACACCAGCGTCAGTGTCAGCAGTGCCATTGTCAGCATCATCAGCTGGCTTCATTGGCACTGGTGGCGGTTTTTCTTTTGCACCAGCATCGGTATCGTCAACGTCAGTGTCAGCTGGCTTCATGGGCACTGGCAGCATTTTCTCCTTTACTCCAGCATCAGTGACGTCATTGTCAGCCACATCAGTGACGTCAGCGTCAACTGGCTTCATGAACACTGCCGGCAGTTTATCTTTTGCTCCAGCAGCACAGACTTCGGCTTTTGCCCCAGTGTCATCAATCAACATCTCAAGTCAAGCGATATCTTCTGTGCCGTTGTTCAGTTTTGCATCTGGCTTTACACCAGTAATGTCATCATCGTCCACTGCTGCGCCTGAACCGTCTGTGAACATGGCTACAACTGCATCAGTCTTTGGTCCGTCGTCAGGCTCAACTCATCCTCATTTAACTAATATGTCAACATTTGGTACATCTTCTTTTGGTAGTCATCCTACCAGTACTGCACCTGAATCCATTCAGCCAAGCCAACAAACGCCATTTGGAACTTTGGGTCACAGTGGTGCAATGCCTTCATTTGGATTTGGAGTATCATCATCTGGCCCATTATTTGGTTTTCAGTCAACGCAGTCAACAATGTTTGGCCAGTCGGCAGCCATGTCTACCCAGCAGGCGGCTGTACAGCCAGGCTCCTTCTCATTTTCTACAGCTAATAGCAACCCGTTTGCATTTGGAGCTCCATCTACCACAGCTGTCTTTAGTCTCGGAAAAAGAACAAACTTTGACGGTGTTACTGAAGATGGAAACAAGTGGCAGGCAGCAGGTTTGTGCAGTGCAGTATTTCTCGTACTCTTAATGCAGTATTTGACTTTCTGCCAGATACAGTGGGCCGTAAAAAAGGTGCCACTTTATTTTGGGCTGTAACTGCGATGTATCTTGGTGGATTTTTCTTGTATCAGTGGAAAGAGGAATGAATGTTCTACAAAGCAGTTACAGAATTTTTACAACTGTAGCTTAGCTGTGTCTCTGCACTACTTGATGAAAAGTTAGTATGCATAAAACGGCACATTTTGAAGTCAGTTGTTGCAGTAATTTATTACTCAACAGCAAGAACGATTCTGTGAGCTAAGTGAGCTGTTTTTTACAGGTCATTAGAAAATTCCTTTGGCAGCCTTCTAGCAGAAAATCTTTTATGTTAGAAAAGGTTTTTGATCAAAATAATAATTTTCTCCTCAAGCTCACAATATTTCATTGAAACTAAAGTAAACTTTTGTGATTTTTGATGTGACACAATTATGACATCACCAACCGATTAAGAACATGATTATGTACATTGTAGATTATTTATTCGTGTTTCCATTGGTACAAGAAATGTTAAAATTTGTCAAGAAACGCAGAAGTCATAGCCCAAAAAATGTTAATTACCGTATGTTGTGAACTTGTGGTAAAAAGATCCTGCAATGCTGAGAAGAAGCTAGGACATGTTCATACAGGATGCACCAAAAAAGTAATCCCCTATTAAAAATTATGTATCTCTGAACTGGTAGGAGATTTTATCGCCAAATTTACAGCATTTTCAGATGAGGATTCAGGCCACATACCGGTATCCTGCAGATTTTATTAAAATAACAAATGTGGTTCAATAGATACCACAGTTTAAACTTTAAAGTACACTTTTTCAACTGAACATGCAGTCGCGCCCTAAATATTCAGTAATAACGAATCAAAATTCGCACAACTTTTTCGTCATCAGTTCAAATGTTTCGGTGATGAATTTCACCTGCCGTCTCGGTTTAAGCTGAGTATTCAAAATGTCCACTAGCTTCAGCAACACACGATTGAAGTCTCTTTCAGAATGACATTATTTCCCTATCAATGAACTCCTGTGACAAATCATTCCATATCGATAGCGAGGCAGTCTTCAGCTCGGCAATGTTGCGGTTTTGGCATGTATTTCTGACAGTGTCCCAGCATAGTGCCCCATACGTGATAATCCAATTGACTGAGATCTAGCGAATTCAGTGGCCATTCATTTTTTACAGGCGAGGTTATTTTTGTGCAGGAATCAGAGTTTCATTACTTGTTCACTTTTAAAAATGCACACTTAAGTTCAATTCAGTGCAACCAAATATTGCAAGGAAATTTGCATATATGGCCTGAATCCTCCTATGTAAACACTGTAAATATGGTGAAAAATTGCTATAATTCAGGAGATAACAAATTTTTCCTGGGAGATTACGTTTTTGGCACACCCTGTATATGAACTGTGTACTTGTGGATGTAGGAGTCAATGGTGGAGTGGCAGTGCAGCCTGCATTTCCAGTCAGCTCAGCTAATTCTAAGCCGTTTGTATTTGGTGGAAACGTTCAGTCGTCGACAGGCGGCTCATCGTTGTGGAATGTCCAGGTTGCTTTATGCATCAGCGTTTGACTTAGTTTGCAGTTGTAGTTTGTAATTGTACATTGTCTCTCAACATGACCCACTTTACAACACCCAATATCTTTTAGAGTTATTAGACTATTGCAATGAAATCTGATGCGCAGTATTCTGATAGTCTTGGCTGCTAAATGCGTGCATTATTTCCCATTCTACGGTCCTTTTGTAGTCGCTGAAAAAGCATTTGATGTATTTATAGAGCTTAGTAGGTGGGCTGTCATGGTGTGAGTTGAGGAGTGGCTAGTTTGCACAGTCATGGCACACCAAGAGCAGTTCTTTTCAAAGCCAGTCATGTCTATTGATAAAACATTGCGCACTACACTGGCTGTATTTTGCGTGCACTGGGCAGTGTTTCAAAGCAAGTTTACTTACTTATTCTGTCAACGTTTTAAGCTCTCATGCTGTCTGTCACTTTGAGCTGGATGCTCATCTTGCCTTACAACTGCGGTGCATCGTGTGCTGTCTGGGTAGACAGCCTGGCAGCCCAGTGAAGATAATTACATGTGTCATCCATCATCCATCTAGAGAGCTCTCATTGTGTGGCTGAACGGTGTATGGATGTTGCCATTGAACAGCTGTATACACAGGGTTAACCAATGATTGTCCTGTTGTCCTCAGACTGTGTTTGAGGACCCATGTCAGTTTCTTTATCTTATTATTTCATTATTTATGTGGAATGTTGTGTAACTTTGCAGGCTTGCGCTGCTGCTGCTCCAGCATTTGCATTAACACCTAGCTTTCAGTTTGGCCAGCAGTCGTCAAAACCTGTATACCAGTTCAAGTATGATTCTTTTTCTATCTATTAAGTTTAAGATGTATAGGATAATCTACAATATTTATTTTAAAATGCAACCAATAAAGGTTGAAATGAGATAGATGTTGAAAATTGCTGAATGGCCAACTTCCAATGTCTTTGGATTGGGTCATAGGACATAGTGTCGTGCATCACTCATCGACCTCTACCCACACACCAGATGTCACTGAGATTGAAAGATTTGATTGTGGATGAACATGCGGACGGACACAAGTACGGACGAACTTTGAGCCTAGCTTGATTAGGTCGACTTCTTGAAGGAGTTCAATAACACACACACACACACACCATTTTAATGGCCATTTTCAGACATATCTGGGTTATGGTGCTGAAGTGAGTGTTTTCAGGTGGGATGTCCCTCCTCTCAGCTACCAACAGTGTCAAAGCACTGAACGATTAATGAACATAATGTTTTTACAGAGGACACAATGTTCAGCCAAACCAATGGTGTTATTGTGTGAATTTGCTGAAGGCAAATAATAAATAAGTAACAAATAAACATAAACATGGAAAATTTAATTGTTGACAGCTCTAAAACGTCTTGGAAACACAGTATAGAATGTAATCCTATAGCCAAGTGGCATCAGATTTGGCTATGTAGACCACATACGTATTGTATATATCGTATATTTGACACGTTGTCTGTTGTGTGTCTGTACTAGTGCACAAGCGGCACCACAGAGTTCTACTACTCGAGCTAACCCAGCAACAGCCACTCAACGTGTCTTTAAGAAAGCTGCTCGTAAACTGAACCGTTGACGACTTTTGCACCTTTGTTAGACTTTAGGATAATTTCATTTAGTCTTGTAGCAGACTTCACTGTTTGCGTTAGCTAGCAGTACTGTTCAAGCATAGTTCTTATAAACAGGGTTCCAGCGCATCATTGAAAGTCCTGGAATTTTTGTTCTCTCTACATTCAAGGCCTTGAAAGTACTGGAAAACAGGGTTGGTCCTTGAAAGTCCTTGAATTTGAGTTTCTAGATCCTTGAAAGTTCTGGAATTTTTTAGCTTTTGAATACTGTAATTTGTGTGTACCATTATTGTTGGAATGATGAGGATTTAGTTAACTAGAATATACTCATTTACTTTACACATTTATTTACTTAAATAAACTGACAAAAAGGAGACTGAGTTGACGAACAGCTACATGACACACCATTGCAACTCAACAACTGTCAGTAATTTCAGCTACAGTGAAGAACTTCCGCATGTATATAGTGTACACAGCAACTCATTGAAAACTAGATATGAATGATTTACAGTATAGTTTCAGTGTAACCAATGGACATCTTTGTTGCCTATTTGCTGCCCACCTAACCTGACAAATAGTGTCCGGTATGCAGTGATGTATCAAGTACACAGACCCTCAGGTACAAGTACAAGTACAAAGTACCTATAATTTTTACTGCAAGTACATGGATGTTGCGACAAGCATCGACCAACACAAACACAGTAAGCACCAACAGCAGCAATGATGTTCATCTTTTTAACTAGTTTGTTTGAACTGCATTGCTAAACTGAACAAAGCACAACTGTCAATCACAGGGCTTGATA
>Ga0056132_1000149_pt1 | contig 14803 bp, 7 predicted proteins | sample WorMetLIZISLAND2_3_FD_71119 | JGI IMG/M metagenome (GOLD analysis project Ga0056132, IMG submission 71119) | Marine gutless worms symbiont microbial communities from Max Planck institute for Marine Microbiology, Germany - Olavius clavatus LIZARD... ...
AATCCAGAACGGTATTTCATCGTAATGTACAATAATGCCAACATTATTTCTGAAACTTACGAAGATATAGCAATGGAAAAACTGCAAATTCGTCAATTTCAATGACCCTACTCTGGTTTGACAACGCTTCTGTGATTAATGCCTTCGAATATATACAAATGATTTATATTGCTAGAAGTCAGCATCACTGACTTACATTTTGCCACTGATAGTATGGGTCTATGTTTATTAGTTTTCTCACGATTATCTTTGAAATTTGAGCCCACTTAAGTCTAAAACTGCTGGTTGAAAACTGAGTTTTACATGAAATAGCCACTCATTCTAAGTCATTCATTTTCGAGTCAATTACAGACCGACAAGGGGTAGCATATCGCCATATAATGATGCTGGCTTTATCTCTAAAGTTTCCGAAGAAGTAGCCACCTAAATCTCCAAAAATTGCCGTGCAACTGCGACAACCCCACTCTGATTTGACGCCCCCGCTAAGGGGAACCCCACAAATATCTGCATACGCCTTATATTTCCAGAAACTAGAGTCATTGGCCTATATTCATGCCACTGATAGTATGGGTATGTTCGTTCAAATATTTGCAGTTGGCTCCAAAAACTGCATCTTTTCTGCAGTCGAATGTGTATCAGTTGTTCAAGGTCATCCAAGGTCGATGATTTTGGTATCAATTGAAAGCGCATATGCTATTAGTGCGTCATTGTAACTGTGGTCCTGTCTTGCACCATTTCTGAGATACAGTGACTTATTGGCTGAAAATTGCAAATTTTCCTACCCCTGTCTTATTCAGCACCCTTACTCCCTAGGTTCCCTTTGGACATTCGTGATGACGTTTACCATGAAGAAACTAGAGTCATGGGGCTATCCTCCAGTGAAGACCACATGCTTGTACCGTGAGTCTTTTTGACACAGTGTCAGCATGTGACGGATGGACAGACGCACGGATTTACTATAGCTAATACAGCGCTTTACGTAGCAACAAGCTATGCTGACGCGCTGTATAAACTGTTTTAAACATGCTAGTAGTAGAGCTGACCTGTTGCCAGACACACCGTAAACTACAAAATCATTAATATTGATAATACCCATCATCTCATTGCCCAGTGTCAAAGTGCTGTTTATGATTTTTGAATTTTGGGTAAATTTTCAATTTTTATTCTGTACTGAATTGTTGGGGGAATGAGGGGATGACCCGTTTCTGGCAGGTATGCATTAGCATGACTTGTTCATTCTCTAAAATTTGTTAAATATTCTAGGTGCATCACCCCTTGCACCCGAGATATGAATGTCCAAAAAAGTTCATTTGGGGAGGACACTAGTCTTATTTTTCGCTCTTTGTGGACCAAAATTCATAAACTTGAATATAAATGCAGTGCAGAAGTGATCAGAGTTTACAGCACCCTTTTCTGATTGACAATATATTCTTCCAATCTGGAGATATTTGCGAAAAGTCGCAAAGTTGTCTGAAGTACTGCCAAACTTTTCATGTTTTTGGCCATCAGATTTTATTGGGTAGGTCCCTCCAAATTTCTTAAAGAATTTTATAAATCTGAGTCATCGTCGAACTTGTTGCAAAGTTTGGTGATAACGGCCAAGCTACCTCGGAGATTAAGTGGCGATTAGGAAAAAAACAAAAAATATGTAACATTCAGTGGAAATCATAATGGCCAGCACATCTGCAGGCCCTGCAGGGCAGCCATAAAAAGTGGTACAATACACAGTATGAACGATTTACAGCTAATTTCTAGAAGAACTGCTGAAACAAATGCTACAACTAATACTACAGTTACTGCCATTATAGCCAAGCCAGTCAACTTCTAACATGATCAGCTTGTCTGTCAGCTGTTGGCTAAGATGAGGTTAACATTTGTTGTATGTTGTTGTCATGTGACCAACTGACCATTTGCCAGCCAATTTCTGCAGAGTTAGTGTTGGTACTTTTACAAGCCAGATGCCATTTCTGTTATCTTACCAACAATTCAGGCAATGAAATATGCTGAATGTAGTGCAGTGATTGATGTCAACTGCAGGAATGGCAACAAATTTAAACTGTCGCCTGAAAATATTTATATTCTTAGAAGACTAATTATTTCTGGAAATGTTTATGCTTATAAGAGTGCATATTTCTAGTTGACAGTTTAAATTTGTTTCCTTACTGAGTGGCTATTGTACTGCTATTGATTATGTTGTTGCATTGCATCAGATGTTATTATTTTGTAGTAAACCAACAAGATGACGGTGCAAAATATCGCGATCGAACTGTCTACAGATGCCGTGGTCGAATGCGACGTGGTGCAAGAGTTGCACTGGATGAACAAGAAGATATGGTTGAAGCAGCTACAGCACATCATACTGCAGCTTTATACAGTAAGTCATCGAGCTGTGACCGAAGTCGTGATATAGTTGACAGTTTTGATGATGCAGATGATAGCAGGACAGTTATTAAGGATGGTCATCTAGCCGAGAAAAAGATGGACATGAAAGATGTGTTTGCTGCCCTTCCATTTGATGCTAAAAAACAGAGATGCACAGCTGCTGCTAGTGAAAGCCACAATGCACCAACCAGTGTCTGTAGAATACAGAGGTATCCATTGACTAGACTGTTTCAGATGTCGGTGCAAACAGCAATCAGAGATAACATGGGTCAGTCAGCCGGCTTTCCCTGCAGCCAGTCTGACTTAGCGTGTAGTGACAGTTCATGTTCATCACAGACAGAAGATAATAACAGCAGCGGAAGAAAGAAAAGATTTAAGCTGTCCAAATATGATCCGTCTGCTAATGTCACAGAACATAGGGTAAGTCAGCTCTCTACTGCTGACGATAAGCAGTCAGCTAATGGCAAAGACAAGGAAAGCTTGGATAGTGCTTTGGATGATAAAAGTGAAAAGAAAGAACATATTGAAGTACGTATCGAAAGAGATAATGCTGCATGTAGAGAGGTCCATCTGAATGTCCCAGAACGTAGGGTAAGTCAGCTCTCTACTGCTGACGATAAGCAGTTTGCTAATAGCAAAGACAAGGAAAGCTTGGGTAATGCTTTGGTCGATAAAAGTGAAAAGACAGAACATATGGAAGTACGTATCAAAAGAGATAATGCTGCTGCTGCATGTAGAGAGGTCCATCTGAATGTTATAGATAGATCAGTTTGTATCAACCAGAATGTAGTAGCTTGTTCTACTAACAGTGAACAGAAAGAACATGTCACAAGAGAAAATACTGCACATGTTCGTACATTACCTCTCATTGTTGCTGATTCAAAGCACATTCGGTCTGTTTGTGCCAGAGACAACCAGAAGGAAACAGTTTGCTCAACTTCTGCTTGTTCTAATAACAGTGAACAGAAAGAACATGCCACAAGAGAAAATACTGCATGTGGTCGTACAGAACCTCTCATTGTTACTGATTCGAAGTACGTTCGGTCAATCTGTGCCAGAGACAACCAGAAAGAAACAGTTTGCTCAACTTCTGCTGCATATGTTGTGGATGTGAGGAAAGACAAGCAGAGATCGTCTAACAGTCATGAAGGTTTGGAATCAGCCATTGCTGAGGTCCAGTGTACCGGTAATTTACGAAATACCCAGGAACATTGTGAGCAGTATGCTAATACAGTTTTGTCTCAGTCCAGTGCCGAAAAGTCACCAAAGAAAAAAAGTCGCAAAAAGAAGAAATCGCATGATAAGCGTGTTGCATCCCATGAAACTGAAATGAAAATAAACAGTGACGAAAAGAAAGGAGGTGACAGTAAAGTGACCAAGTCGGCACAGAATGATCATAGATGTAAGAATACGGCTGACACAAGGAAAGTGGAAATTGGAGATGAAGCTATGAAGAGAGGTGACTTATGCAGCAGAGATACCAGTCAGACAAGTCAAAATTTGCTCCATTCTGTCCAAGATCAGAAACTGTCCAGGAGCTGTACTGTTTTGGAGAGAGGTATAAGCAGTGCTTCAGGCAAGCCAAGGAGTTTGGCTGGGAATGGACGTCATGTTGTAAGTGGTAAAGCTTTATCTGGTGACTGCAGTGGCTCTACATGTTCAACGCATATGTCAGCTGATTGTCAGTCCTCTGCTTCAAACATGGAGGAAAACTGGGCTGCAAAAATGAGTGATTGTCACAGAACACATGCAAATAGAGTTGCAAGCCAGTACCAAGGTAGCAGATTACCATCAGCGAAGCAATTTTTGCATCTCAGCACTCTGAAGTATTCCTCAAAGCCTGTTGTCAATGTTGATCAGCACCGTGGCAGTGTCAACAACAGTTCTGAAGAGGTTAGTATTTCTGAGGACTGGGAAGCTGATCTTTTTATATTCTCACCTTCAGAACAGAACGTGAATGTTGCTGATAATGTGGGAGAAACATGTGCAGAAGATGATATATGTGCTGCTGATAATAATGACAGCTTAACATCAGCCTTGGAGAGTGTTGCAGAGGTTCCCAGTCAACCACTGCAACAGACTGACACCAATATAGATCATGATGTTAACAATGATTCACCTTCGTCAGATAACGTGAACATCCAGTCTGAATTGTACGATGCTGTCACAGGTGAGGCACCACTGGCTAAAGAAACAAGCAACTCAGTCAAATGTTATGCAGATGTTGACCATGAAACCAGTGGTGTTCCTGCATATGATGCACCAGCAGTTAACTGTGGCAACCCAGATATGGACATATATGACTACAGTTTTGCTGATGTTGCTTTGCCAGTTGATGCCAAATCTACTAATATGCTATCATGTGGTTCAGCTACAGAACAGTACAAACAGTATTCAGTGTCTGATGAAGTTATCGAGCCATATGAGGTTGGAGCTGATGACTGTCTTACCAGTCTACAGTCAGACAAATGTTCTGATGAAATTTCCATTGGTAAACAGCATATTATTGTCACGTCATTGTCTGCTGTTGTTTTCAGTAAAAATACAGTGTGACAGTGCAAAGTATAAGAGTTATCTGTAAAATAGCAGCAGATCAAATTGACACATGCATTTATTTGAATAATTCGTCTCAATTTGACTAAAAATGATTTAGTCAAGTGTTAATGCAATTATTGTTGATTGATAATGCTGATTAATCAGACAGTCACTTGAAGTGATCAAACATACCTGTAGTTTAAGCTGTTGGATTTGTAGTTTTGATGTAATTGTTGCATGTAGCTCGGAACATCCTAATCAGAATCTGTATTTGATTCAAAGCCAAATGCATAATAAGAATTCATCACCATAAGAGTAATTTTATTATTAGGCCGCATAGCAGCTTAGCTGGCTATTAATCTCATTGTTTTGTTCCTGTTCTTACATGAGTGGTGCACAGCAATGTACATCCTTTCTGTTTTTCGCTGTCTAATCTTGGAGGTCATTTGGCCGATCGTCATCAAACTTTGCCACATGATCAGTGGTGACTCATATTTACAAATATATGTCATAAATTTGGTGGGCCATCCCCTGAAAATTTGGTGGCCCAAAAACGTCAAAATTTTGGTGCGATTTCTGACAACTTGGCGACTTGATCACAAACATCTCCGGACTGCAACAAGACATCGTCAATCAGCAAACGGCGTTGCTAACTGCGATCACCCCCATGCAGGCTTACTTAATTTGTTGAACTTTGGCAGCTCACGAAATGATAAAAATAGGACCAGAATTTCAACGCATCCCAAATCAGCATATTCAGGTGCTCGTATCTCGAGTGCTAAGGGCCTCTGTTATGTGAAAATTAAAGTTCGGAAGTTGGCCAAAAAATTGGCGTATTTTATATCATCCAGGATTATGGGGAGAATTGTACTAAAATTTTGTGTGTGATATAACCTGGTATACTCGTGAACATTTTGGCAGTCCATCCCCTATACGTTTCAGAGGCGAAAAAATTACATCTCAAGTTCACAATGCAACAAGATGTCGCCTATGAGAATACGGCTTTGCAAACAAAAAATGTCTCCTTCACATTATGACCCACTGGTGTATTTTGGTCCATAAATGGCAAAATAAAACCCCACCATGGTCGATTATTGTTGCGATAGTATGCTATCTCCAACGTTCAGAAAGTAAACTCTGCAAAAATTTCACAAATGCTTGAGAATGATTTATCATTATTAACACACTCTGAGTTAAAATTCCAAAAATGTAAGCTAGTGTATTTGGCTTATATTGTCAGGGTTTATAGTGGGAATCGCACTAAAACTTTCCATTCTGTGTCTTGGTATGCGGATAAAATTTTTGTTTCAAATTTTGGGGTCCTTCTCCCCTAAGATTTTACAGCAGAAAAACTTTTTGTTGTGATAAATTGCCATTCTGGGTTTATGTCTTTGTGTAGATGATGGAAAGAGATATTGTCACAGTCACTATTATGATCGGATATCGCATGGTGAAATGTCTTACATGCCACATTCGATTATCACAGATTCAGATGTTGCATTCTCAGCAACATTCAAAGGTAGTCTGCACCAACATATATGACACTTTAGCCACATATATGACACTTTAGCCACAGGTCTACACCAAAGTGGCCCACGAATCAAAATGGCCCGGTCCAAAATGGCCCATAAATTTTCAATATGTCCAAAACGGCCATGGCAAGGTCCAAAACGGCCCACTGACATGTCCAAAACGACCCAAGGCAAGGTTCGAAACGACCTACGGATTAAAACAGTCCATAAATCATGTCACATGGGCCGTTTTTGTCATTTCCGTTATCCACAGATCTTATACATGCCCCTTCCTGCAGCCAAAATGCTCCAGAACAATTTAGAAGTCACGTGGTACAGACAGGCAGTGGGCACATGAGCCATCAAGTGGGGACTGCAGGGTGTCAAAATTGTCCAAACTGTATCTTCCACTTATGTATAAAGAGGCCCATCATCGACTTTTACAGCCATTTTGCAGGTTTACCTGTAAATAACCATGGGAAAAGCCGGGGGAAAACTTCAGATTGCTGGAGCAGTACCTTTTACAGGTCAGATGCACTTAGTGACGCCTAACCACCATTGCCAAATCACTTTAGGCAAAAGAAATCCAAGTTGTGTTTTGTCATTTTATGAGTCATTGATTGTGTTTAATCTCACATTGGCTGTTGCTGCTCGTGGTCGTCACATTCTTTCCTATGTGTTTGTGTTACGATAGCTTTATTAAAGTTGCATTTTACAGATATTTTCTTGCAAGTGTCATGATTTCGAATTTGTTGATTTATTTTGTTTTTACTTTTACAGCTCAGTCATAAATTAACAGGGGTAGATTAGACCACTTGGTTTCCTGATTCCAACCGGGTAGGCCAGTCTGCTGAACATGGCAATGGACCGATCTGTTGCAATTCTGGACTCTGACTGCTAAAAGTTAAAACCAAAACTTTCATGATTAATTTTACTGCATAAAAAGGGAATTGATCTGTGCTTTGCTGTTTGCTTTGCTTTGTTGTGAAGTCACATGCACAGGTTGCAGGGTTCTCTATCCTCCAACAACTATGGTTCCATTCTCCAGAACAACCAATTTTCCCTTCCCTTTCCTGTTTTTATCTTTTTCTCCTTTCCGTTCCAGAGTTAACCTTAACTCTTGCTGTGAAATGGATCCCTACAACCAGCTAAGGACCAGTAAGCTGTCCCAGAGGAGTGTAGAGCGAAGCCCCAGAAGCGAAATCTAAACTGAACCCGAAACTAATAGAACTAACAACGCCTGCCAACGCAGATTTCAGTGCATTTCTAGAGTTATGCTTATGATATCCGAAAAGCTATCATGCATACATGTAGTACGGTAACCATTAACCCTTCGACGGGAAGCCGGGGTCAAATTGACCCCAGACCCTATAAATTGTTTAATATTGAAAACTGGTTTTAACTTATGTAAGCCACATTTCGTGACTTTTAATATTTTTCCATTGGCTTTAATTTGTGACTCTTAGTTCATGTTTATGCCGATAGGGGGCGCTGCTATTGAGACGTTCTCGACACCCCCTGCGCACAACTCGTGTCGCTGTCATAATGACCTGTAGAAGCTTGACAATTGACTTGTAATTTCGATAAAATATTATCACAAGACGTCTGTAAAATTGAATTTAAGTGTGAAATGACAAACTGACACACTTGCTACTTCGAGTAAAATCCTTTTTCTTTACTTACTTACTGCTTTGCGATATTTTTGGTCTATCTGCTTACGTTACGATAAGAATAGAATAGCATTATGTAGCTAGACTGGAAAATGAAAAGCAGTCTGTTAGTCTGTTGCAGAAGATGTAAAGACAACAATATTTTCCAAATTCGTTACCATGACATCAAGGACGGCCATGCTAAAATGTAGGCCTAAATGCCACCGTGCGACTCCCAAAACCGCCTGTTTGATACTAACATCTTAGAGATACATCTTATACAAGCCGACTTATGTCAAATTTTGTGTTCAAGTTTTCCAAAATTCGATGGTAAAAATTTAAATGCCAGCATTTATTTGTGCGACCCTGTAAATGTCCTCTTTGATGCAAAGATCTTGGTGCTATCCTTAGGCCTACAAGCCGACTTATAGCAAATTTTGCGTGCAAATTATCCAAATTTCGTTACTATGGCAACAAGGGTTGGTCGTAGTGAAATTCAAATGACACAATTTGATTGTCCGACCCCCGAAAACTCACTCTTTGATGCAAAGATCTAAAAGATATCTATAATAAAAGCCGAGTTATAGCACATTTTGTGTTCAAATTCCCAAAAAATTTGTTACCTTGCTAACATGATAAGTATTACATAATAAACAATACTATATAAGGCGCTCTTAAGAGTGCATATCTCCGACAAATGAATTTTTACAAAAATAAATTTTAACTTGTGTGCCAACTTTGCAGTCCGTAGATTTAACTGTTCTGTGGCTATTGGCAACTAACGCCCGAAAAATTTAGGGTCATGTGACCTGGGCTATGGCCCCTTTTCAAAAAGTTGTAACGCTCTGTGTCTGGACTGTCACTGGGAACGTGCACGTCAAAAATGAAGTTCGTAGCTCTAACACAACTGGCTGAATGCGCCATAATATACGTGGGGTCAAATTGACCCCGGCTTCCCGTCGGCATTAAAAAATGGGCTTCCCGTCAGTAAGGGTTAAACCATTCATGGAGTGACAATAAAAGGTATTGGCATAGCCAAGAGACAAAGCCGTTGTCTTTAGAGGCAAAGCCATTGTCCCCTAATTCCATTGAGGGAAATGACATCGGAGTAAACTCTCGGCAAAAAAATTCTCGCTGGCTGTGGTTGCTTCATTTGGTTCAGCCGGAAATTGTACCACCATGGGGCCACAGGCTTTGAAAATCATATCAAGGGTAAAAGCACAAAGGCACAGAAATTTCTTGCTGACTTTGCTCACTGAATAAGGATATTAACAGCTTCAAAAGCTTACCACTGGAGTAGCCATGGCAGCCAGCACACATGCATGCTGCATCCCTCCACTGATAATTTTATCAAGGAAAAGGCACAGAAGGGGCAAGAAACTTTCTCACTACACTCACTTGATCGTTTATAACCCCAATCAGCAATCATGGCTACTATGGTATGAGAATTGAGAAGGGAGCGTTTAACAGTGAAAATAATAGAGTACAAGAAAGCTGAGCTATCGCAAAGATGACCGCGCGATGTGCCCTATATGTGGGTGCTGTGAAAATTTTTGAGAGTCCCTGAGTACGCCCACGGCTACTTTTGCCAAAATTTTTAATGGGCTTTTGTTCCAATCGATCCTATGAATGTGTGTACAAAATTTGAAGTTCGTAGCTTGAGTACCCCTATTATCTCAGGAATGGTCGTGAGATAATAGGGGGTACTCAAAAAATTTGGGCAGTCTCTGGATATGCCCACGCTCCCTTTTGTCCCAAATTTTTCATGGGCTTTTGTTCGGATGGACCCTGTGAATGTACCTGCCAAATTTGAAGTTCGTAGCTTTACCCATTTGGGCCGTTCCTGAGATAATAGAGGGTGGCCAAAAAATTTGGGCAGTTCCTGCATACGCCCACGGTCCCTTTTCTCTCAAATTTTTTATGGGTTTTTGTTCGGATGGACGGTGTGAATATACTTGCCTACTTTGAAGTTTGTAGCTTTACCCGTTCCTGAGATAATAGAGATTGAAGTTTTGGGTTGGGGTTGCGAACCCCCAGTCTTCGGGAAGGGCTGGCCGTAGGGGTTCGGGGATGGTACTGTTCGAAAGAACTTTGGTGAGTTCCTATAAGCCCCCAATAGTAACTTTTCATCTATCTTTAGGCGTTTCAGAGATATTGCCACTTTTATGCTCCAGCACTTTCCACTTTCCCATGTTTCCCTAGAAGTAGGTGGATAGCCTTTGGGCTACAAAGAGCGAAGATGTTGGGCTAATTTTCCGTGCAGTTAGTTTCCAGGATTTCCAACTTACGTGATCCTGATCCACCAGCATCACAGATGGATGGATGGACAGATGGACAGACGGACAGACGACATGCAATTTCAATACCGCACTTTGCACTGCAGTGCATCGCACAGTAAAAATCAGTTAGTGGGAAAATGTGGCAGTAAAGTATAAACGTTTTGCATCCTGGAAAAATTTCTGCATTGCAATGCCATTCTGCGTGCTATAAGTGTAATAATACTGCATAACAGATAGCTTTAATAGATGACGTATTATAATAGTTATTAATTATTATATCTGTAAATATAAGCTCACAGTTTAACAATATTATAGTTTAATAGGTGCAGTTAAACCTTTAATAAGATCCCCCCAAAAAATTGTGGTGCATCCCCCCCAAAAATGTGGTATACATTGTCACCATTGATTGATGCCCTTGGCAGGGGTTGTGAGTTTGTTTAGTCTTCAGTTCAGTTTAGATTTTGCTTCAGAGTAGATAGATTTTACAATTTTGACTTTATCTTGTTTACTGTGCTATAATAGTGGAATGTATGAAGTGTTTCATTTTGGCTGGTGATTTGGTAAAAAAGTGGGGATATGGGACTATTTGCGACAAATTAGTAAAGATGTGCCGGTGGGGATGATGAGCCAGGGCTTCTATGAAGAGCCAGTCCACCACTGTAAATTTAACGGAATATGTAACGCAAGAAGTGGAGTTAATTTGCTGAGTGATTGTTGTAGGTGTCAAATCAATATCAGATGAAGAGATGAAGGAGAACTCTGATCAGAACTTTCCAGTCAGAGAGCGGTGTATGGCTGTGCCAGTTGGTCCCCGGAACCCTGGCAGTTTGGATGTGGAAAAGACCTGGGGTCGAATTGGGTCTTCAACTTACGGCCAGGTTTTACCACGAAAGACACGTGTTTCATCTGAACCACCTTCCATTCGTTTCCGTTCACCTTCACCTTCCATCACATGGCATGCACCACCAACGAGAGGAGCTTCACAGCGGCCATGCGTTACACCACTACCAGTGTCACCATCGCATCCACTGCTGCCACTTCAGGTGACAACTGAACAACAACCAGCCACAACAGCTTTGCAGCAGTCACATCCACAACAAGTAGCATCTGAACAAAGTGAACTACAGGGGACGGCTTTGCATGCTGGAAACAGTTTCGACTTAAACAGTGGGTTTCAGACAATGGAACTTGTAAGTCCAGCTTCCACGTCTAAAGTGCCAAATAAGGAGATGCACAAACGTTATCGGTGTGACAGTTACAGCAAGACGACAGCAAAGCCACTTTTTGCAGTTCAGGGTTCCAAAAAGAACTTAGGCAGAGTGGTGGCACATAGTGATGCACTGGATAAGAATCAGAACATTTATGATCCATCAAAAGACACAGCCAGAAATTATGGCTGGGATGCACCAGTAACTCCTCAAAACTCTGATAGTTTTGAGTCTAACTTGCAAACGGTGATTCCGTCAGTGATGCCACCTCCATTCCCTTTGCCATCTGCGAGTCAGCTTTGTTCACCTTCGTCACATGTTCCTAATTTTCCCAGCTGGCAGCCGGTGCCATCCACAGAAACCATATATCAGCCACCTTTGCCTTCAACGTTGCAGCTATCTTCCCCGCCGCCACCTCTACCCTCACCGATGCCTCAGCAGGGAAATTCATGGCAACCTTGCCATACACGGATGATGCAACCACCCTCACCACTGCTACCACCTCCACCGCCGCCGCCGCCGCCACCACCAGTAACGTCTGAACAGAAGACAGTCATGGAAACTTCATCTCATCCATGTGAAACACAGTTACAGCTGTGTCCACCGCCTCCAACAGTAGCGTCTGATCAGCTGGGAGCCATGAGAAATCCACGGAAACCGCATCGAAAACCGTTGTTGCAGCAACCGCCACCTGCAATGTCTATGTCGGCAAACCAGTTGCATCGGAAAGCTCAGAATGGTTTCAGTTCGACTGAGGGATTTCAGACAGTTGAAGATGTAAGTCCAGCTAATTCACAGAAACCGCGTGGAAAACCACTGCTGCAACAGTCGCCACCTGCACGGTGTGTGTGGGCAAACCAGTTGCATCGGAAAGCTCAAAATGATTTTGGTTGGACTAAGGAAAGTCAGACAGCTGAAGGTGTAAGTCCAGCTACTGTACTGGAAGGAGTAAAGAATATGCCAGAGTGCTTGACCGGAGTCAGCTATAACAAGGCCACATCAAAACCACTTTTTCAAAGTGTAGGTTCAAATAGTGACTGTGGAATGGACGAGGATGACAGTGTTCCTGTTTCGTGGGAAGACATTGAAGACTCGGAATTTCCTCCGCTCAAATCACTTGCATCAGCAGCCGACAGCAGTGACTGCTGTGATGCTGGTACTGCCGATGACTGGTTTAATGTGAAGCCAGGACAGCTTGAAGCCTCAAAGTGGTCAATGACGTTCTCTAAACAAGCAGTCACTCCACCTTTGCAGTGCACTGGGTTTGCTGCTCACAAAGCCGCATCATTTTCAGCTCCAGCTGCTGCACATCCGAAGAACTGTGACAAGAAAAAGAAGAGGCAATCCCTTAACCTGTTTCGGCCTGATAGAGATGATGAGAATAGTGAGTCAGTGACAGATTGGAGCGAACAGTTCAAGACGCGCTATGAATCTGTGATAACACCCTTCTACGACAGCCACTGTCATTTGGACTTCTTATTTCGGCGCTCTGCTTTCAGAGGATCATTCGCTAACTACCGACAATCCTTTGCCAACACATTTCCCTCTAATTTTGCAGGATGCGTTTCCGTCTTTTGTAACCCAAAGTCGTGGGCTTATGAATCACAAGGTAAGATCTTTGTATTTCTGTTTCAGCTGTACGTTATATGAATAACTGAATATGTTGCAAAACTGCCAAGTGTTTCAGTGGACTTATTCTGTTTATTTAATGGATTGTATGTAACTGGATGTGTTTTTATGTTTAATGTGGCCATTGTCTGTTTCTGATCACGTTACATCAGTGCTGTTTAATTAGAGCAGATGTTTTGCAGTTTCTGCGGACAAAAGAGATATAGATTAGATTGTATTGTAACCAGCTGTGGTCTGTTCAGCCTGTGCTGTCCGCTGATGATGTCAGAATGCCGGCTCACGCCTTCATCGCCAGTTGTGTCGATTATTGTAACAGCATCTTATACCAGACTGCTGCCATTCACCTTTGTCCTCTTCAGCTGGTGCTGAATGCTGCTGCATGTCTCGTCAAGAAGAGGAAATGGGACGGTGTCACCCCAACCGTTTGTGACAGTCTTCACTGGCTTCTAGTGCAACAGCATGTAGACTTCAAGATTTGTCTACTGATGTGCAAGTGTTTTCACCAGCTCGCCGCTCCGTACGTCTTGTCAATGATCAGTCCGGTTTCAGCGGTCTCTACGTCCGTAAAGCTTTTCAGTCACTGGTCTGTTGGCATGGAACAGTCTGCCACCGGAAATTAAGACGTCATCACTGACACTCGAACTGGCCAGCTGAAAACTGAAATGTTTTTTCGCAGCCGTCATCATTATTATTATAAGACAAAGACTACATGAAACATAAAATTCTGTAACTGAACTGAACTGTTTGATGAGCGTACTTACTCATCTACTCTGTGTGTTGAGCGGCATGTAAAACCCTACTCGCTCACTCACTTATCTGCTTATTATCATAAGAAGCTAGTTCAGATGTTACTTAATTCTGGCTGCTCACTTGACAATATTTGTTTTTAAAATATTATAAAATATTATAGGTAGACAAAAATGGGTAAAACTGCAATAGTGTATCATGCTGCATATTTTTTGATGTGCATCATGATTCAGTACTCAGTAAACGTATCTTCCAAAGAATGACCATACTTCAGGGCCCTATAAAAGCTGTCTGTGTAATAAGTTACTGTGTCAACTTGTCTCATTACTGCAGGCACAGCATGAGTAATCCTATTACAAGTCGTATATGCTCGTATGATGATGTGTATAAAATAACAGCTATGAAATGAATGATAACGGAATGGTGGTTTGATGATAATCTGTACAGGGTCACTGTTTCAGTCCGTTTTGAAAGATGAACTGGTGTGGGCCGCTGTTGGCTGTCACCCTAAGAATGCTGGCGACTATAACGATGAAGCGGAGTTTAAGCTGCGGCAGATGTTGAAACACAAGCGAACTGTTGCCTTGGGTGAAATTGGTCTCGATTATTCTGGAACGTAAGCAGTTGTTATGAAATCTTGGGTCTTATTTAAAATCTTATATCTTTTCTTAAGTCTGACAGTTTTTGCAGCACTAAGCTTCTGTTTAAGTTAGAGTTAATATTTCAGTTATGATAGTAATAGCAATAGCGCCGACAATTTCTAACGCGCCGTAACATGAATAGAGTCATTACAAGGGCGCGGCGTGGCTAACAATTTGTGATGTCACTGGATGGAGTGAAGATAAGTCTTTAATGCCGTCTTG
>Ga0056132_1000154_pt1 | contig 14644 bp, 12 predicted proteins | sample WorMetLIZISLAND2_3_FD_71119 | JGI IMG/M metagenome (GOLD analysis project Ga0056132, IMG submission 71119) | Marine gutless worms symbiont microbial communities from Max Planck institute for Marine Microbiology, Germany - Olavius clavatus LIZARD... ...
ACTACATCCCTGCTAAGCATCGTTTTTAACCCCTCGGATCTTTACTACCAGGGGTATAAAAATTTAAAAAAAATAATAACCAGTGAATTAAGGAAATGATGCAACTGCAAAAGTAAAGATCGACTATTTTGAGACATTCAATACACAGCTACAAAACAGACTGCCTCACTGCACCAATTTTCAACATTACTTCACTTAACAGTGCAAATGCAGTACTCTACATCAGTCCTCACAAAGGTTTGCAATTTACTCTATTTCACTTACAGTGAGTTTTAAACTGGTGAGTTTTACCATTAATTCAGAAAAGAAGAGACAACTACACACATACAATATAATGAATAACTTTACAATGACTGCATACAAATTGCAGAAAAACACTGTCTACTACAAATGATTGCATCTATAATATGGTGACTGACTAGCTTAACAAGTTAACAGCAGATTATTAGCAGGGCCCACGATCCAAGAATGGCGCTTTCTGCGGCACTCCACGCTGATGCTGCACATACAAGAAAAACCTTCTAGTGCATACATTGTTTACACGTTACAAGTGAAGATTCAGACAGTACAAGGACCACACTAAGTCCAGACTGTTCGTTGTAGTCCGTAGTGATGAGTGATGACACACATACACATGAGAGGTGATAATTACCAGGATATCATAGTAACCAGTGATTACCGACAATCATCAGTATGACACGGTACACAGCACTCATGTTTGAAGGAATGCATGCACGATTTATGACACTCTCTGATACAGTAAGTTTAAAAATTGAATACAATATAATCTAGTCTAATTACTGTGACACACAGTGACCACAACAAAGCAAGATACAACTGCTTTTATTACGATATATGATGAATAACTACAATGACACATAATAATAATAATAATAATAATAATTGTTATCATAATAATAACATACAAGTTTGTATAGGCCACTGCCACAGCGCCATAAGACGCAAGATGTATTTTATGACATCGAATGATGCATGAGTAACACAATGCCTGCGCTACATCTACTATACAATGTCTATCTATGATGTTTGGCAATGACCTAGAACAACCAGTACTGCATGCTACGATACTGATGAAGCTGTCTGTCTGTATCTGAAGGAAGATGCAATCAAACCTATATTCTGCAGTATTCTGTGTTTCCACCAGTGCCATAAAATTCCTCGCCAGTTCCTATAAGTCACCAGATGACATTTTGTGGGCAGCAAAAAATCGTGAGCCCTGTGTATTAGTTGCATGTGCGTCCAACATTCAGAAATAAATTATACTATCTGTTACCAAAAAATACTCCGAGCAATTAAACAACGCACAACAAACCTAAGAACAACGTACCCCATCAAAAACAAGAGATCACTGCAGAGCTCGAGGTAAAACAGTAACAATGTAACTGCAGCAACACTGTTAATAGAATTATTTTGTCAATAACTCAGAACAAGAGTTAGTCACCAGCTCGACAACAAACACGCAACGAGCACTCCAGATTGCGACAGCCACTGGCATCATTCGGAAATGGTCCATCGACAATATTATCACAGTAATACAGAGAACTTGGCCGCAGAGCTGGGCAAATGCCAACCAACAGCTTCAAAGCATCGCCCGATAGACGAAAACAACCCGACATATCCAGGTGACGCAATTTCGGAAAATATGCACTCTGAGACAATGCCCTGCAGCAAGCCATAAAATACATACATACAGTGGTAAGTTCTAAAACCTTACTCTTGTCAATACCTGTGTCATATTGCCAATTTTCAAGATTCTTTCACTGGCACACTCACGTCTTATGACACCTAGCAACACATTCGAGATGTGGTGTGATCTTTCACGATTGCTTTATTGCAAATTCTCTGCTGACTGACTGCCATTTAATGAATTTCAAAACTCGGCCAATATTTGGTAAAAACACAGATGACAGTATGGTGTCTTTTTTTTCACTCACTCATGATGTAGACAGTTCAAATACTACTGCAACCTCCAAGTTTATTTTACTGGCCAACTATTCTGGAGTTACTGAAATAAGTCAACAACATTTACTCAAGCTACATATGCAATTATTTACAATAACGTGCGCTTACAGATATCAGAACCGATGTCAGCTAAATATGAAAACGTTTATCAAGAGTATTCACACCGTAAAACAAACAAACATAAGAATTTTGTACTCTTGGGACATCTGGATTCAATACCCACCGAGACCTTTATAAGTCACTGGTAGCATTAGGAAGGAAATATGGTTTAAATTACTTACAGTTACAGGTAGACTCATCTGAGTCCTTGAAAAGGGAAATGACAAAGTTATATGGGGTGAGAAACATTGTACGAATAAAGACATTAAACACACCTGACTGCGAAATCTGTTATTCTCCAACATCCTGATATATCCAGATGCTCTAACTTGAATGATGTGTTTGTCCAGTCACTGTTATCACGAGTCTTTCCACTGCAATATTTTGCTGACGACGCGTTCAGTTGACCACAATTCATGTTAGACTGACAGCCTCTTACTGGACCTGCAGCTGCTGTAGTTGGGCTAACAATCTCGTCTGCACTAAAAGGAAGCAGTATGGGTGTACCGCTACACTGATCACTGTGTTCAACATTGCAGTTTGGAGAATAACTTAATGTCGCTGAGGTGTAGAACTGTCTGCTGGATGCATCAGTGGGACGTACACAATGAAATGTAGACGAAGATCCACACTGGAATGACTGCTGACTGACTACACTCCAGCTCTCACCAGCCGGAAGTGACTCCTGACCAGCAGGGTGTGATTCCAGCACAGAACTGACCGGCAGACTGGACGAAGAGATCGTCCTCTTTACGGACGCATCGGAGAGAAAGCATCTCAGTAGAAATGTATCGGTAACATTCTGACATCCGGCAACAATAAGCGTTGTGAGGTGAGACGCATTGACACTAACAACACAAACCAGCAGAACATCAAACTAACTCAATCAGTGAATGAGTGGGTAGAGTTTTACGTCTCACTCGACACATAACAGGTCATTTCAGACACGAGTCTTTCCAGGCAATCACTTGCTCTGGTACTGTCAAACAAAACAAGCAAAGCTCATGTATCGCTGTGAAAGAGAGCTGCAGAGATTAGCAACAGCTTTGTACCACTAAAACACCCCAAAGTCGCATAATGACCCTCTAGACATTCTGCGTTTTCAGTCCTTTTTGGTCTACTATTTACTACAACTGGACACTGCGCTTACTCAGTGCAGGCAATGGTGGGACTGTCTACTAGCGACATCTGGTGAAAAATATTTAGCTTAACCCAACTTTTTCCTATAGACTTCTGTAATTACTATGGCAATAGAGCTCTGCATAGCATTAGCTAGCTGCAGCACTAAGTAGACCAAACACACAAACCAAATAGAACAGCCCTATCTATAATACGTATCTGCTATAAACAGACACAATAAAATACAAAAAGACACAAAACCCCCAGCCTCTATCTCTAATAAATCTACATCAGAAAATATAGGTGACTAAGTGTTGGCCCCCACAGATGGCAGGTTTGCTAAGCCTGAATGACAGTCAGCTGGTTGAGAATCAGAATAAATGTAATGTATCTTTAACAGTACCAATAAGTCTACTCTTGTGCTCAGTGTTCAGGCAAAATCATGGCAACAACTTTCGTACACCTCTGCCTCTTCAAAAGTCTTTCAAAATGTTGATTATATCAAAAGAATATAAATACGAGTAGATGCCATATTGCAGCAGAACAATCAGCAAGAGAAGGAAAGCTAAGCATAACAGAAGTTTCATTAAAATATGGGACATTCACATTTTTTACAATTTTACTTTTCTTTTGCATTCTTGTGTATTTCATGTACGACTTGCATAATACAAAACCGTACATCACACAGGAAAACAATGAAAATTTACACGAAAATCAATAAATTTCATATCAATATAATATAAGTATATTGATGTACCTGGCAAGTCCGTTGTCTGAAATGTTACAATATGATAAATCCAGATATTCAATGTAAGGGCACAACTTTAGCAAATCTGTCAACTGATACACACACAATCAGAAACAGTCAGTGCATTTTAACACTAGAGTCTGTCTGCAGTGATGATTGTCACTGACAGCATCTGTGCACAAGCTGTCATGTTGAATGCCATTGCACTGTAATCACTGCACCGAGGAAAGTAACACAAGGAACAAAAATCCTCATAGCACAAACTACTGCGACAATACAAAACTTAACTGTTTCAAACCATCAAGCATGCAGATTTAGTGGCAGTTTAGCTTACTGGTAGTGTTGGTCTCGATTAAGTTACTCTATGATGGGTCTGCTTAGTACTGTGATGGGTGACCATATGCAGGTGGGTAAACCATTTTCGCACGTAACAGCCATCGAAGTCGACTCAGTTTTCTACCCTCCATGAAATGGGCTAATCAATAACAAACGGCACTGATGGATACAGTTTACTAGCTGCCTACAGGTGGGCTTGTGGCTGAAGCTGGTTGGCTTGGTGCAGAGGTCGGCCTCTGCTTGCCACTCATCCATATTCATCGTGTGATCTGACTAAACTCTTGCAATGGCTCTGCCATGATGAGTGCACAATTAACATTGTTATTACTAGTAGTAGTAGCAGTATATATCCAGTTGTATCATCAATATTCCAAGCCAGTGAGTGAGCGAGTAGTTTCTAAGCGGCACATCAGTACATAAAAAGGCCATTCAGTGCCAGAAAGGTCTTAAAAGCAGATATGTAGAAAAAAATAACAAAATGGATAAAAAATAACTGGTAAGATCAAGGCTAATAAGCTACGGTAAAACTTGAGGACTCTACTTGGAAATACAGTGCAGTACACACCATAGCATCATCAAGTATAAGTGAATTGTTGATAACAAGCTTCTGTACAAAATGACCGACGGACGGCAGTAAACAGTCAATGCAACCTTTCAATATCCGCTGCTGCCGTTCACACTGTCACATTCCACAAAGCACACTCAATACCTGCTACATGCACACACGCTATAGGCATGTAGTTTATATTAGACTACCAGTCTTTAATACATCCTGTCTGGAAAAAAGAGTCCACAGTATCTTATAACATAAAATGCTATCCGGCTAACAATATACAAATGCAATATGGTAGGTTTGCCAATCTGCCAATCTCCACTGTTAGTGAAATTGACTAACTCTGTATATTCATCATCATCATCATCATCATTAGTAATTTATAGTGCGCCGTTTACAAATTGAAAAAAAGGACAGTGGTGCATTATTAGGATAATTGATAAACTGTGACAAAATGTGTAAGTAGAAATTACGAGTGCAACTTAACTACACTAAAAATTCATCGGACATCGGACAGAATGTGAGTCAGATTAGGAACCCAGCAATTTCTATTTGCCTCTAAAGCTGCAGGAGGCTAAATGACTGACCAAAGATAGTGTGCAGCTGTCAAGACTAATACACGGTGCTGTTTCATCAACATCAGCATCAGCATCTATAGTTCTAATAGGTCTGTTACATGACTGTGAACGCCACTTATCATCAGCTTCAACAGCATCTGTAAACAAACACAACAAATGCACTGCAGCTGCAATATAGTTACTGATGTAAGACTTTACACACAATTACATTCAGCAAAACTGCTTAGTCTGAGATGTGAAATTGTAGATATACAAAACTTACAAAAACCGCTTTTTCTCCTAAAACTGCTTAAAGTTTGCCTTTGACAAACCCTATCTAACCTGGACTGACTCTGGGTAAGTGTAAGTCCTTTTCTTAATGGGACTAACTCTGGGAAAACTGGCTAGATGTACATCTGTCACTCTAATCAACGATGAACAGACATTGTATGCAATATTAACCATAACAGACTTCACCTTGTGCCCACTGAGTAGGCAGAACGTCCGTCCACAGCAATTTCTGCTTTGTTAGATGGTTCCACAGTCGGCACACTTGTGCACACCTGCAGATGTCCTGAACTGACAATCTACTGAAGATATTCAGCAGCAGTTCATTAGGAAGACTTTCAGTCGTCTTCTCAATATTCACAACAGCATCAGCAACCAAATGATCATCCTCATCACTTTCTGATGCTAAAAAGCAATCAAGTTAAAATATTATTTAGTTTTATGTTAACTTACAATAAAATTACAATATGCAATTCGCACAGAACAAGAAATATCTCAGCGAAGATAATGTCGGCATCACTACAACATCAGCATCAAAGTTAATTTCATGAATGACAAGAAAACAAAAGCTTTTCTGTTTATTAATCACAGTAATACAGTGGATGTTTTCAAGTGTCTTGTGTAAATAGTGAAATATAATGCTTTGTTTCCTAGAAGAAAACAGAACTAGACTTAAAATTTCAAGGACTGGAACAAAATAAGATCAAAAAAGATTCAATTTTCAAAATGAGAACGGCAAGAAATGAAATAAATGCTTTTCAGATAAACGAAAATTAAATGAAAATGTAAATGATCATTTGTGAATAAGAACTGAAATAAAAGCATGCCCCGACAAAAATAACACTAATTACAAATATTTTCCACATCATCAATCAAATCATGTACTAAGAACAACCATACATCTCAGCAGAACATTACACGAAGAGCTGGTTTCTTTCTCGCATTCTGTCCATGTGAACTTCTCTTGTTCCTGTCGTTTCTGGTGAAGTTCAATTACTCGCACTCTCAACTCACACAGTTCATCATATGAGAAATGTTCCAACAACAGAGGCTGGAATACCTAGACAATCACAACACGGTATAACACTTTGTACACGCATAAGTCTGCATGTAGCCAAAAACAGTATGTTGCATAAAACATCAAGTGATCACTGACCACTGATCACTTGAAGTATCTCAAAAATATCCTGAACATGCTTGGTAATTACAACTGTCTAAGACAAGACAAAGAGAAAATAACACGAAATACGACTTAGCCCACCAAAACTCTATGTCAAATGAGTGAGTAGTTTCTTAATGGCACATCAGCACATTCAGTATCATGAACGTTTTAAGTAAAAGCAACTATGAAGAGGAAATGAAGAAAAATATATTTAAACATGATATAACTTTCAACTGCCTATGAGTGTAGAGTATGATCATAACACATGACTTAGAATACCAAACATTAACTATCTCACATAAGTCTGTATAATACAGGTGACAGAAGGATTTTAACTGAATCACAGAGGCGTAAACTTGCCTCCTCTTCTTCTTGCATGTGTGGCAGAAATGAACTGGTAAACTCTTCAAGCTCTTTCGTTAGCTGCAATCCGTAGTTTATTCGATCCTGGACCGTGCTTTTACTGAAACCATCTTGCAATAACTGCAACATTTCTGTCATTTCTGTCAACCGGCTTTCCTACAGTTGGACAACCAGAACAACGAAGACATGACAAACAATCTCAGTAATAAGAATATGTAGAAAAAATATACCTGCCGGTATACATTGTGTACCTAAATATCTTAAGGCTCAGACGTAACCAAAATGAACCAAAACGTATGTATGTAAAACATGTATGTAAAATGCAGGATTTTTTCTGGTACACTAGAGCAATAATAGCCAAAGACCTTTCCTGTCCCACTTATACGTGTGATAGCAGGAATCAAAAACCAGATCGCAGCTGTTCAAAAACACAATGCAGAACAGTGATTAATGTAACGGATTTACTACATCTGGTTGCGTGACCCTGAAAAATAGACAATAAGACTACTCTTTAAAGTCAGGTGCCACATTTAGTGACTCTTAGTGCAATTTGTGTATTCTGTTTTATTTTGAATTTTATCTAACAGTGTTTATATATCCAGCATCTGCTGCCAAACATAATAAACGAATGTGGAATGTGGAAAGGTGCGAAATACTGTATGCTATGCTTATATAAACTGACTTAATGTCTCTATAGTTAACTGAATAAGTGTCGTCTGGTAAAAATTCACTTCTTATACTGGTAAGTTGTAAAAGTCAAAACCACAACACTGCAGGCAGTAAAACAAACAGAAAAGAAACAAAAAAAAGAAACAAAATGAGAACAACAAAAGTGACAGTTAACGAACCTTGTGACAACTGCAAACAGCTTCGTTGTTTCTCATTTTTGAACGCAGCTTTCTCATGATCAGTTTGTTTTCGATCTGTTCATGACTCTTAAACTCTGTAAATGTTCGATACAATGAATCCAACAGTAGCTGCATATCAACAGTGCTCGAAAAGTTTGTACTTTTCACCTGCATACAGCAAACAGCCCACAAGTTCACCAAATCACATCTTGCAAACATGATCACTTCAGAAATCAGTCCAATCGCAAATACTTGCCAGTGGTATACGATATCACGACACTTTCAGCATGGTGAACCAAAAAGCTGTTACCATAAAGTGAGCGAGTAGTTTCAAAGCGGCACATCAGCACATTAAAAGCCATTCCATGCTATCGTGATGAGCATAATATGTATTTAACAACGTAAACTAACTGAGTGAGCGAGCAGTTTCTTAATTCCATGCTAACACAGCATAGGCTATATATCTCTTGTAAGGCAATAACTGGTGAACTGATGTTTATATTCTCTAAGGTCAGTTCTTCAGAGCATGCATCTGAGAAAGCACACCAGTCTGCTTTGAGTAATTTCCATGGCAGAGCATCGCAGTGATCTACCTGCCTGCATATGTGAGTGAGCAGTTTCTTAAGGGCACATCATATGCCTGCATATGTACAGTGACAGTTATTCTGTCTGGACATTCATCTGTTACATCGTCAGTTAGTGCTCCGAGCGAATGAAAGTATATGTTTCTCAACTTGCTTGAAAGTTTATGTTCTAAAACTGACATTTGCTGTTACAAAGAGCGAGAAGCTGTTCACACACAGAGGCATTATGAGCACAGTCTGCTCACTGTTTGATCTGCTACGGCTCGTCAGTCCCTTCACCTTGCCGGCAAAGCGTATCATGCAGGAGCTGTGCATAAAGAAGATGAATTGGGATGATGAACTTCCAGATATCGAGCTCAACTCATGGAAGGAATGGACCAGAGATCTGTTAAGATGGATATGCTGTTTCTTCTCAGTTTCCAGTCTGTTCAGTCTGCAGACGAAATTCTTTCTGCATTTGAAAACTTGTTAAACTTAAGATTTGCAGCTGCAATCCTGACTTATTTCTGGTTTCAGCTCTGTATTTGGTTGACCAGTGCTGGTCATAGATGCCTGTACTCGCACAGACTGCACAAAAGCTTACAGACTGCTATTGCGAGTAAGCAATTTTGTCACAGTAAATTTCGACCACTGTATACATCATCTAAGAAATTGTGGACACACTTAGACCTTGGCAGCTCACCTTCACCTGAAGCGAAAGCTTAAAAGTGCTAAACAACAGAAACTATATGAAATAACTGCTAAGTTTCCTGGCAATCCAAGGTACGACAGTTGAGCATTGCATGCATCAGATAACAGCAAAGTCTGCATGAGGAATGATGTACGATCAGCAGTGTATGCTGCCTTGTATCATGCAGCAGATCAAAAGCCCCAAAGACATCCGCGTGACAATGACTATCTGTCAATGCCATCCAGGTCAACACTGCAGCAACACACTGACGTCATTCGTGCTGAGCCAGTAATTGCTAATGACATAATCATTTATACAACAGTAAAGTAAAAGAAGGTCACGTGTATAAATTTTTTCGCACAAAGGGCGATGAGTATAGATGTTGTCGATGCAAAGAACTTGGCGAATACAGAGCCATTCGCATTATCAACGACACGGTTGTCGGGCGTAAGTCACCGGAAGAAGGACATCATCCCGACTGCGAGCCGTTGCCGGAAGCGGCAGTTCTTGCTGCTAAAGTCGACCGCGATATGCGACACAAAGTCAGAACGCATGGAAAGAGACCTCGCGACGCCTTCAACAACATGACGGCGAGTGTCGCCAAACGTTTCAAGACATCCGATGAGCAGGTACATAGTTAATGCAAGGCTAAATAGTAAGATTTTTGCTGTTTTAGTTCTGTAACCTCACGTCGTCCTTTGTGTTGCATGATCTCTGCCATACTGAATTCCGTCCAACCAGAAGTAATGCCTTATGCCATGTATGGAGATCGCCATTTGAATTTGGATCAAACCGGAAATAGCGTCATTTGAAGTACGGAATGAACATAGGCAATGTATTTGCTTGCATTTTCCCGAGTAGTGACTCGTGGGAAATGTTCCGGCTGCACACCAGCGACTACCTACGACACTGTAAGGATTGCGGCCGCCGTAGCATTAGTCTCCGTTGCTTGTGAAGCGCTGTAGCTTTAGACTCCATAGTTTTTGTCGTCCCGCCCCTTTCAGCGGTTGAGCCTATACCGCTCTTGACGTTGCATCGTCACTACTGCCCCATAGGCTCCAAGTAGCCTCCGCATACCCCCAGTCCGCGTACTGGAAGTTGGGCATCGCACTCTCTCTCTCTAGGTCCGCCCCAGGCTCCACGTAGCCTCCCCTACAGTACGATGCTAGTATTACTAGAGTTCATTCCCTTTTGTTTACTACTACACTACTTTCCCCTAATTTGTCCTGGTTATTTAAGAAATTCATCACTCCCCTCTTGGTTTCGTGGTTCTTGGTTTCGGTTATTTTGTTTATCGGGTTTTCTCTCCCCGAACATCTGCTGCCGCTTGAAGTTTGTCTGTGCAGCTGCTGATCAACACAAGATGTTATATGGAACTTCAAGTTATTCTCTGGATACAGACACAGAGATCTTACGGACAAGTTAAGTTGACGAACTACTACTTCGATGATTATCTGATGACGTTCTCGATGACACTTACTGTTGCCGACGATAATGATGATTTTACCTACGATGTTGCTGATGATGTGTTCTCTACCACCGCTCCTATCGACGACGTTAACTCTCGTCGATGTGCTGATATGACTTTGTTACTATACCAGTCCAGCTTTTGCTGATGAACATCTTTTCACCGTCGATTATGGACTACTACTTCTATATACCGCACTTGTCTTCTACGCCGATCATGGATTTTCTACATCTCAAGCCCCTGAAGGTCCTCTGAGATAGTTGTAACTGTTGCCGAGTTGTTAAGTGGACACTGGATGATCATCGACAATTCTTCTCTGCCAGACTTGACTTTATATTTTACCATTCATGATTGTGTATTATGAATCAGAACATCCTGGCCTGCCAAATTCATTGTATTGTATTATTGCTTAGTGTTCGCTATTTGTCTGTCACCCAGTGCGTTACCGCACTGCCGATATTTACTATTGTATTCACTCCCATATTTACTCAGCATTTACTCATCATTTATTCTTAATCAGCGTGCCCTGGAGCACTATTTGCTGCTGTTAGAGTCGCTAATTAACTCTAACCCCTGCCTCTGTGTGAGACCCTTAATCAGATTGCCTTGAGCAGACATAGCTTGCTGCAGTGCTCGCTGATTGACACTGCCTTTGCCTCTGTGTGAGATACCAATCACATCGCCATGTGCGCCCTATTTGCTTAGCTATTGACTTGCTAATTTTTGGTCAGCCTTTGCTCTTGGATGCATACTGCATCCGTGGATGTTCTGCATTGTATGATAACTTGTATTGTATTCCTGCTTTGTATTATTGTGTTCTTGTTATTGCATTTCCTTTTTCAGTCTACAGTGAGTACTGGTTGTCTCCATTCTCCTACACCCCATGTCTGCTTGTGTTTGCTTGTTTGCAGGAAGGACGATCTATTTCTGTATTATTACTTGCCTATTGACATTGTGTATTATTACCTGTAACATTGAAAATTGACATTCACATTCACTGCATGTATACTCTTTGCTTCCCTAATTGTTGGGAACAGTTGCCCCTGTTCCCACTCTTATAAGTCCTTCTAAGATGAGGCAACTCGGATATTTTGCCTCCTATTATTCAGTATTGATTGATTGATTGATGATTGATGTAGCCTCTGTTGCTATTCCCTAATTTCCATTTCCGGTTTCTAAATTGCTGTAAAGTTAATTATTTTATTTGGCAACTCAAATTAATTATTATTATTTTCTTTCCCAGTTCCCTATTTTCCGACTTTAAATTCTCTGCATCTTTTTTACTTCAAATTATTTCTCCTTACACCGATGCACCAGAGGCTGGCCTCATTCCAAATATATTTCAGTACACTTCTTCACTTTCAGTTTCCCCACCCTACCCCCTTGGTTTGTTTGTGTCGGGACGACACATTTTTGAAGCTGGGGGTAGTGTAAGGATTGCGGCCGCCTATGCGTCGCATCAGCTGTCAATCATTCTCGATTAATAGTTAGTGAGAAACTCTTTTTGTCTATAGAATTTGTCGGCTCATTTTCCCACGTGTATGGATACTGTGTGGGCGTATTTCGATGTCTACCGCGGATGGGCGTTGTCGCCACTCGTCGGCCACGGACATCACTTCCTTTCCCACAACTGTCTACCGACATTGTATGATCTAGATATTAGAGTTGAGCTGTTTGAGCAATTCACTATTCGAATAACCAATGAATACTTTTGGCGAGTATCTGAGTGCTCTCCAATAGCTAATTCAACCTTTTTAGTAGAATAATTCTACCATTAATGAAACCTTCATTTTTGTACCAGTGTCCAACATTTTTCACCAGCCCATGACCTCTTGGCAACTCGAATTTAGAGTCGAGTATCCGTGTAAATCCGATTACTCTGCACAGCCCTAGAATTTTCTAGCGGATGTGGACGACTGACGTCAGGTGGTTGCCATTAATAATCTTACCGAGTGAGAAAAGTGTTCATTCATCTTCTAGCTGTTGTAGTGAGAAGACGTCTGGTGTGTTTGGAGAATTCTGAGATAGAAGCGTGCGAGTTTGTTGGAGTTTTGTGGAGAAAGTTTGATAGTTTGGAAGCGGATCTTGTCTTGTGATTGTTACGGACTGTGTGGGGAGTTGTGTGGACTGTTTCAAAGAAGGATTTTACTGGATTTTGTTGGAGTTGATTGTGGATTTGTGGAAAGAAGAGATTGTGGATTATGCTGTTGCTTGCTATTGCTGCCGTCATTTCTGTTCCTTGTCTGCCTTCCTCCTGTACCACTGGTTCGAAACTCTGTCTATCTTGATGAGGTTTTTGAGAGTTTTCCCGTCTGCTTCCACAGTTAGTTGAACCCCAGGAATTTAGCAATGGAAACTCGAAGTAAAGCCCAGCAGGAGGCCACGGGATTGGACGCAGGGGAGATAACGATTGGCCAGGCTGAGACTCGGCCGGCTCGTGACCCAAGCCCTCCTATCCTTACTCCTGTGGGATTCCAGACAACACCAGTGCCAAGTGATGATAATGTTGATGATACAGAACAGCACCAGAAGCCGTCTAACATCACATCCGAGTCTGGCAACCTTACACGACGTATCAGTTATCTAGTTGGCGCGTAGGTATATGATGGACACTGCTGTAACGGTTGGCATGTTTCTGTCACACAGCACAATTTCTTCTGCTGTGCTCTGCTGAAGTTAAAACTTGTACTTGACAACCAAGGCATGTGGGTATGTAACATGCGATAAACAAAAGGTGTAAACAAAATGGTGAAGAGAGTTAAACTATTTTCACCAGCTAATTGCATTTGTTGTTTCAAATGCAGTGAAAATAACTCTGCAGATAAACAAGACAATATTTTCCACTGCTTCTGGAATCTCGGATGTTGGAAACAGCATACAGACTTTGTCATGTGTTGTACAACACACAGTTGTCAAAACTTGACAAGACCACAACCAGTGCAGCCATTCATGTAGTACTTCAAATGCTCAATCAGTATGCAGATAATGTTTTCTATGCATTCTTGGCATGCCTGAAGTGCATCTTCACAGATGTCTATTACGTAAACATTTAGTGGTTCCACTCGTTTCTGTATAGCTACTGCTGTGGTTTTTATTATTCTTTCAGAAATATTGTGAAACCAGCTCAGTGGCATCCTGCAGAAAGAACTGTGGCCAAAGGTCTCACTGCATTACACTACTGACTGCTGAAACCTGCCATCTGGCATTCTGCAGTGAAGTCCAGCAGAAAGTAGAGGATGGAGTAGAGCAAAAGAAAGTGGATTAGAAATTGGTTCTAGCGCTTTATGACATCATTTAAAGCAGATGGGGCTAGTGTCCTGGTTTGCAGTGCAGAAACTAGTGCTGACAAGGCGTCAGCGGCAGCTGCGACTGGCATTTGCAAAACAGTACATTAGCAAGGAGTGAATTCTGGAGAAGGTGCTATTCACTAACTGCTAGGTGAAATGACTGCACTAAACAAGTTTAGCATCAACAGGAAGACTGCTGAATGCCTGCAGTTTGTTACGCCATGAAGCATCATCCCGCAGTACAATGCAGTACATGTAGTTGGCAGACAACAAACTAAACATATTGGTTGAGTCCGCTTTCTTGAGCAGGGCAAAATGTGCAACAGTTCTTGGCACCTGCAGGTACCAGCAAGTTAGGCGGTCAGTTCAGTGGAGAATTTTACCTGCAGGATGATGGGGATATTTGTCACAGATCTAAATCTGTTAAGGAGTTCATTAGACAACTGCAACATAAAACTCTGGTCTGGCTACCTCAGTTACCAGACCTGAACCTGATCGAGGAAGTAAGTTGGACTACTAACTTCAGCATCACAGTGGAACTCAAGGCAAAGATTATTAGATTATTGAATGATGCCAGGG
>Ga0056132_1000156_pt1 | contig 14599 bp, 7 predicted proteins | sample WorMetLIZISLAND2_3_FD_71119 | JGI IMG/M metagenome (GOLD analysis project Ga0056132, IMG submission 71119) | Marine gutless worms symbiont microbial communities from Max Planck institute for Marine Microbiology, Germany - Olavius clavatus LIZARD... ...
GGCCGCCAACGCATTCTAGGCATATTTCAGGGCCTCAGAATCCTTCTAGTAGAAACAATGCACTACAGAACCAATCAAAAATTTGGGGGGGCCTGGGCAAGATTTGGGGGGCCTGTGCCCCCCTGGCCCCAGCCTAAAACCGCCACTGTCGCTAACGTCTTGCAGTGACTTTTGACAGACCGAGATACAAGGCCATTGCACTATCTTGCTCAGTGTTCTCTCCTCACTGTAAACAATAGAGACATGTGAACTAAAATGATTCTGCGTCTGCATGTCACTGAATTTCATTATATTACATTACACATTAGTTTATCATCTTCTGTAGATAATTGATAAATAACTTGAGGTTGTCACGTACCGTATACATGTAGCCTGTCAAGGGCGTGGCTGCAGCCGTCACACAGCGGCCTCAAGGCGTTGGGCGTCAAGGCAAGGCGTCACTAGCGTTCTGTCTGTCAGTAGTGGTGTGTTCTATTGATCGTACCAGGTGCAGCAGCAGCAGCAGTAGTCGTGTCGGAGATGCAGCTGAGAGTGCTGTACATGCAGTGCACGTTGCTTGCTGAGTACGGCCGCTGCGTGTAGGCTGCTGTCTGGCTGTTAAGTGCCTGTGTTTGGTATCTATCACTGCACTGCACTGCTGAACTGTGTGGTCGGCGTTAGTTCTGACTGGTGATAGTGAGTGACTAGTTATCAATGTGAGTCAAGATCGTTGATGCTGGCAATACGTTGTTGAAGCGCCGTTCTTCTGTAGTCACTAGTCAGTTGACATTTTTCACACGGTTGCACGAGCAGTTCATTTGAGTCGTCCATCTCGCAGGTTTGTTGTTATTGACGACAGCAACACGACAGCTGTTCCAAGTGATCTTACGGCGTCTACGTAGCGTAGTCGATGTGCCAGCGCTGATTAGCCATTAGGCTGCGCGTTGTCATTTGCTACAGTGGCATTGTTGTACAACCTTTTCGCTACGCTACCTTTTCCACTGCGATGACATGACACATGATGAGGCATCTTGCCTGGCCATTCTCTGCCTTATACTGATAATGGTAGAGTCGGACTCAGTGAGCATTAGTGCACACACAGCTTTACTACATATAGAGGCAGCACTTATTGAACGTGAGCTGGCATGAACCCAGAGTTATAGATGGTAGACTCATCTGTTCCACAACCTGCTGCTTTCTTCTGTTCTTGTAGCTTTTACACTGGTACAAATTATTGATGGCAGAGGCAGAAGAGGGAGCAAATCCACGAAGTTGAATAACAGCAGATGGCAGGCTATTAGCGATATCAATGAGTGTCATCGGCGTGAAGCCCATTGAAGAAGTGATATCCTTGCGCCATTTGTGCCATTGACTGCAGTGATAACGAAAATCACTTAAAATGAACTTATTATCACCAAAATGGATACCAGTTGAGGTAAAACGGGTAGAACGTTCTGAAGATTATTGCGCTAAGGTTGGAATCATTTAGAAATGTACCAAAACTGAGGGCACCAACTACGTAGTCAAGGAACTTTTTTCTTTTAGCATATACACAGCACTCAGAATGATGATCATTCATAATAATTTCTTATTTAAGTCTTTTTTCTTGTTATTACTTAGTACATTAAATCACTTAGTTCTTTTTTTCATAAATAATTAATTTATCTCGTTGCTTGCCAGCTATGCTGAGCATCATGATGTCAGTTGAATGTTCTGATGTAAACAATGCTGTAATTAGCTGGACGGCAGACAAAATTCACCACTGCACGCACATCAGACGGCTCGCAGGTAGGCCGGTAAGTCAGCCCACTAACTATATTTAAGTGGAGCAGTTCATGGTTTTCATGCAGTGAACCTCCAACTGGGCATCACACCTTTGATAAAGTTCAAGTCTGACGCCTTTCTGTTGCACAAATACCCTGTGATGCCTTCCTGGCTGTAAAAAGCTAAACTCACAGAATTTTCATATTTGGTTGTCTGTGTGACGTAATGTGGTACAGTTTTGAGGTCATGTAAAGTTGTTGATTGTAAATAGGCTGCTGCTGGCAGTGTACACAACATCCTGAGGATTCTCAGTTCACGACTTGGTTCTGAAGGCAATGTAAAGGACTTGAAAGACGTTACATATATCACCGAGTAAGCACTGCTTTTTGTTACTTAATACTATGTGTTATCAGTATCTGTATTACTGTGCTGTTTCAGGTTTCAAAAGACCACTTTTTAAAAAGCCCAACGCGGCAGGTTTTTCTGGTTTTGTCGGGTTTATTGTGGTTTTTTGGACAAGAATTGCTAGATGCTGTCAGATAACTATTGAGCACGAAGTGATTAATGGAAGATTTTTATGGTTAATTTCTTTAAAGAACAATGGTATAACTGTTTTCATTTAATGCTCAAAATGCAGCTTAATGAACAAAGTTTTCAGACTCATTTTAGTTAATTAATTATTTATAAAGACTTTTACTATAGTTTTTCATTATTATTGGCATGAAAAACTAAAACTGGGCTGAAATTAGGGATGGTTTTTATTGGTAGGGGTTTTAAAGTAGATTTACCTAATAAAATGGGATGGTTTTTTGTTTATGTACGTGGGTGCCTGAATCCTTTGCTGTTAACTGTTTGAAAATGTAACCTATTGGATATGTCCATAAGATACTGGTGCATGTGAACAAGATGTTAATAATTAAATTTGAATTTAAATTAAATGAAAATTATTGTCCATGTGTATTCAGATGCTTAGTACCTCCACCAAGTAAACAGAGTGAATGACAGAGATAATGTTTTTGTTCGATGTGTGTCTGTCTGTGTGTCTGTGCACAGCAGACAGGTCAAATCAGAAATATCTAATGCTATGGCCTCTAGATTTGGCAAGCTTGTTTCTGGGGACACTCTGTACACAATCCCATAAAAAATTTTCAAAAATGGGGCACACCTGACCCCCTGAATTATATTGCAGCTGTATTGCAATTGAGCAGAATGCTTTTAAGAGTTGTGAACTGGTAGGCTTACAAATTATTGTGTAAACTTTTTAAATGTTGTTTATTTGTTGTGATTATTTGCAGCATGTCTTAAAAATAACTATTTTTGTTACATGGTGCATGGATTTGAAGATTTAAAAACAGTACAGAAATGGGGAAGCATGCATATGGAAGTGCAGAGTTAATATGACGAATGACGATAAAATGTTAATGTTTCATGCAGTACCGGTAGTAAATGAACTACTGCACAGTTTGACTGAGTTCTGATTGTGGACCTTTGTGTCTGCCGAAAATGAATGAAATTAACAGCTGCTGAGGTCATTACTCGTGTTATGTCAGTTAGAGCTGACGAGCAGTGCCAGGTGTGATATAAGTGCCGAGACCGTGACACCTGCCGTGTGTGTGTCGTGTGCTGTCATGCAGGTTGATGAAAGAAGCTGTCAAGCTGGTTGATAAGTGCATGTTTCTGAATGTTCTGCTGGAGACATACAATACTGACATTCTTTCCACGTATGCCTCATTGCTTATTATCTCTCTTTAACGTACCACAGATGATAGTTGCGTGTGGATGGGCTTATGAAGTTTACACACTGTTATGTGCTAGCTATTTATAAATATACATACGTGTGTGTGTGTGTGTGTGTGTGTGTGTGTGGTAGTGTGTTAGAGAATGGAGGCTGGACTGTGCTTCACAACTGGCTACTGCACAGCAGAACTAGCGACTGCAGGAGTTTCCTCATTGAACTCTTGAAACTCTATAGACAGCTTCCAGTAACAGTTGAGTTGCTGCGGCAGAACTCTTGTGCTAAAGACATCAAACAACTGTCCAAGAGTTCCAACACAAGTATGTTGTAGCAGTAGTCTTCATCAGTAACATCAAACCTGCCAATTTCATGTTTAACTAATATTCATAGTGCTGTTGTTGTAGTTTTGTATATACTCCAGCTCACTTCATATAGAATTCATGTGAATTATTTTGTATACAACATCCTTTTGAGAGTTTCTTATCATAAATGAATGATAAACAGGTGATGGATATTAAGCGTGTCGTTGAGCTGGGCTGTTAGCTGACTGATGTGAATTGTAGTACGGTAGTGTGTATCAGATGATCTGTCATTACTCACTGGACCTGTCTTAGTGATGTATTTCTCACCAACTCCATTGCTGCTGAGAAGTCTTGGCGTGGGAGGTGTACAGTAATGTAAAGTTAACAGTGATTTTATGTAATTTAGTAATAAGTCATCTGTGAAGCTTCGTCGTGAGTTGAACCAGTTTAATATAACCTGATACTGAGCTGCACTTGTGTAGTGCAGGTGTTTATTGTCTACTGATGCAGCCTGTTTCCTTGCTTGACTGCTGTTACATTATGATTAAACAAGTAAAATGAACAGCAGTGCATTGCTTGTGATGTCGTTGTACTGTGTAAAGTTAATTCCTAGCAGTGCTTGTGTGCCTGGTGTTCTCACGTCTGTGTTACATGATGTCACGTCATGGCATCATGCAGATTGTGTGCAGTTTGTGACTGCTGAACTTGTAGTATTGCAGCCATTACTAACTACTAAGTATTGTGGAAAACTAATTAACTGTAACGACTGGTTGCTGATAGAAAATAGCAGTAGTTAATTATTGGCTGCTGTCACTAGAGAAAAGTGGTTAATTGCTCCTTACTTGTTAGAAATGCCTGTGATATCTGCCGGTGCTTTAAAACAGTGATATCACATAGTTATTACATGTTAATATTTAATCATTTTTACGGTTTATAATGAAGACAGTGTGTAATTTGGTTTTGCAGTGATGCAGGAGACTGAACAAGTAATATTAGTCAGATTAGACACTTAATGGTAGTGACAGTTGTACACCGATTGCACCGCGCCCTTGTAATGGCCCTTCCCATGTTACGGCGCGGCTTAGAAGTTGTCGTACTTATTATTGTTATTATTATTATTATCATTATGTTAGCTGTATAGAAGCCTGTTTGCGGTGTGATAGCTTAGACTGAGAGCTTAGAGCCTGCTGAGCCGAGCCGAGCTGACTGAATTGAACTGAACTGAACTGAGCTTCTGTGACTTCTGAGCTGCTTGTTGTGTGTAGGAGTTGCTGATCTATCAAAAAGTATTATTACTCGTTGGATGGATAAAGTGAAGGAGAAAAGCAGCAGTGGCAGTGCTGGTGCTGGTGTCTTTGAAGCTACCAAACATTCAGGTTTTTTATCATAAGTGAAATCAGTCCAAGTATCACGCTATAATTCTGCATTACTGACGTTATGCATGATCTGCTTTTGTTTTTGCTATCCATGTAAATGTGTGTATAAGATGTGAATTGTGACGAGATATTTCTGTATGTGACTGTGTAACAGAGCTGTCACTTCCAGCATGACTTCCAGAAGTTTTCTGTGCATAAACTGACAAGAATGCTTAATGTGAAGCAAGTGATGAATGGTGGTGTAATGAAATGTGTACTGTGTGTTAGTGATTGTCATTGGGCCTCGGCACGTGAGAAATTTGTGTGTTGCAGACAGTTCATCTAGTCGTGCTGTTCACACACAGAACCACTACAAGTCTTCGAGCAAATCGTCGTCATCGTCACTGAAAGACGAGTCGTCAAGTCGTCATTCATCGATGCTAAAAGACAGTTTGAGTGCCAAAGATGCTGATGACACTGATCCCTCGCGTGTTAAAACGCTTTGTGATTCACCGGATCACATCAGCGCAAAACTCAATCAGCGCATTTTGTCAGCAGATCACGATACTTGCAATAACAATGTAGCGTCAAATGTCGCTGACGATGACGACACTAGTAGTATTAATACAGAAAGTACATCATTGAGGACTGCTAGTCACCGACCAAAGACTGTGAAGACATTAGGCTCAAAGATGCGTTCAACAGGTAAATGTCGAACAAGCTGCAAAGCGTTTGTACATGAAGTAACATTTTACTGTGATTCTCTGCTAACATTTTTCTTTGGTCTGTGGAATATATGCCGGCTGAGTGACGAGAAAAATAATTGTTGCATTCTGTCATTGAATAGTTTCGTCTGTTCTTCACAGTTTGTTTAGTTGACTCAGTTGACTCTGCATTGTTATTTTCACAGTCATTGTCTTTGTACTAATATTATATTTTATTATTTATGCTGTAGAATCTTATAGAACTAAATTAATTCAAACAATGAATGGAATATGTAATGAGTAGGTACTGAGTGATTAGCGCTGGTGGTTAAGCTGATAGGTAAAGGTAATGATGGTAAAGGCTGTTTCTTGTGACTGTGATTCAGTGATGTGTTATACTTCAGACACTTGTGGCACTAATTAGTGGATATATTTTTTTATTAAGTTACTATGATCGTGATGATGCAGTAAGCAAAATTGCTGAAGTCACTGAGTCTGAACAGCAGTGATACCATCGTCATTTTTTGCCACTACTGGTCTTTTTTTGCATTTTTAATCAGACAACTGAAGATATCCTACCTTTTTCTATCAAATTCAGTTGACTATCTAGCATCATAATGTTTTCTTCGGCTAAAATTTAATGTCACTTGATAAGCACTATCCTTACTGTTGATAGCAACATAAACTGTTGTGAAACAGATTCTTTAAGAAAAGCTCAAACCATTCAAGCATCATTTTCGTTGCTGTTAAATCACATTCCCATCTGTGACTAGCTGCTATCTAATAAAACTTTCATGCCTTTTCTAGCAGAACGCCGGTGCTGTTGTGTGGTTCTTCTTTATCAGTCGTAGCTGTTTGTGTTGTTTTAGCATACTTGCTCTGAATCTTTAGCAGCAAACAAGTGATTGGCTTTCCATTTATACACTGCACATCTTCTTACCAAAAGGCCATTACCTTACCTTTCTCCTGTATCCTGCCTGTTAATTTACTGCCAAACATTATGTTGGTTTCTCTGGGTATTTTGAGTCTGCTACAAAATAAAATTGCGACGTTGCACTAATGTGAACTTTTATGCGGTTGTAATAAATTAACTGAAGTATCATGAATGAAATATTATAACAATGGACAGTAATTTTTTGACAGTTCAGTATACAGTTTTTCAAGACAAGACGTATGTTTTCCATCAAATTTCATGTCAGAACTTGTAGTAGGTTACCGGCACCATTCGACACTTATCATCATCATTATCTTGTTTCTGCAGCCATCTCAAAACTGATCTATTTAGCAGGGTATATGGCGTCAAGTCACCATAGCACATTTGTGATAGCATAGCTGTAAGCGTGGGCGAACATAAATTATCTTACTTGCGAATAGTTCATCTTACAGGTGCAATCTCGATGAAATCAGAATCATTTATGTTGTATATATTTCAGAATGAAAGAGGTGTTTAACATGCAGCATGTAACTGACTGCAGTGTCTTGAGTGTAATGCTGTAGCTTGATAACAGTGACAGTGAATAGCGTTCATGTGCAGAGTTCATTCAACTTGTAGTTGTTGTGCATTTGCTGTTGGCATTAGGGCTAGAGTTCGATGACCCTTTACCACCTACAAAGAAGAAATCAGTATCGCAATCCTCTGATAAAATACCCTCTAAGCTTCCCAGGTGAGTTAGCAGGAGAATTATCTGCCCTAGTTCAGTTACAGACAAAGTCAGTGTATCACATATTATCACAGTAGCTTATGTATGTGACTATGTGTGTTTGCATGTATGTGTATCTGTTGAGAATGAGATGCATTGAATCTTGCAGTTAATTTCCGCTCCTAATATTAGATGTTAACTTAGTGTTTAACACATGATAAAAAATTGACAGTGTGTAACACTGCAGACAGTGACAGTGTATATCAGTGTGCAGGATGCACCTAAAATTAATGCATAATTAAACAGAATTAGTAGTACCTGTAAAAATTTAATATCTTTCTAATTGACACAAACTACTGTCTGTCTATATGTTTCATCAACCAGATTAGCTCAGATTGTCTGCAGACTGACCTTCAGCTTAGCATGTTCAAAGGCTTTGTATGCAGTTTGTTAAATTCAGCAAGCATAGCTCAACACAGCAGCAGATTTAAATTTAATATTAAATCTGCGATGTTTCACAGACAAGAGTTAGTCGTTGAAGTCCGGGCAATACCGTTAGAACACCATCACCAGGCATGCATGCCGTCTTTTAGAAGACAAAATTATTTCCCATCAAATCATAACAGTATTCCACCAATTCTGGCAATAAATCATTTCTGTAATACTTGCTGTTGATCTTCGTCCCTTTCTTCTACAAATGCCGTTATCTGTTTCCTTGAAGCAGACATCAGGTGACACCAAGACGTGGAGCGTACTTGTTAGGATCAACAAACAAACAACTTGTTACAACTTACAACTTATCCCACATAACATGACTCGGTTATTCTTATTGTTTAATCGTGTGTTAGTGTAAAACAGCCTATAGGTAATAAAAGCCTGCTTGGTGGCCATATTGGCCAGGGAAACAAACTGATCTATTTTCAGTACGATCCAAACGTTCTGTGGAACGCGGTATCTGTCCCACTGCTGCAGTTCATACTGTTGTTGAGAACTTCAAATCTATTGGGTCACGATCTTGACCTTTAGGTCAAGTGACGTCTTTGGTCATGTGTCCATTTGATTCCCTGTATATGATTTCCTATGACTGATCCATTGGAACCAACACTGTCACTAAAGTATTTCGAAATGTTAAGGCTGAAATGTATCTGGGTCATGACCTTGACTTTCAAAGTCACATGACATCATGGGTCACGTGACCATTCGACTCACTCTGTGTCTGTAGTTTCCTACTGTAGCCCCATCCCTCTAGTTTTTGCGGGATAAGTCTCATCCAGAAATTCCAACGAGTTCCCCCTGAGCAGGGGCATCAAACAAGGGTGTGGTGGAGAAAACAAGCCATTTTCTGCCTTTATGCCTCTCTCCAGAATGGTGCAAGATACATCCAAAGTTACTACTAATGACTAATAGGAAGTTGCATGTGCAGTTTCGATTTGCACTAAGCTCGCTGACCTTGGATGACCATGAGCTGGAAAATGAGCTGGCCTATTTTACAATTTTAGGCATCAGTATCTCACAAACGGTATGCACTGCTGTCGTGCGCTTACCTTTGCGTCAGATATGCTTTCTTGTATTTAATTTTATTTTAATACATAGACATTGACAGATAGCACTTTAATGGCCGTTTTCCAGGTAAACCCAAGTTAGCTGGTTGCCCTCAATATTAGGCCACCCAGCAGCAATAGCTGGCCAGGCGGGCTTATGTTTTTACGAGCTATGTTTCTTTCTTGCTTTCTTTCTTCTTTTTTTGCCACCTAACCTCGGAGGTCCTTTGGCTGATCATCAGCAATCTTTCCCACGTGTTCGATGACGGCCCAGATTTATAGAATTGGATCAGACATTTGGAAGGCTCCTCCCCCAAAATATTTGGCAGTCCGAAACCATCAAAATTTTCGGCACAATTTCGAACGCGACGATTGCAAATATCTCTGGATTAGAACAAGTCATAGTCAGTCAGAAAACGATTTACAAACTATGATCAATCCCGTACACGCAAGCCTAATTTGATGAACTTTGGTCCACAAATGACGAAAAACAGGACCGGAGTTTTCACCCGCCCAAAATCAACTTTTTCGGATGCTCATAGTTGCGGGATAAGGGGCGATGCTCCGTTAAAACTTAGCAAGTATTGGAGGATGACCAACGCTTGCTAATGCATACCACTTGAGTATGGGTCTTCCCCAAATAATTTTTTAGCAATAAAAATTAGAAAATTAGCCAAAAATTAGGTGTATTTTGACTTATATCATGAGGGTGTGTGGGGAATCACACACACTAAACTTTTCTCATGATGTGTCCCGGTAGGGACATGAAAATTTCATCTTCCAATTTTTGAGGTCATTACTCCCTAAAATTTTGGAGCCAAAAAAATTTGTTAATTTGCTACTTTATTCAAATATTTTGAAATTATAAGAAGATATCGTAAATCGGAAACTTGGGTTGCAAACTGCAATTTCTCCCCCACGCTGTGACTTAATCCGGTGTACGTGTACTTTGCTGCACAAATGGAGAAAAATAGGAGCGGAGTTCTGACCCACCCGCAGTCAATTATTGCTGCGATAATATCTCCAATGTTTAGATGCTAAAGGTTAAACTGTGCTAAAATTTCACACAGGCTTGAGAATATCTAATGCTTACCAGTGCACCCCATCGGGGGAAGATATCATCCTCAAATTGGGCGGCCTCAAAACATCAATTTTTCTGTGTGATTTCTGTCAACCTTGTGACTTGATCGCAAATATTTCCGGAACATCATCTATCGGAAAATGGCGTTGCAAACTACGATCACTCCTGCACACGTGTGCCTAATTTGGTGAACCGACCCAACAGAACAGCATCAACTTTTTCGGACGCTCATAGCTCTGGTGATAAATGGCGGTTCCTCTTGAAATTTTTACAATAATTACAGAATGACCAAGACTTCCTAATGTATACTGCACCAGGAATGGGTGATGGGTTCAACAAGTTTTCTACGAATGATGAAATTTGGATCAGAGTTTTGATCCATCAAACCCAGGTGGCCATCAGGCTGGGCTTTGCCATGCATTTTAGTATTCAGTTTCAAGTCATCCTTATCCTAAGCATCCTCACAAGAGAGGCTGAAACTTTGTGCCAACAGAGTACTTTGGGCTGTAACCAGCCAACTTACATTAACCGCCATGACCATATCCAGTGGGATTTTGAAGCAGATTTTTGCAGCCCAGATGCCCTTCCTGTTGCCTAACCAATAGCATCAAAGCACTGAAGGCATCTAAGGAAAATACCTGTGTACTTTTTGTGATGATGAATGTAGACAGTAATGTGCAAAGCTCAGTTATCAATGCTTTGAACAGAACTCTTACTATCCAGTGTCAGCTTTGTCACCATTCACCACATCATACCGTTGTGAACTTATGAGGCAGACTCGGTCTAAGTCAGTGTTTTTCAACCTTTCAGTGAAGCAGAACCCTTTGCAGCAATTCTGATTGCTCACAGAACCCGGGTCTTTGGGGGCACTCCTGAGGCCCGGAGGGCCGAAATTCGAGGCTGCAGATGAGGGGTTCCGGAGCCCCGACCAAAAATACATTTTGGACCTACTAAGAGCCTAGAAAACGTGTCTAGTGGCCGCAAGTGTCGGACACGGTTTGATTTTTTACTGGGCACCGGCAGTCCCACAGGACCCTTGGATACCACTGGTTCTTGGATACTTGGATACTTTATGTTCCGCGGAACCCCGGTTGAAAAACACTGGTCTAAGTGGTTAACGTAATTGATCATGGAAAACTGATGGTAATTCTCAGATAATCAGTATGAGACTTACTACCAGTATCAGAGTTGATATTGGCGGACAAGGTAATGCTGTAATCCAATGTACACTATACATGTACACTAGTGAAAGCTAACTGAGATGAGTACGTGAAAGTTTAAATTAGCAGTTATCTTACTGAATTAACCAGAACTCACACTTTGTACATTTTTATTGTAGTATGCTACAGGTGATTTTATTCCCCACTTACATGAACCTATATGCTTCTTCATGATGTTTTATGGGTCATGTTTCAGTAATGTTGGTTATTGCAAGAATGTACTTTGATGCTGTTGGATGGGCGATAGGAAGGGCATCCGGCTCGTAAAAACGTGCTTCAAACCCCCTTGTGAGGCGGAGCTACGCACTGAAATGGTGCAAGCCGAACAGTGACAATGTGATGTGAGGATGCTCAGAACAAGGATAACTAGAGACTAATAATCAAGACTAATAATTAAGCTAACCCATGTCCTAGAGAATGGCCATTAAAATGGTGTGTGTGAGTGTGTGCAAAAATGTGGTGGATGGACATATTATTTATGCATAGTTTGGCTGAAATATTTGATGCTAATTTCAGCACCAAGAAGCCTGTTCCAGAGAAGAAATCGACTACAGCCACATCTACATCTTTGTCTGCAAACAGCATATCACCGTCACTTGCTTCCAAGGCTAAACCCAAAGTGATTCCTCAACGACCTCGTGGTATGTAGAAGGAAATGCTGGCGTTTATTTTTTTCTGCCCACTGGTGGGTTATTGTTGCAGTAATATCTTTGGAGTTTAGAGGCTGAACCCTGCCAGAATTTTGCACATGGTGGAGAATGATGACATTCTAATTTCTAAAAATGTTGGGATATCTGCTAAGGTACAGACATCCGCAACATTTTTAGAAATTAGAATTCAAAAATTGGGATTGGGCTAAAAATTCATTGTATTTTGGCTTGTATCATTGGGTCTATGGAGAATCCTAAGTGATGCTGCTGATAAAAATGTCATTTTGCAAATTTTGGGATCCTTGCCCCTGAAATTTTAACACTGAAAAAAATTTTCAGTTTCGCAATTTCACGACTTTATCGCATTGCGACAAGATATCATTAATCAGGAAAAATGATGTTTACAACTACAAATTACAGTATCTCGCTAAAAATTTTGATATAACCAGCCTACCAAGTATACTTTGGTCCACAAATACATGTAGCACAAAATAGGACCAGAGTTTCGACCTGCCCAACATGTCACAGGTGGCCATCACACTGGGCATTGCCATGCGCTGTAGTATATACTGCAATAGTGAACTTATTAATGTAGTTATTGTTTTATGTTGCATTTGTGTCGAATAGCTCCGGAGATCTTTGAAAGCAGCGGGTTCATGGATGCGTTAAGTTCCACTGATGTTGCTCCTGGCCGTAGAAAGCGAAAAATTTCTACAGTTTCAGGAACCAAGTTAAACACAATGACTGCTGCAGTGATACCTAGTTCACCTGATGACAAGAAGCCTGCACCACCTTCTGTATGTCAAGCTGCAGTTTAGTTTTTACCATGTTACAGAGTGCTTTTACTGTATGCTGTGAAAATGTCTGTGAGAATTTCTGTCACATTAGTTGATTACAAAATGATATATAAGATACACACATACTCATTTACTTGTTTGTGTTTTGGCTTGTATCGTCAGGCTCTATGGTGGGAATCACACTAACATTTTCAAAGTCTTGTCCTGGTGTGGACATACTAATTTTGGTTCCAAGTTTTGGGAGTCTTTCCTGCAACAATTTTAGAGCCGGAAAACTTTCTTTTCAGTTTTGCTATTTGTGACTTTATAGTAAATATCTTCAAAATGCAACAAGTTATTGTAAATCAGTTGCAGCATATTTGACTGGTTATTGTGTTGGTTTCAATCAACAAAGTTGCTCTACACTTGGCCCATTAACTAGGAGTAGGTAAATCGAGTACCGGCCTTACTAGCTGTGGCTAAGGTGGGGTGTGTTCTGTTGTGTTGGGTGGCTGGTAGCACTGTGTGATCCGAGGTGGCAAGTGATGTCTGAAGCTCTTGAAATTTAGGTTCTTTAAGAACTCTACTCTTCATAGCTTGACTTAAATTATATCTTCAGAATTTAATAGATGTCGTGAATCAGAAAACAGCCTTGAAAACTGCCGCGTATCTCTTATACTCTGACATAATCTGATGTACTTTGATCAGAACCCTGCAGTCCTGCTGTGTGACAAACTGCCACTCGGAGGCATCCATTGTGTGGTAATCCATGTGACGACGCTGGAGTTCATTGTAATGTGCTTGTTGTGCTGTGTTATTGTGGTGTTGTGTGTTGCTGTGTAGCAGTTTTACCGCGAGACGATGGTAGTTAGTGATGACGTGAAACCTGAGAGTGCTGCTGACACTAACAGCACATCACTAGTCAACAGTGGAACAGACGATGTTGCTGCAGTGACTGATACCAACGACGTTGAAATGAAAACTGAAGAAGGTTGACTACTTATTCACTCTTAGTGTTAACTGAAGCGTTACTGTCATTGTGCTGATTGCAGTTGGTGTACTGCTAGTTTTATTACTGCATATGCTTGTCTGCATAAGCTGTTTGGAATCAAATGGTCCCACCATGTGTGGAATGATGATGTGAGACGGAAAACAGAGCAACCACATCTTTTGGCTACTGTTCAAGCACAGCATCTCTCCTTGTTCGGCCACATTGCACAAATTTCAGACGAATCAGATGCCAAGCAGATCTTAACAGCTTCCCCCTTGGAGAACTGGAGGAGACCACTTGGACGCCCCCGTACTATGTGGATGAAGACTATCTAGCAGGACCTGGAATCATTGAACCTCTTAGTGAATCGTCCACTCTGTAGAATGATGTCGATGTTTGGCACTACGCCTCGTAGTGGTGCATGCCAGAAATGAATGAATGAATGAATGAATGAATGAATGAATGAATGAATGAATGAATGAATGATATGCATACTTATGTCAGTTGCAGCAGCTACACTTCAGTGATATGCAGGCAGTGAAGCAGTCCAATGTGATAAGTGAATGCACACAAAGAATAGTAGAAATTGCTCATATATGTAGTGTAGTATGGTGCTGCTTAGACAACAAAAGACATGCCACACACATTACAGTCTGAATTCACAGCCTTTGAGCTGGGTTTTTGTTAAAAGTGAAACATTGTGTGTGAAAAACAAAGAAATTTGGTATGTTAATATTAATCAAAATACTATTAATTGGAATCAGTCAGTGACTGTTGCAACTGTTGTTATAAAATATGTTTTGTTTCCTCTTTGGTTTCTCTTCTGTTCAGTTGGTGAGCAGTAGATAATAATAATAATAA
>Ga0056132_1000157_pt1 | contig 14583 bp, 13 predicted proteins | sample WorMetLIZISLAND2_3_FD_71119 | JGI IMG/M metagenome (GOLD analysis project Ga0056132, IMG submission 71119) | Marine gutless worms symbiont microbial communities from Max Planck institute for Marine Microbiology, Germany - Olavius clavatus LIZARD... ...
TCGGCCAGGGAGCGGGTGACGCCGCGCCGACCCGGTTATCCACCGGGCTTGCGCCCGCTGGGTTGGCGCCGCGAACGTGGTGGCAGCTTCTTGAGCAGTGAGTCTGAGGATGGTGGCCGGCTGGAGTTGTGGCTATCCTTAGAGACTGCTTTTTTAGACAGTCTCTAAGTCATCTGTTGCAAGGGGGGTTCTAGACAACCTCTTAAAGCTAGGCGTGCTTCGAGTTCCTGAATGCGCTCATGTATCTGCTCAATGGTCGCAGTTTGCCCCTCAATGATCGCAGCCTGCTCCGCCACCCGTTCACGCAGCCGCTTAAGCTCGTCGTCAAGGCTTTCCGGAGAATGGGTTAGGGCGTGCTGTTCAGGCATGGTTCCAGGGGTATGCACGTAGCCTGCTGCTTGGCAAAAGGTCCTGAATAGTTACCATTCGCGTTCATTTGCGGTAAAAAAGAAAATATCGAGTCAGCCTAAGGGTAGGCACAGTCCACCCATGGTCGGCTAAGCCTTTGTTTCCAGGTTTCTCCGTGTCGTTTCAGTCGTTTCAAAAGAGCCGTACCTACAAGAAGATAGCAACATGCCGAAGGTCTTCGTCAGCTACAACTACCACCAAAGCGACTGGGGCCGGGATCGGCTGGTCCCGTGTTGCAAGCCGGTGGTGTCGAAGTCCTGATCGACTACCAGCATTTCCAAGGGGGAAAAGAGGCTGGTGGGCCAGATGGACGCGCTTCAGGACTAGGCGGACCGGCAATTGCTGGTCCTGTGCGACCCGTACCAGAAGAGTGAAAACTGCCGCTACGAGCAAGAGCGGGCCATCGCCAAGGATCCGGACTTCTCCCAGGAGATCACTATCCCCGTCGTACGCCAGAACGGCACACTCCCGCGGAGTATCACCGGGCCGAACCCCATGTAGCTGGACCTGCGGGATGATACCCGACCGGAGCCCTGGGCAAAGCTGCTCACGGCCTGCGGGGCTGAGCTGGGCACGGAGGTACCCCACCGGATCGAAGTGCGGAACCGGCCCTGGCGTTTCCTGGAGCGGGGGCTAATCGGTCAACCTGCTGGTCAGGGGCAATCCCCCCTGGCGCGCCTTGTTGGATCACCTGCAGGCCGAGCATTTCCCGCCGCTCGTCCAGGTCGACCTGCAACAGGGCTCTACGGTCGGTCGGCGTGGCCTGCTCCAAGAGATTCTGACCCGGCTCGGGCATCGGGTGGACCTGCCGATCGCCCCCGACGACTTGGCCGAGCTCGACCGTCTGATCGGAGCCGATCCCCGAGTAGGGGTCGCCCTGCGGCACTTCGACTTGGTCACGGGCCGTCCCCAATACGGCGTCGACCTGTTCGCCGCCCTGCGCCACCTGATGATAGAGGACCGCAAGCTGGTGCTGCTGGCCCAGTCCCGGACCCCTTCGGGCGCGCCAAGCCGCCGGCATGCCCCTGGGGCGCCTGGATGCGGCCGTCGCCGACCTGCCGGAGAGCCGCACCGGATTCCTCCGCGATGTCCCCGAGCTGCGGCGGATGATCGGCGAGATCACCTACCTACAGCAGCGCCTGGACGGGTAAGGCCGCCTATTCTTGCACGAGCCCATAAGCCGCCCTGCTGGCCAAGGAGATCGAGGGCTTCGGCTACCGTATCGGCAGCTTCTCCGAGCCTCTGGCCAGCGAGTTCCGAGCCGCGGCACAAGACTGGCTGACGCAGGCACGGGCCCAGCACGCCGCGCTCCGTAGCAAGCTGGAGCAGATTCTGACCCTCAGGTCTTCCGTGCCGGAGACCCGGTGCAACGCGGCGGCGAGGCCTTCGTACCCCGCGAGCGGGTGGTGGGTCAGCTCGAATGCCAGCTCATGCTCGCCACCGGCTGCCCGGCGCCATCCTCTACGGCCGCCGGCGGATGGGGAAATCTACCCTGTTGGGCAACCTGACGGGGTTTCTGCCGCCCTCGGTTCGGATAGCTAACCCTGAATATAACGCTGGCCGCTGCCTTCAGCTCCCAGGCCTCCCTGTTCGGCCTGATCACCGACACCATCGCCGATACCCTCGGCGACCTGGGCCCCGACTGATCTCCAGTCCCACCGGATACCCGTGGCCTTGCCGGCCTACCTGGATGCCTGTGACCGGCAGCTACAAGCTGCGGACAGACGCCTGCTGCTGACGCTGGACGAATACGAGTACATCGACCGCAAGCTCGGGGAAAGCGTGTTCGACGAGGACCTCTTGACCCTGATCCGGGAATCCATCCAATCCCACCGCTACCTGACCTGGGTCTTCGCCGGCAGTCACCACATCGCCGAGCTGACCCATGCTGAATGGACCTCCTACTTGGTCAGCACCCGCACCCTCGAGGTGCCGCCCTTCACCCTGGAGGAGCCCCGGCGCCTGCTGACCGAGCCCCTGCGTTATTCGCCCCTGTGGGAACAAGACGACCCGGACCGGCCGTGCTTCGAGCCGGGCTTCTGGGGTCCGGGGGGATCGAGCGCATCCATGCCGAGGCCAGGGGTTGGTCCCATCTGGTGCAGCTCCTGGCCGAGACGGCGGTGGACCTCTTCAACGACGCCGAGGCCTCGGAACACATCGACCCGGACCTGTTTGGAGCGTGCCACCGACGAGGCGGTCGAATTCGGCGATACGGCGTTGCGCCAGCTCATGGACCCGGACGAGGCCCCCCGGCCGAGTGGGCCTACCTGAGCGGCTTTCAAGAGCAGGACCGACAGCCGCCCCCAGCCGACGAGGCCGTGCGTCGGGCCCTGCGCCGGCACCTGCTGGAGAGGAAACGGACGACGACTGGCGCCTGCGGGTACCCCTGATGCAGCGCTGGCTGCGTCGGTACGGATGACCCTGGGGTAGGTTCCTCAGCGGGAAAGGGTTGGGGAGAGGGGGAGTCGGGGCGACCGGTCGGTCGCCCTCACTTGCTCCCTATCCACGGGGACTCTGCCTTAGCGCCGGCAAGCCGGTGCCTACATTTGGCCCCGAGCGTCCGGTATCGGGGAGCAGGACTACTGAATGATAATCTGCTGAAACAAACTGTTGTCAGGTAAGCAAGCCGGGAAGGTCAGGTTATCTACCCGACTCTGAAGCTCTTTTTTGCCGCCAATCAACACAAATCGGTTGCAGCCGGCTCGCCATGATCGACGTGGTGGTTACAAGGCTATGTCTTCTGATTTATACGCGCTCACCCGGCCATGATCGTCCGTTCTTGATCCATTGGCGTTTATTGTTGATTTCGAGCTGACTTCAGTCTGAGGCTTTCAGTCGACTTTAGCCGAAACAGCGACTTTTAGTCGCACTCCAGGCTATGGACTTTCAGTCCATAGCAGTTGATTTGCGGCTATATCTTCCCTGAAATTCCTGCTCGCTCTTTATTATCGGTTGTTGAGAGCTTCTGTGCTATCCGGCATCCCGCAGCCGCGGGTCGAAGGCGTCCCGCACTAGGTCCGCGAACAGGTTGGCGCACAGGACCAGGATGAACATGAACAGGAAGGCCGCCGTCAGAGACCACCAGACCACCGGCTCCCGGGCTAGCTCCAGGCGTGCGCTGTTGATCATGTTGCCCCAACTGTCCATGGTGGGATCGACGCCGATGTTGATGTAGGACAACACCGCCTCGGCCAGGACTAGGCCGCTGAAATCCAGCACCAGGGTGATGAGCACTATGTGGAGGACATTGGGCAGGATGTGGCGGCCGATGACCGCGGCGTGGCTCACGCCGAGGGCGATCGCCGCCTGCACATGGTCGACCTCCCGCAGCCTGAGGGACTCCCCCCGCAGCAGCCGGCACAGGCCGGTCCAACTGGTGACACCGAGGATGAGACACAGGAACAGGAGCCGCAGGTCCGCCCGCTCCGCCAAGCTGGCGAAGTCCTGCTCGTGATTGCTCATGTGGATCTGGAGCATGAGGATGGCGGCGGCGATCAGGAGCACGCCGGGGATCGAGTTCAGGGTGGTGTAGAGGTATTGGATGATGTCGTCCACCAAGCCCCGGAAGTAGCCGGCCATGATGCCGAGCAGGACGGCCGCGGGCAGCATGACCAGGGTGGTGAGGGCGCCGATGACTAGGCCGGTGCGGATACCCTTGAGGCTCTGGTAAAGGACATCTTCCCCCACCTTGTCAGTCCCCAGGAGGTGGTACTTGCCCGCCAACTCTCCCGCGATGCCGACCAGCACCAGCAGGACACCCAGGGTCAGCATGGCCGCCCACCAAGGGGCCTCGGTCGGGTCCGTGCGGGCCAGGGTCCAGGCCCGGCGCAGACCCATGCCCCGGCGTCGGGCCTTGAGCCACAGCAGCCCCGTAACCACCAGCACCCAGCCGATCAGGCCCTGGACTAGTCCGAGCAGGGCGTTGTGGGTGATGTCGGGGAGTCGGTCCCGATCCGGGTCGGCCAAGTGACGCCCGCCCCACTCCAGACGGGGATAGTCCCGGGTCACACGGCCGTCGGGTAGCTCCCGACATTCCTTGGCGAAGAGATGGGTCGCGAAGGGTGCGGAGTAGGTCTTCTCCTGGTGCTCCCGCAGAGGTGTCAGCCACCAGTCGAGGAGGCTCAGGACTTCCGGGGCATAGACCGCCGTGTCCGATCCGGCCCGGTCCTCTTCCCGCGGATGGAAATGCACACTGTCCAGCAGACCGATGCCGACATAGGCACCGAGGATGACCAGTGTCGACATCCCGAGCCGGCTGCGCCCGACCCGCCGCCAGGGTGCACGCAGGTGCTCGTGGCGGGAGGCATGGAGACCGAAGCCTACCGCCAGCAGAAGCAGCAGATAGATCAAGGCATCGGTCAGCAGGACGACCGGCAATTCCACCTCCGAGCAGTATCCGAGCACACGAGCCCATGGGGTCCGTGCAAGGCTTGGTTTTAGCACACACTCGACTTCACCAACCTATCCGTCGGCGGCTGTAAGCCCCTCTCCCCTGGGGCTAGTTTTGGCACATACTCAAGTCCGTGGCGTTATAACTCTGTTGTTTCCGGGTATAGGTAACGTGAGGGAATCTCTCTATCGAATCCTGGGAACAACAAAGCCGGAAGAAGCGATGGTTTTCCTAGCTCACGCCACGACGCAACGGGTTATTAAGGTACGGCCTTTACGTGGCGCCGTTGCGTGAGAGTCTGTCTAAGAACTACCTTATCGATTTTCATAGAACATTACCCGTAGGGTGGGCTGTTCCCACCGATCGGACGTAGTATATGATGGGAACAATCCACTCTAGCAGGTTAGTTAGTTTTTAGGCAAATTCTGGCTGTTCTTCTCAGCTAATCGGTCAATCCGTTTGCGACGCGCTTTACTCGGAAACAACAAAATAAGATCACTACCCTACCCACACACTCGAGTCCACCAAGCCGATCCATTGGCTCCTATAAAGCCCCTCTCCCCTGGCGGGAGAGGGGTTGGGGAGAAGGGGAGCAAAGGCGGATCCTCGGCATTTGCTTTTATACCGGTGAGCGCTCAAGGCCCCCCCGGGAATCGGGCATCACCGATCTTTCGGGGTCCTCTCCCGTCGCCGTCAATCCTCCCCGACGACCCGCTCGTCCCTGGGTGTGGAGAGGAGCTTTTCGGCCTCGGCGCGAGTATTGGCAAAGGCCATTCGATAGCTCAGTGTTCCTTCGGTGGGATGTTCGCGGCGGAGCCGGCGTACCAGGGCGCGGGCTTCCCGATACTGGTCGTGGGTTTCCACGGGTGTCAGCGACGAGGGTGGGACGATCTTGTAGACGAAATAGGGCATCTGGGCTGACCGCTTGTCTTGACGATTTTCGGGTACCTTATAGAATGCTTCAAGGCACGTTTTGTGGGTACCCCGAAGTATTCGAGGTCCCCCCCGAGCCGCCCGCAAGTCTAGCCGAATCCGCCCATCGGGGCTATGCGTTCCCCGCCGATCCGGCCGATGCGGACTCGGCGGACAGCTCCACGGCTCGCCTCTACCAGGAGCTGGTCTTTACTCACATTCGAGTCCGCCGGACGATCATGGGCCCTGGGGTGGCGGCAAGTAGCCGTTGGGGTAGGACTCCCACAGGGTTCGGTGCTGGTAACCGGTTGGATAGAGAAAGCAAGTGCCGAGGCTCTGTTTTTTCTCCCCCTCTCCCCAATCCCTCTCCCGCCAGAGGAAAGGGGCTTATAGCAGCAGCCGACGGATTGGCTTGGCGAAGTCAGGTATATGCCAAGGCCAGCTCCGAGGGAGAGGGGCTTACAGGTGGGGAACCGGGATGTCCTGCCATTTTTCGATGGCCCCTCGGGGTTTCCATCTATCCCGGTACCGGAGGCTCGGCTTGCTCACCACCGGCAGCGTGACTAACATTCGGGGCCTGTTTCACGCCAGCTTGGCTGTGTTCTTCAACCCGGTCGGGAAAGATTCGATATGACTCAGTGCTTCTCTCGCCTTCTCCGCATCACTCTGCCGGAATCCGTCGCCTGCGAGCCATCCGGCAAGAATGCCCCTTTCGCAATCACCTTCCTGGCCAATGGTCGGATTCCCTTCCCGCAGATCATCCTGCATGCCCAGGGTCGGCAACATCTGGTCAAGGGGGCGATGATCTCGGCTTCCGACCCAGACGCGCAGGGCCGGGTGACCTACGTCGCCTCCGTGCCCAGGGGGCTGATGGGTCCGGGGGAGGTCGGGGTGCAGGTGGAAGGCTGCCGGAGCGCGGACTGGCGAACGGCCGCCGGGGAGGATTGGATCAAGGAGTACCGGCAGCTCCCCGTGCAATCGGGTGCGACGGCGGATAGGGCACCGACAACCACCCCGGCTGCGCCCCCGCCCGTGCCGAGGGCGACGCTACAACCGGGTACTTTCGACGCCGAGCCGAAGGTCTACTTCGGTATCCACAAGCACATGCACCAGCCTTACTATCAGGCAGCCGACCGCAACTATTGGGACGGCGAGAAGGAGGAAATCTTCGGCTCCCGCGGCGGTCCTTACACGGAGTTCATCCCGGCGGCGGTCCGGCAATACATAGCCAGCGGATTACCCCACGCAGGTCTGTCCACCAGCTGGAGCGGTACCCTCATCGAGCAACTGAACCGCTGCGCCCGCGAGGGTCTGTGCGGCGGTCGTTTCGGGTCTTGGACCCGGGAGCTGCGTGAGATCGCTACCGCGAAGACCGGCTTGGGGAACCCGCGGACGGATTTTACCGCCTTCGGGTTTTTCCATCCGCTCATGGCGCTCATCCCAGGGCGCAACATCGTCGAGCAGATCGCCCAGCACCGGGAGATCGTGCGCGAATCCTTCGGGGTCGCGGCCTCGAACGTGCTGTTCCCACCGGAAACCGCTTTCCATGTACGGATGATCCCGGCCCTGAGCCAAGCCGGCATCCAGGTGGTCATTTACGACTCGATCCACCGTTACCGGACCTGCCAAGCTTACCCCTATGCCGGTACCAACGAGGGAATGCTGCCCCCCAACCCGGCGGATCAACGCAATCCCCCGGCCCACGATTGGCTACAGCTGCACAACATCTGGGCCGGCTCGCAAGTCGCCCCCAGCCTGCTACGGCCCGAGTACGTTGGGTACGAGGACCCCGAGGGGCAAATCCACAAGATCATTGCCGTACCCGCCGAGCGTTACATCGGCAACGAAGACGCCCGCGGCGGATTCGGCGCCCTTCAATATCCGGATGTGCTGGGGCAGGTCTATGATCGGATCCTGGCCACCGGGACCTATGATCCCCGGCATCCACCCTTCTTCGTATTGCACTCCGACGGCGACAACCACGGCGGCGGCGCAGAAAGCTACTACAAGCACAACACCAGGGCCCTGGTGGACTGGATCCGGCGCGATCCGCGCTTCGATCTGATCACGATCCAAGATTACCTGACCCTGTTTCCGCCCGATCCCGAGCGGACCGTACATCTCGAATCCGGGTCTTGGAGCGGTGCGGACAATGGGGATCCCCAATTCATGAAGTGGTTCAGCCGTTACGACCAGCCCTACTCGCCGGACCTGAATTCCTGGGCCGTGCTGACAGCCCTGCACAACGCCGTCCATACCTTGCAGGATGCGGCGGCCGATACGCCGGACCTGGACGAGATCTCTCGCCTGATGCTAACCGCGGAGACCAGCTGCTACTGGTATTGGACCGGGCAGACCGAGTGGGACGCCCAGGTGACCAAGGCGGCCAATGCCGCTTATGCCATGGCCAAGGGCGACATCGACCGCGTCCTTTCCGCGGGTAAGGATAGGACCGGACCAACCATTTTTCCGCCCTGGATCATCCCGGAGAATCCGGGCGGCAAGAAGTGGGGGCAAGGTTGTCTGGAAGACGCCCCGCGCCAGGGCGTCGTCCACAGCTTCGTTTCCGATCTGTCGGGCTTGGTGCAGGTAACTCTGGTGCTGCGTACCCCCAAGGGTGAGCAGACCCTCACCATGACCGACCGGGGCCCCTATTCGTCACAAACGGGCCCCCGGATTACGGCGCGATTCTTCACCGCAGAGCTGCCGGTAGGTCTCGGTGAGGTGAGCTACTACATCGAGGCCAAGGACGAGAAAGGAAACCGTTCATGCAGCTCCTTGGAACGGGTCTACCTGGGGTGAAGGATGTGAACGAGGGCACCGAGGCCGTTGCCTCACGGACTTGGCTTTAGAACGGGAAAATTCCGTTCCTGGGTAACTCAGCTACTCCAATTGGGGCATTGGGGGGCGGCCCTGGAAGGTCAGGACGAGCGAGTTGAAAACATCGTCGGACTGTTTGCGGCGGGTCGAAAGGCAGGAGCGGATGATGGCAAAGTCCTCGGCGCCGGTATTGGAGCGGAAATAACCGGGGACTTTCTGCTTGAGTTTGGGCATGCGAAGGTCGCGTTCGGCGTGGTTGTTGTCGCCCGGAACGCGCAGGTCGGTGAGGAAGCGCAGGACCTCGTTGCGGCGCTCGCGTAGCCGCCGAATGAGGTTGCCGGCCGGGGAGATTGTGTGACGCGCCCGCGGGTGCCGGGACGGACGCAGGACGAACGCGGGCCGCCGAAGGCCATGGCCGTCGCCTAATTTTTCGCACCCGAAATCGGACGGACCCCATTTCGGGTTTCGCGAACAATGGCGACGCTCCGGCGATGAGCTTTACTCAAGGACCTCTTCCGGCACGCCGCCAAACATGGATTACTCACGGTGGAAGAGATAGAACGCTAGTTTCTCCATCGTGACAACCGCAACACCACAGCCCATGACTACGGCGAACGATTCGCGGAGGAGACCTTGTGGCTCATGCTTAGCTTCATCGCCGACGGCAAGCGGTTGAAGGCGCGTATCGATGATGGCGATGCTTGACCTGCCAGGACGCCATTTAAGGCTGTTGCGGTTATTGCTGAAGGAACACACCCCCGGAGCCGAAGTCTGGGCCTACGGCAGTCGGGTCAATGGCGGGTCCCATGCCAGGAGTGATTTGGACTTGGTGCTGTGCGATCCCACTGACCTGACCCAGCCACAGGCTTGACTCTTTCACCTCAGGGAGGCGACGAGGGAGAGCGATATCCCGATACTGGTGGATGTGCTGGATTGGGCACGTCTACCTGAGAGCTTTCATGAGCGGATCCGGAGCGGCTATGTGGTAATTCAGGAAGGCAAGACGGATTCGGAGGGCTTACGGGAATCTTGAAAAATTCCGTCCTTGGAATTCTTTAAGGTGTCAGAATAGGGGCCTATGTATCCTCTTGGATGATTCGTATCGGCACCCTAGCCATACCCGGCAAGCGGAATTTTTCGGTTAGGCCCCGGATGAAGCTTTCTCCATAAGTCTCCAGGCGTTTGGTCTCCCGCGCAAGGTCGATGTCTTCTCCTGCAAAGTCGGTGGCAAGCACACGCAATGTATACTCCCGGTCGTTGTCGAGCTTGGCATGGACCTCCACGACACCCTTTCCCTGCAAGGGCCGACTCCGGTCGGGTGCCTGACCGCCGGGTACCAGGGTATTCAGGCCCAGGGCGAACTCCATTCGGGAGAGGGAATCTGCGTGCTCGGCGATCCAGGCCTCGCAGGTCTCAGGTGTCACGCTGGTCTCCTTCCAGAACTCATTTACCGAATAGGTGATGGCCGCGAAGCGTTCGCGCAGGAAGTCGGCATCGAGATAGGAGAGCAGCGCCCCGCCCTTAGGGCCCTGGTCCTTGTCGAAGAGCGCTCGATACAGGGCCTGGAAGGCCGATTTGTGGTCGGTCGGCGTAAATCGTGCCATATCGAAGAGGAAGCGTTGGTAGTCGTCTTCCGTGCCCCGTTCAGTCGGAAACCGGGTCCCCAGCAGGCGGAGAAAGGCGCGCTGGGAGGCGCTTAACCGGGCCACGGAGTCCGGGATCTTGGTTTGGAGCTGCAAGCGGTCCTGCTCGGCCGCGAAGTGCTCCAGCCAATAGCGCGCGGAACGCAATCGTTTGTGCAGGGCCTCCTTGTCGGCCGCACTCGACTGCTGGGCCGACCGGCGTTCGATCTCCGGCTCGATATTGATGTGGGGGAGTTGGAGCAGTGCGGTGAGCAGCTGGAAACCCACCGGATGATAGGCCGTGGATCGGGGATCGATCGCGATCATCTGCCGCGTCTTTTCCTGCTCGGCCGTGGCCTGCCCGGACAGGCAGGAGGCCATGAGTCGGTCGTGCTCATTATAGAGCTTGACTAGGTAGTCTTGGTCGGTGGAAAAGTTCACGGTCTTTTTCGGTGGGGTGCGGATCATCAGGAAGCGCAGGATCTCCGGCGGCAATAAGTCTGCCATGACCCGCGCGGCAGTGCCCACGGCCTTGGATGAGCTCATTTTGGCACCGCCCACCAGAAAGAACTCGTAGGGGACATCCAGCGGCGGGGGCGTGCCGAAGATGGCTCGATAGCAGGCACTGGCCACCTCCCGAGAGCCTCCCTTGGTGGAGTGGTCCTTGCCGGCACCCTCGATGGTGACGCCGAGGGTGTGCCATTTGGCGACCCATTCGAGCTTCCAAGGCAGCTTGCCGTTGCCGCCGAAGGGGGAGACCTTGCCGCGGTGGCCGCAGCCGGTCGCCCAAGTGACCAGATCTGGCAGACAATGGTAGGTCACCTCTTTGTTGTCATAGTCCGTGACCTCGGTCACGCCGATCTTGCCGCATTGCTCACAGATCACCTGGAAGGGCCGCCAATGGGCGGGCCGGACGGAGTTGCTGATCTGCGCGTAGACCGTGCGGACGGTGTCGGCGTGCCGCAAGATGGTATCGATGGCCTCGTCGAATCGGCCGGCTCGATAAAGGTCGCGGGTGCGGTAGATCTCGGCTTCGACCCCGAGCTCGCGGAGGATCTCCAGAAACTCGGAGATATAGTGATCGGCAAGGTCGGTGGCGGAAGAGCCGGCCGGCGGTGGAACATTGCATAGAGGATGTCCCATATAGCCCTCGACCCAGGGCTCCGCATCCGCGGGCAGTCCGTCCAACGGATCGAAATCGTCAATACCATAGGAATAGGTCGCGTCGCAACCTTGGGATAACAACGCCCGGTAGATCGCGTCATGGATCAGGACACCGCGCAGGGAGCCCACATGGACCCGGCCGGATGGGGTCTTCGAGTCGTTGACGACTTGGCGGCCTGTCAGCTTTTCGGTGAGCTTTTCGTTCCACATGTTTACCAGTCTCTACAAGGGTTACGCCCGTAACGGCTGTCTGCCGGGGTCCATATCCGGCACTAGGTGGTAGGCGCGGGCTTGCTCGCGCTTCATCTACGAATCGAGCACCACCGGATTCTTCCAAGCTCTCCTTGAGGCACCCTCATGCCGCGGCATCAGGCACCGACCATTCCGAATACCGCCTCCAGGTGCTCGATGAGCGCGCGGAGCTGGAGCACCATGAGGACGAACTCGGCATCGAAGCGGACCCTCGGGTCCTCAATATCCGGCTCCTGGGCGGTCTCGAGCAGCGCATCGGCAAATTTCAGACGCTTCAGGGACAGGTCCTCCTGCACCACTAGCTCCAAGTGCTCCCGCCACCGGACGGCGAGCCGGATCACCTGCTTACCGACCCGCAAGTGGGTAGCGATCTCCTCCGCCTCCAAGTCCTGTCCGCTGCAACGCACCAAGGCCCGCTTGTCGCGAGCATCGCGCAGCTCGCACATGTCCCCCAGCTCCAAGCCGGCGGGCAGATCCCCGGTGGCGACCCATCGGGTCATGATGGCTATCGGGTCGTTCCTCGGCCGCGGCGGGTGGACCCGAAACGAGCCCAGCGTTTCCCGCAGCAAAGCCACCAGCTCCTCGGCGCCTTTCTCACTAGCGGCATCCACCAGCATCCAGCCACCGATCAGGTCCAGATAGGTGTGGATCCGACGTGACCGGGTGAAGGCCCGAGGCAGCATCTCGATCATGACCTCTTCACGCAGCCGCCGCCGCTCCCGACGCCCGACCGTGCGCGCCTCGCGGTCCTCGATGTCCGCGACCCGTTCGTCCAGGGCCTCGCCGACGACAGTGGCCGGCAATAGCCGTTCCTGGCATCGGGCGCAGAGGGCGATGCAGCCATTGCCCGCGTGGGTCAGCACCCGGGTCTGCTCCCCCAGGGGAGGATGCCAACCGAGACTAGCGGTTTGCAGCGGGCCACAGGGGCGAAACCGGCGCTCCGAGAGCCGCTGCTCCAAGTCTTCCGCATTGATAGCCGAGGGATCTTCCAAGCGATAAAGGCGCACATTCTTAAACATACCGCCCCCCTTGAACGGGCCAGTTAAGGGCGCCTCGATAAATTCAAGGCGCCTATGCAGGGCAAGGAGCCCCCCGCCAGCCTTCAAGCATATCAATGATTGAACAATGAGAGACAAAGCGGAAATCACATTTTCGCTTTGCGACTCGCAAAATTCATTTGGTGCTCAATTCTACAAGCCGCTCCATGACCTCTCGGGCACGCCGCAAGGATCCGATTTTTGTTCCTATGCAATTGTCCGGGATCCAACAGTAACGGAGAATTTTGCAATCGGCGGTTAATAAAAAACCGAAAATGGTGGTATCAACTGTATATACCTCATACAATCACCATATCCCTCAGAGAGGCTTCATCACAAAACGCTTTTCCAAACAATCTGGAAATAGTCTTCACAGCAGCCCCGGCTTCTCAGAAAACATCCACGCAATCATATAACGACTACGACACGTAGACCTGAAAAATTGAGTGAGGTTGATTCTTGATGGCAAGCACGGGAAAAATCCCACGAAGTCAGTTTGGAAAAATCAGCAAATTCTTGAGCTTTGTACTACGACATAAACCGGATGCTATTGGTTTGACCTTGGATGCGCAAGGTTGGGCGTCAGTATCGGAGCTGATTGAGAAAGCATCTTCTGAAGTGTCACTTACAGCAGACCTGATAAAACAGACTGTTGTCACCAACGATAAGCATCGGTTTTCACTTTCCGCGGATGAGCAGAAAATACGTGTTAATCAAGGACACTCGATTAAGATCGATCTTGACCTTATCCCAAAAGAACCTCCGTCAATTCTTTAATCATGGAACCGCAACGCGGTTTCTATCTTCGATCTTGAAAGAGGGTCTGCGTCCTGGACAACGCCATCATATTCATCTTTCAACGGGTACGAAAACCGCAATAACCGTTGGAAAGCGTTATGGAAAACCGGTTGTTCTAAAAATTGCCTCCGGCGAAATGTATCAGCTGGGATTCAAGTTTCTTTATCTAAAAATGGTGTGTGGCTTACGGAGTCAGTTCCTCCTAACCTCTTAATCTATATTATTGGTAATTACATCAAGGCTCATATTCGATCATTGTTTCCACAACACTTCTAAACCAATCCCAAAAGTTGCTGAAGAACTCCTTTTACTCATGTCTGGAACTAGCAAAATCATGGATGACGACTATTCCTCCAGAATAACCCTTTTCCCAACATGCTACATCATCATTATCTTCCCTTCTTGCAAATGGCACTAATTCCCTTTTTGGGAATCTTTCTTTCATTCCATGAAATCGAGTACGCAACCGCTCACCTTGCAAAATGATCCATGGATCAAAATCTAGAAGATCTTGTATCTACTATCCGCAGAAATTCTTGCGGGTAGTTGAACCACTCTGGCAATTCAGATTTCGTCAGTAACTGTTTCATACTAATTACTCCATTGAACCAATAAAGAGTGAACCATTCGGATACCTATTTTTAAAACTAGCAGATTGGTTTCCTATCCTTAGCTGTATAGCTTCACCCCAAGTGGAGGGAACACCTTTTTGTTGTAAACCGCTCTCACAGTACAGGACATAAATTTCCCATTAAAATCAGATGGCTAGGTTGATCTTCGTGGTTCTTCGAATAAAGCGACGGCCTGGTAAAACACCTCAAGTTTTTCCGTTATATTGAATAAAATCTCTCTCAGCCAGTCCAAACCATACCTGAAAATACTGATGGCCGGACGGTGATGACTCTTGATTGGGATTGGTTTTTGCTCGTGTAACCATTCCCCGAGGAGACGCGCCCAGCAGAAGGCGATCGCTAACAAGGCCAGAAGCGTCTCAATACGATCCAACCCGGTCAGATGGGTTGCTTTAAAATCGAATCCTTGGCTCTTCAAGGCCTTGAATCCGGAGCGTCGCCATTGTTCGCGAAACCCGAAATGGGGTCGGTCCGATTTCGGGTGCCAAAATGAGGCGACGGCCATGGCCTTCGGCGGCCCGCGTTCGTCCTGTGTCCGTCCCGGCGCG
>Ga0056132_1000158_pt1 | contig 14580 bp, 10 predicted proteins | sample WorMetLIZISLAND2_3_FD_71119 | JGI IMG/M metagenome (GOLD analysis project Ga0056132, IMG submission 71119) | Marine gutless worms symbiont microbial communities from Max Planck institute for Marine Microbiology, Germany - Olavius clavatus LIZARD... ...
AGCGTCCGCTATCAGTCAGCCAACAAGGCCGACTCAGCCTGCCATCCCTCCAGGGTCGGTTAAATGAGTAGTAATCCATTAATGATGGGTTACGGAGGTGGAGACCTACTGCGGACTGGCACTGTCTGGTCAGCGGTGCATGGGGCCGCTACCCAGGCCTGTGTGTGCAGGCTGTGGGGAGTGGCCTGTGTGGCCAGCGGCTCCGGGGCCCGGGCCCGTGACGAAAGTGCATTAGAGGTGGCACCGCCGGCCTAGGCGTTCACGACGATGCGCTATACAAATTGACAGCCTTTACCTTTTACCAGTACGTTGTGACACTGACATTCTGAATGACGATGTGTGAAATTCTGCAGTAAACTGTGTTTTTATTGTCTAATATAACTCTGAAAGCATTCCTCCTGAGACACTGTTAAACTGTGTCCCACTGTATAGCTAGCCTATATTGTGCAGTCATGCGCCATCACTCAGCCGTTTAACTGTTTGTTTGAGTCTTAACTACGTTTTACAATTAACTGAATTTTCAGTGGGTACTGGATGTGTTGAAAGCCGACGCAAGCTTCAGTGAGCCCCAAACTACAAAACACCTGCTGAGTCCGCCTTTACCCTTCCCTTCTTCTCTCCTCTCCTTCCATTTCCTTCCATCCCCTTCTCTTCTCTTCCTGTCTTTCATTGCCCTCCCCTGCGGCGAAGCAGTCCCCGGAAATCCTGCTAGGGGAGTGTGGGGGAGCACTGTAAGCTCCCCCAACGGGTCGCCAAATAGTTTTTGCTACGTAATGGCCTCCAAAGAAAGCAATTTGTTGGCCTAATTTATCTTGTTTATCTTGATCATTGACGCACAGTAAACCATCTACAGCCGGTAAGAACAGAACTAATATAATAGACCCGTGCGTGTGACATAATGTTCAACTGTAGTTGTAATTATTGTATGTTGACGGTTTAGTAACACTGTCAGTGTAATTATGTGTGTTTAGTTTCCATTAAATGAGCAAAATGATCCTATTGCCTCTCTTGATATGTATGTACGTGTTAATAAGTGTAATAATTGCGTTATTCAATCAATACACTGGAATAGATTCCAGGATTGCTTTCTCAGCTGGTAGAAATTGTTTGGCAACTTTACTTCATATTATGTTTTTATCATGCAACTTATATTGTATTATCATTGAATGGTAAAATATTGGTGTCTTGTGTTATGATACAGTAGTGCACAGTGTACACTATAAAACTGATGGGTGGCGTAGCGAGGGGGGACTGCCCCTCACGGAAATCATGAGGGGGCTTAAAAATAAACGTGATAACGGCAAAGCATGGGCAGGGTTGGGTTTTTGCCGCGGCAAAAAGTGTTTTTTGCCAGGACAGTGGAAAAAAACCACGGTAAAAACCGGCAAAAACTGGCAATAAGTTTAGTACATTAAACTGGATAGAAATACTCTGGTGTAATTACAATGTATCATTAAATCATTAATGTTAGGTACAAGTTAAAGAGCATTATGTTTATTGCGTATGACTAATGAATTACCAACTTTTCCACAAATGAACCACTGTGCGTTAGAAAACAAGAAAGCCTTGCTAACGCAAACGGTAGCGCGCGACAGCGCCCCCTGGTAAATCGTAATACAATACCGGCAGTTGGCTGAAAATGGCGCATTTTGCATTTTTCATACCCCTCTCTTATTCGGCGCCCCCGCTCCCTATCTTCCCGTTGGAATTTTGCGGTGAAGTTATACGTCAGGAAACATGGGGCTACTCTGTGGTGAAGGTTGCGTGATCCTAACTGTAACCGTCTTTGACTGATCCACCCGTGTGACAGACAGCGGGACAGACGGACGGGCGATGGCATATAGCGCGCTATAGCATATATGCTGTCGCGCGCTAAAAATACCGTATAAACCTCAAGGCTCAAGTTTACTTTCATGACAAATCTGGCATAAAGTTATTTTTGCCGGCAAAAACCTGCCAATCCTGAGCATGGGAGTGACAAGGAGACATCAGGATGTCACGACTTTTGGGAGGCGGGAAAATGGCAGTCCACCCCAGACGCTGATAACCCACGCTGTGCCACTGGTAGCCAGCTTATTGGTATATATAGTCTGTCGCAGGTGGTCAAAAAGGAAAACTGAATTGACGAAAATTACGATGAAAAATAATTTAATTTTAGTACTCAACTTATTCATTCAGGTGCCTGAAGTCAGATGACAGTAGTTGTTTTACCAGGCCTCTTCAGTCTCAGTGTTACGGTAAAAGAACATTACTATGGTGGACCCTAAGTGCCGACTAATTTTTCTGGTTTAGTTTTTGCTACTTATTTGGTGAGACCCGCTTATTTTTATTTTTACCGGGCCATGCACCATAGTGCAAAGCGCGGTATTGAGATTGCATGTCGTCCGTCTGCATATGTCTGTCCGTCTGTAACGTTGCTGGATCAGGACCACATAGGTGGAAATATTGGAAATTAATTACACGGACAATTAGCCCAACGCTTTCGCTCTTTGTAGCCCAAAGGCCAGGGGAACATTGGGAAATTTTGGGAAGACTAGAGGTGGGGTAGGAAAAAGTGGCGTGCTGGAGCACAAAAGCTGCGATACCGATATCTCTGAAACGCGTAAAGATAAAGGAAAAGTTACTATGGAGAGCCTGTAGGAAGTCACAAACACTCTTTCGAACGGTACCATTCCCGACCCCCTACGGCCTTATTTTTTATCTTTAAGAATGGAAAAATATCGAAATAATCACTAAAGCACACGGAACGTTAAAATGCCGGTCATGGACATCGGCAACATAGTGGTGACATCTGGTGACTGAGAATATTTCACATAATACAAATAACTGGAACAACCGAATAATGAGAAAAAATCTTCTTGCTCAAATATCTACAAATGCCAAGACATGTTTCACTTTTCAACGATGCGACACAATATTAAAATGAAACTCAGTCATCACTACACAAACATAATTATGTTAGTTGACGTTGACGTTTTTGTATTATTATTCGCCAGATGGCAGCAGTGTGTGATATAGCCTACAAACAAATCAAAACTGCTTACAATTCCATTGCCATTGGCTTCGTCTTTACAGACACCATATAGGACCTATCAAACATTGATGTTACAGTACGCATGTATTGATAGTGTCCTGTTGCCACCTAGTGCATCACTAAAACATTACGAAACACTAGTAATGGTTGACTTTAACATTCAGTGCTGCCACCTGGCGAATAATAATACAAAATGCGTCAAGTACCACAACCACTGCAACTCGGAACCCTTGACAATATTGTCAAATATAAGGACTGAATTACATTTTACAGAAATGCTCGAGAAAATGTGTAGATAGCACAATTCGAGAAAAAAAATATTTCAGTCATTTAAGTTTTTATCGTACGATGTTCGCCCATGTATTTGCTTACTTATTATTTGAGGTATTTATTTTTTAGCAGATACGATCCATTAGGGTTAAGTATGGCGAATGAAAGGGGTGTGTCAGTCGCAAACAGTGCTGGCGGAAAGAAAGATAAAGTTGACATATACCGCGATACACCTATACGATATTTAGGTGATAATCTTCTTCTCTTATTTTACACTGTCAATACTCTGGAGTCTGGATGATGATTGCCAAACTCCCGACGGATATTGCGGCAATGAAGTGTATTTCAAACTGGCAATCTAGTAAGGATAATTATAGGTTCAGATCGGCGACCTAAAACTCAGCAAGGAATTGAAGGAAAAATTGTTAGGTTCAGATCGGGAAGGGTTAGGAATAGGGTTAGGCTTAGGGATAAGGATCGCCGATCTGCACCAGATCGCTGATCTGAAGCTATCAGTTTTGGCGCCTGTTAAATTCAGATCGCCGATCTGAACCTTCAATTCCTTGCTTGGTTTCAGGTCGACGATCTGAGCCTATAATTGTCCTTAGTCTAATGTGTTAGGTGGCCCAAGCAAGCACCAGCCACCTCGCTGGAGTGTTATCAACCCCGGTGCATTCTAATTGAACCATATTTCAAACTGTTAGTCCAGTAATTTGCATGTTTATGTTGTGCCTGTTGTGATGCAACTGTCAATCACTGAAGTGAAAAGCTCTAATTGTGATGTTGATCTGATTGTTGTAGGTTATGCAAACGAAGTTGGCGAATCTTTCCGTGCGTTGATCCATGTCAACTGGGTTCGGTTCAGTTACGTCGTCTCCAGTTCATACGTCTGCGCTGATGCGGCCAGTAAAGGCTCTGATGTGGCAGAGGTATATAGTGAAATGTTTTATTCCAGAATTAAAACATTTCTGACGATGTAGTTCTAATGTTTTCCACCTATAACGTCTACTGCATGAGAAGCTCCGCTGGCTCAATGTCAGTGACAGATGGCCAGAAGAGAGAGTATTGTAGGTCAGTGTAGCAGTTTTGAAGTTGATCTGGATGTGGATTGGCAGCCAGTGACACCAGTCCATGAGCTATTGAACAGAAGGAGTAAATATATTTTATTGTTATACCTCATCTCGAAATGCGCGCTTGCGATTGGTCGAAATCACGTCACATGGCAGTCAATAAATCTCGTTAGTACCCTTACGACACACTATTACCTTCATGGATGTTAGTTTGATTTTTCTAAACAACAGTTGGTACCACTCGACTGAGAAATCCAAATAACAGTTTTACGCTTCGTACGCATATCTCTCGTCAAAATATGGAATAATTCTTATGATTTTAGATAGATTCCTAATTTTATAAATATCCCTAACCGCATGCAAAGACAGTTTGGGAAATATTACCCTCCGCTTTCGGCGTCGGGCAATATTTCCCAAACATTGGGGAAACAATTTCCAATAGTGACCTCAACACCAGTCACTATCTGTGTATTATTATTGGCCAGTCTGCTGTCTAGTAACCTGCTGTGTATGGTGTGTGCAGAAGAGTTGGGCGACTGACACGGAGCGAAGGACCAAAGTTATACAATCTGTCGTGGATACAGTCATCTGGCAAGGTCTTGCGTCAGTTGCCATCCCCGGCTTTACAATCAACCGAATCTGTTACTTGTCCAACTTAGTGCTACGTTATACCACCGCGCTGCCGCCGGCTACTCGTAAGTGGACTGTTACAGCCATTGGTCTGTCGGCAATACCGTTTATTATTCATCCAATTGACCGCGCTGTTGACTTCCTGTTGGATAGAACTCTTCGGCAATGGATGTCAAATAGCGGTGATATGAAGGCTCAGCATCAGTCAGCTAAAGATCTCTAGCTTTGTCTGTTACTTGTTTTTTTTGTTTTTTTTTGTTCTGTGAAATTCATGCCAGTAGTGCAGTGCAGATTTGTTTTTATATGTTAATATATATGTTAGTGTAGGGATGGTGGAATTATGCGATTATGCGCCCGCATAATTATGCGCATAATTGGTGACCTTCTGCATAATTGGGCCAATCCCGCATAATCCAATGAGCTCCGCATAATCCAATGAGCTCCGCATAATCTGTCAAATTTATGAATGACGTTTTGTTATACATCAGGAATTTCGCTTATAGTCACGAATGTACGCTAGTTTGGCTAGTATATTCTAACAACAAATACTGATTCCCACAAGATTCATCAAATATTCCTGTTGCTGGCTTATTTTTCTTCGATGTTGCGAGACTGGACAACGCGAGACCATATAGCAAGGGTGGACATCGCGAGACCTGACACCGCGGCACCAGATCAAACATAGGTGTACATTTTTTATGCGGCATGGAATAATAGTTATATGAACGTCATTTATCACATTTATCACTCTGTAATAGTCTTCTTCGTAATCTGTGCATATTAGTGTAGAGTATAGTTGAGGCCCTTGAGGGGAATTTGGCTTCAGACTTAGGTACGTGAGTTGATTTAGAAGGTTCTTTTTATTGTCGAATGCCAATTATGAACACATTTATTCGCCAGAAGGCAGAACCGACAGACAGGAGGGCAGACAAACAAACAAACAAAGCCGAAAAAGGTGCACATAGTGAGCGCATAATTGGCAAAAAGTGCGCGAATAATCTTTAAAATTGTTGCGCATAATTTGCAGAATTTTGGCGCATAATTCCACCATCCCTATGTTAGTGTATGTGACCATTAATATAGGATATCACGGTTTCGAAATAGGTCACAAGAAAATATAGGTCAAATAAGTCCTTTTCTGATTTTGCTATTTGTTTACATGGTAATTTGGCAGCAGCGTAAACATTGCCATTCTGAATAAATGAATAAATAACAAATCATCAATATGATTTACAAAGTTACAAGGCAACACCATTTGCTAAGCCATGCATACATTGATTGGACTTGTTTCGTGACTTTTAACTTGGCCCGGTTACTATTGTTAGCAGACCGTGATATCATATATGTCTCTATGTGACCACTGATGTCTGATGTCTATGTTAATGACTGAACAATTTAAACATCTCTGTTACTGTTGTTGACCTTTAGAAAAATTATGTGACCATATCTGCGGCTTAGATATATGTTACTGTTTGTAACCGTTAATATCTGTGGCCATTAGTGTCTGTGTTCATATATGAAATATGAAGTTGGTTAAAAAGTAGAAAAATCCATCGAAAAAGCAAACCTCAAAAACTCTTGAATTAAGGTTGTTTTTTTCAATGACTTTTTCACTTTAATCATGTGTTTTAGGCTATTGGGTTTATTTAGAGACATGAAGTTGGTTTGTAGTTATTACCAATACAGATGAATAGTGTTATCGTGTGTTATTTCGTTTGTGATCTGTGGCTTGTTGTGAGTTATATTGCAGTGAATGTGTGTTGGTCAGCAGACAGATGAGCTAGCAAATTGTGTAAATCAGCGCTCAGTGTCACATATTCGCCCTCTGTCACCAGAACCATTGCATTCTAAAAGGTTCAACTTCAAATAAGTGAACAACGCATGACGTATTTCTGAAGGTGAGCATTTGAAAATGTAAGTGTAATGATAGTTAGAAGAAATACAGCTAGCCGATCTTGTTGCTGTAATAATTATTTTTATTTTGATTACAAGCCACAGTTAAGCAGTTCGAAGCAGCATCATAGAATGCAATGGCTTTGGTGACTAAGTGCATTTCATAAAATGGCAGCAGTTTTTTGGCTGAAATGTTTACACAAGTTATCATAATAATGGTATCTGTGTTGGTGTACTTGAACTTTGTTAATGGCTTCCAGTATTACCATATACTACTGCTGCTGCTGCTGTTTTTCATTTTTGTTAATCAGCCTAGTATTCCGGAGTTATTCCAGTTTAGGTCAGTCCCCAAAAGTTAATTTTTGGGGGGAATATTTGAGCTTCAGTTCGAAACTAAATCAGATCAATTCAGCTATTTAACACAGCTCCATTTTGTAGCTGTTAGCCGCAGCTGTTTTCATTGATTGTTTGTTTGTTTCTTGTTATCTGCTCAGAGTAGGTAATATGCATGATTATAATGTAACTAATTATATGCGTGAATATAATGATATGCGTGAATATTTGTTGTACTAGATGTAGACGTTCTGTGATGCAATATGCTTCCATTGTTTACTTTTACTCGTGGCTTTTTTACTTATTTTGTTGCTGAATTAGAATATTGTTGCCATTACTAACTGTAGTACTGTTGTTGTTGTTGCATATGTATGCCATATGTTGTATATCTGTTTGTTATTCTTTGTATTTATTAGAGTTTAATGCTTTATAGTATGCTGTTTATTAGTGAGTTAGCATTATTAGCATTTGTTGGATCAGGAACTGATCCCATATCACCATATCGCTACTCATCTTATTCCTGTTGGGGTGGCTGTCTTCAAAAAAAGCCTTAAGCTCCGTCATTTCAAATTGGATCGGGATGAAATTTGGCGGGAACGTTCTTCAAGTAAATATGTATCGACTGACAAAGTCAGATTTTTTCGATCTGACGTCACACTTTCAAGATGGCGGCCATGACGTCATTTCGTGCCGAAAAGTGCTTCTTTCTGGTGAGTGCATACTCAGCCGGCGGATGGTGCTGCATATGTACCCACTAGCAATTCTCTCTACAGTTCCTGATCCATAGTACATTCATACTTGTTACCGTATATCAATGTTGTCGTTTAGACAGAATTTAATGCATTATATAGTTTGTCTTAGATGCGCTATAATTAGTGTGTTTACTAGCGAAATAGCAATACTTGTATCTGTTGTATCACATGTTGTCAGATAGAGTTAGCAGTGTAATTGGCCGTCAGTGTATTTGCTATTGATGCTATTATTACTTCGTAGAGCTATGCAAATCAGTCGACTAATCGTGTGATTTTGCAGTTACTGATGTTTTAATTATCTCGGTTTGATTAACGGCACGTCGCTGGTGCAGGAGAGCTGGTAAGAAATGTTTTTCTCAGTTAAGTTTGTGGAAACATGTAGGGTATGTTTTGAGCATTCGTGTCATCGTGTTTAACAACTAAACCACGAGAAGTTTTACAATCCAGGCCGATTTTTGAAGAATATTATTTTAATTGAAATTATTGATTGGCCAGAGGGCTTTGCAAAGTCCAGCCTGATGGTCACTCTGCCTTGTAATTAGTTGTCAAAATTTTGTGAAAAAAATGTGAAATTTTTGTTACAATGTCAGCGTGAGGCAGTCCGACATGGATTCGACTGACACTGTTAAATTTGTCCACCCTGAAAACCTCTGATCGGTGCCAGGAATTTGACGACATACCATTTATACAAGTCGAGTTATGGCCAATTTTGTGATCTTGCCATAGTCTTACCCAATAATAATAAAATGATCTCTTAGAATATTCGTCGTATTTTATACAACACGTTTTGCATTCGGCAGAGAAAGGCAACAGGACCAATGTTATATAGAGACAACTGAAGACGTTTCTGCTAGGTCTGCCTGTCCCAATGTCTCGCAAGGAGTGGACTTGTAAGTTGTAATAATCAATTAATCTTATTTGTTAACGTGGCCTAAACAACAAACAGCTACTTCAAGGACCACAGAGGGGAGGAACTGTTAACAGGTAAGACCGGAGTAGGAACGATGGAAAGTTGAAATAACTGCTAATTTTTTCATTTAAAACAACTGTCACAGTCATAGGTCAGTAAGTGTTAATCTATTTCCAAAATGTTCCCAAACTGTACAGTTTTGCCTTCCAGGCAGTCGGTGCATTAATTAGTGCATTTTTGCTGTTTGTGTCACTCATGCAGGTTATACAAGGATCATGGCTGGCCAGTGAATGTGTCTGATTGTACACAATGCATTAACCTTGAATTGCATTTTGTAAGAGTATTTTACAATAACAGTATTATTTAAATGTCACTATATCCTACTGTACATGACTGCATATTGTAACTCATTATTATGGCAATATCAAATGAATCCAGTGGCTGTTAATCATGTTTTGTCGCTAATACATATATTTCATTTTCAGGGCCATCTTGGGTTTTACCCAGCTTTACCTTTTACCCAGGTTTAACCAAGTACCCAGGGTAAAACTGTCTGGAGGTTTTGCCCACCAACACGTCCAACAGTAGAAAGTCTGATGGCAGAAACAGACAGACTATCGGTGGTAGAGGACTGAAGTCTTTGTCAAGACGGCATGTCAGCGGTGCGCGCCTGGCTGTATTTAAGGGGTCCTACTTCTAAGAGAGGCAGGAAGGGACGGGAAAGGGAACAGAGACAAAATGACGGGATGGAAAGGTAAGAGAAAGAGTTAATCCTACTTTGACCACTGACCGCCATTTTCAAAAACACTGATTTTGGTGCATTCTCTGGTCCTTCTGTTGAACACACGATAGACGAAAAATGCTTACACATTTTCTGAGCTCTGGGCCTGTAGCTGCAGTTCGATCGGTACGCCCCATGGTCCGTTAATACCGTACCTCCCCCCCCGTGTGTCAATCACTGTTGATCTTGACTGTGAATGATGTGGTGATTGACGTAATGATGTCTTGGTCGTGCGTGGGTGCTTCTCTCTAGCCCTGCAGCGTCACGGTGATCTGTACTTCCTGCTTGTCTGTATACTGGCTCCACCTTAGCTGAACTGTCCACTGCTTGCTTCTTTGCTAGTTTTCTTCGTAAGAATCTGTCTCCAGACGTCCTGCGACGCATGTTCCTCTGAACGTTTTCTGTTCCGTGAAAGTTGCGTCGATCGGCTGCGTTGCGTCTTCGTTGTTGAGGTCCACCTCTGACGATCCGGCCGGGCACTGGCTGCGGCAGTCTTCTACGCTGAGGTCTACCAGGTCGATCGAAGTTCTCCGAGCCGGCGCCAGTCACCTCCACGCCGTACGACTGTCCAACCACATCCAGCTGGTCGACCGCGCCCGATCCCGGTTCATCGGGCCACGTGAATATCCTGTTAGCTGACCGACCCAGTTTGTCGTGACCCGATTTGGCTTGACCGCGTTTGACATGACCCAATTTCACTTTCTTCCTCGGATGTCGAGCTTTCAGATGAGGTGGTCGTCTTCGTGGCCGCGGAGTCTGGTATTCGACGACGTAGTCGATAAAGTCGAAGTAGTCGGTACCTCCGTAGCCGCCTGACTGTCGGCGAGGGCCGAATGGGCGACGAGCTCCTCCGGCCTTGCTTACAGCTGGTACAGCTGGGGCTGCCGCTGCAGTCTGCACGGCCGTCTTAGCGTCTGAGTGCGAGGAACTGTAACTGCCGACATCTTGTACGGCTGTTGACGTCATCGTTGTGACGTCATCGTCGGTCACGTGACCCTGCGATGAGGTCGTGAACTCGTATGTCTGAGTCCCAGGCTGCTGGCTTGAAGTCGTCGTCGGGGCGTCAAACAGTCGTGAAATAATGAGCGACAGCGGCGACAAAGTCGTCGTGAGTGGAACGTCGCCTTGAAGCTGCTGCTGTGACGTCATCGGCCAAGCTTCTGATGCGTCGTCATGGTAACCACCGGTCTCGGTAGAAACTGATGACGTCAGCGTTTCGTGTTGAGATGCGACGACACGATTTCTGTCCCTTCCAACGGCATCGGTATTCGAGTCATTAGCTGCTGTGATATATCGTGATAATTGTGAGAGCAGCAGCTTGCCCAGGACAAATAATTTCTCACCATCATCATCATCATCATCATCATCATCATCATCAGTATCATCAGTATCCATCAGTGGCACGTGGTCCGGTACATTCCACACTGGAATCTCCTCATCGCCAGTGAAATACGAATCTGAAGGAATATTGACGTCATCGTAGTACGAATAAGGAACGTTCTGATGACGTATTGACGCCGTGACGTCATCACCGCGTGACGTCATGTGAGCAGGTGCTTGTGACGTCACTGGCCGGCGGGTGGGCGGAGCTTGTGACGTAGTCGTAGTCACGTGACGCTGGAGTGTCTTGTTAGTTTTCTTTAACAGCTCTGTTGCGTTCACACAAACCCAAACTAGTTGCTGAAACGGCGTGTAAAATATCGCAGAAATCAATAGCGTAACAGAAATCAATAGCGTAACTTAGCAGAGTCGTCTACCCCCTCCAAATCCATCCCCACTAAGGGCCTCTGTCCCACACACCCCATACCGCACGGGCCACACCAAGTCCCTACCTTGGCAGATAACGGCGTTGGACTTGTGATCGAAAGGTCGCTGGTTCGACTCCCGGCCGGGGCGCTATCAAGTAAACTAGGTCAACTCAGCCTTTCATCCCTCCGGGGTAGGTAAATCGAGTACCAGCGTGCATGGCTGGGGTTAGGCGGGGCGCGTCCACTTGTGTCGGGTGGCAGGTAACACTGTGTGATCCCATATATGGCAACTGACGTCCCGTAGTTCTGAGATGGGGTTCCCATGAAGAACTATATTGGCCTTTAGGCCTACCTTTTTACGTTTATGGTTCAAGAAGCAGGAACATTTGAGAGGATAGTGTGACGTTCTGCAAGAAAAAAGTGTACCCAAAATTGACGCTTCCCCTGCAGCATTTGCTATGGTCAGATGTGCTATCGGCTATAGCGGTCGCCAAGTGTGTTCAGAAGGCCTAAGCGTGATGACATTATTTATCATAATTTATAGACGCAGCTGCTGCAACATAATCACCGCATCATTAAGCAGCTTGGCTGGGCGTCATTAATTTAGCGACAGGTGATGGACAGTTAAACGGCTGACATTCAGTGCGTGCCCCGGGCTATGAACACAACACGTGCTGACCTGCTGGCTTGGTAGTGTAGTGGTTAGGGCGTCGGACTTGTGATCAACAGGTCACGAGTTCTACTGCCGGCCGTGCACTGCTGGGTTAGTGTACTTAGATGGGTGACTGTCTGTGGGCGGGTAAACCATCTCGGTATGTAACCGGTCAACTCAGCCTTCCAACCCTCCGGGGTAGGTAAATCGAGTACCAGCCTGTCTGACTGAAGTTAAGGCGGGGTGTGTTCACTTGTGTCGGGTAGTAGCCTAGGCCTAGCAGGTAACACTGTGTGATCCCATATCGCAAGTGACACTCCGTAGCTATGAGATAGAGTTCCATTAACAGCTATACATGGCCTTTAACCTTCAGTTGATCACAATTTCTCCAGATGTTGTGTGGATAGCGCGACGTCGTAACGTTAGCGAGGCTGCATGGTGACGTCGTATGGACGTGGTTATTACGGAGCAGTCAACAAATAATTTATAAATAAATAATCTAAATAATTGGCCATTAATAACTTTGTGTGGTAACCTGTAACCTGGACATTGTTTATAGCAGCTTACCTGTATACCTTACCTGTGACTGCCGAGGTTGAGTGGTTGCACACGATATACAGCGACCATGTGAATGAGAGTTATAGTGAATACTAGTCTTGGATAACGTTATATTCAATAAACGTATAGGCCTATGTGCTACGGTCTACAATACTTTATACTTTGTGAAGCCGATAATCTCGTTGCTTTCAACAACAGACAAGAGATTTTCTTTTAGGCCTACATCTCTTATCTCAGTTAATTTTCTTCTCCATACATTACCTGCGAGATCAGCTGTCTGACTGTATCTGACTCCGGCAACCACGTTGGACGCGAAACACCTCAGCGTGACGTCATCAACATGGCGGATGATGGGCGTGACATTCAGCAGCGCATGCGTCGAGACTACTTCCGTTTTACGTCCGTGAATCAGCAGCCATGCCAGGTCCGGGGTCGGCTGGCCCTCCGCTTCGCACTTGTAGACGTGGGGTGCAGATTGGCGCGTAATTCGGATGTTTCGGGTGCCATCTAAAAACGCATAAGTTTACTGAATTTTTGATGATTTCTAAAAGCGTTCAGCATCGTTAAACACAGAAACACAGAGCCTAAACAGCACAACAGCACACAGTATAGCAAGAAAAAAATGAAGTACTAACTTTACAACCTAAAGATGCAGAAAAAATAGCAGAGAGCGCCTACTAAACAACGCCCAATGTCTACACAAGCGAATATGTAAGTTGGGGGCAACATTTAAAATCCAGGATCTTTCAAACAAAATCAGGAAGACCTATTTGAATCTTATCGAATCAATCACCGCCAAGCAAATACATAGGCCTATATAGGTCTGATGATTCAGTTATTGATAAGAATTATTTTTCTTCTTACACTGAACTCGAAGTCGGTAGCTAGCTGAAGCTTGTGTGACGTCACCGCTCGTTGCTAAGCAACGGTAAACAACTCCGTCATCACGAGCACTGAGTACCAGCTTCACTCGACTGACCAATGAGCGGCCTCGGTCGTCGTGCGTCGTCATGGTAACGCTGTCATTCTGCAGCTGAAGCCAGGTGGGTTTACCTGGCAGCTTTCTCATCCAGGTATGTTGAATGGTACTACCGGTACATCTACAGGTGAGTGTTATGTTCTGCCCGTCAATCAGCTGTGCCTCAGCTTCACTAACAGTAATCTCAGTCCGTCTTGGCGCTATATCACACACATTCATCGAGTATTCGTGAATTTAATAATCATAATCATAATAATACCAGGATAATGCTTATGGTGCTGTCATCATGACTCTGTAGGGCCTAACAGAGTCATTGCGAGGGTTCACCCGGTTCACGCGATGAATGTAGAACAGCGCCAGACGGCTGCCGACCTTTGGACCAAGCCGACAGACTTGAGCCGTAGGTCCGCCTGTAGGCAGCACGTAACTATACATGTATTCACCATCCACCATCGCCATTTATTATTACTCAAGCATTTATTATTTTACAGCTTAACATGCGTGAATATGACGCAAGTTTTACTATTCGGAAATATCCGCGAATATTTCACATCTTCGATATTCATAACATAGTTTAGGCTTAACAGTACTGTAGAGCAGACAGATAGAAATAGAAATAAATATTTACCATAGACGGTAAGGTTGACAATTGCAGCGGCTGCGGCGCCATCAAACGGCTTGACAAGACATTCGTACGATCCTGCATCACTGACCTTGACTGAAAGTAGGTCAAGGGATATCACGTGACCTTGGCGACCCTGGCCTTCATCTGTTGACTGTAAAATGTAAAATGCTATACTTAAGTTTTGTTTCATGCACTGCTTTAGTTTAACATAGTCTATACATTTCTATTTCTTATTCTGTTTTAAGACAGTTTCTGTCATAAGAACCTTCGAGCAACACATTTTCACGCGATGTTGACGGCGACGACAACGAATAATAACTTAATCATGTAAATAGTAATAAAAAT
>Ga0056132_1000160_pt1 | contig 14443 bp, 11 predicted proteins | sample WorMetLIZISLAND2_3_FD_71119 | JGI IMG/M metagenome (GOLD analysis project Ga0056132, IMG submission 71119) | Marine gutless worms symbiont microbial communities from Max Planck institute for Marine Microbiology, Germany - Olavius clavatus LIZARD... ...
CAGCCCCGGGCCAGGCACCGGTATATGGACAGCCCCAGATTCAGCCGGCAGCGATTTCACAGCTGCCTCCACCACAGCAGACAGCTGTCTACATGGTACCGGCAGCTGCCGCTCCTCAACCTTCACAGTACGCCATTCCACCACCAACCCAGCAGCCGCCAATAGCAGCGTATCGACCAGCTGTTAGTGGCCGACCACCAAGTCCAGTGGATCTGGTTCCATATGATCAGCGTCCTCTGAATCTGCCACCAGCCGGTGGTCGGGGTCCACCTCCTGCGGCTCTACTTGGCCCTTCAGTCGTCTTGAATGCAGGTATGACAGTTACCAGCGTAATGTTACTTTTCTATTTTTCCCAGGAACCAGCTTAACTTGGATATTTTTTGTGCCGTGCAAGTAGTGTTTTTTTTTCATTTTGAATCGAATATTGGGCCATTATTCGCATTTTTGAATCTAATCAAATCGTTTTTGCTGTTCTCAGAAGTCATCATTAGAAAATACTTGTTCATAGTTTCACAGTTTATGGCACTGTTTCTGGTTTGCATTGTAGGCAAGCTGTTGTATTCTTCCAGTACTTGGTGGGCTATAATAGCCCAATATGAAGACTTCAGGAAGAGTCAAGACCATTCTTAACAGCAGCCACATTTCCTTACTGAGACAGTCCTGTCCTTGTATATATTACGTTATATATTAAGTATTTAAAAACTGCAAATCGTTGGATCGGTTTTGGATCAAATTGATTATTAACTAACTATATGTGATTCAATGAGAAATATCAAATATTCGCACAGCACTAGATATTTTAGATGAACTGTGATGTTGATGGGTTGGGTATGTGGACAGATTAGTTGATGATGGGGTTGAAAATGAATGGGATGGTTTGGACACCAAGTGGTGCAAATGGGGTGGGAACGGGATCGTAAGTTGTCCCCATGCAACTCTATTTTTTGGCACTGTGCACTCATAGTGGTGCATGTCAGGAATGACTGAATGAATGAGCTCTATTTTAAATGTTTTGTTAGTTGCTGTTTTGTTAGTTGCTGCTGCTCTTTGGTAGTCGTGTGTAGTGCATTCCCAGTTGTTGGTTTGTTTTTACAGTGCTTGGTGGTCCACGAGGCAGTCCGTCATTTAGGTAGGTCACTTCCGTCTTTGTCTCTGCAGCTTAGTTCACTAACAGGAGTAGGAAACATGCAGGATATTTCGTGTTTTTCTCTATGGATGTCTTGTTTTGTCATTTTTTTCTAAACAGCGAAGCAGTTTGTATGCATGTTGAGGATACAGTTACACGTTAGCTGTGCAGTCCACATTGTTGTTATTTGTACATGTACATTTGGGCAGTATGTGCTAATTTTGTTATCCACATGTAGGTTTATATCAGCATCGGTAATTTGCTATTGGGGCTGGTTTTGAGTTTGCGGTCTTTAGTCAGCAGTGAGTGGTTGAAATAGATACCGTTTCTGAAGCAGTAATGTGAAAATGGATGCAGTGTCGTGTTAAGTATTGCAGTTTTTGTAGTCTCTGCTGCTCAGGTCTGTGGTTTTTTTATATGATAATTAATGGCTTGCACAAACGAATAGGGTATAATTTAACCAGACATTTTTTTTCAAATACAGAAAACAAATTATAATTTAGTAGGTTGTAATTTTTGTCTGAAAGCTTGTCTGCACAGACCAGCTGTGCAGTTAAAATTACAATTTAACTAATTTGAAGGTTATAAGTTTCATTTTATTTTATTGAGATGTTTTCTTTGATATAATATAACTGGTTTTAAAAGTTTGTCTGTTGTTAGAGTTGTGGCTTTATGGTGGTCAGTATCTTTGGGTCTTCTTCATCCATCATTACTTCAGCACTGCTGGCTGGGTGACAGTAAGGGCATCCAGCCTGTAAAAGTTCTGCGAAAACAATTCCCATAAGTTTGCTTTTGGGACTGGAGTTACCTGAAGTAACAACAGAAGAGTGTGCTGGTTAAATGTGAACAGACTCTATAGGGCTCCAATCGTAGCCACATGGGCAGATCGATTCTCGTGGTGTTGCTGGCGACGATTCTCACAATTTCTCGCATGTCCAATAACCCTACTCCCAGTGCCTGCCAGTCATTGTTTATCATCTTTGCTTCACACCATCACTGCTGCATAGCTGCCGTGAAGGGGGAGTGGGGTGGAGGGACACTTGAGGCAACAAGGGCCATGGCTAAGCTGCTCAATTGCAGCAAGTTGACTGTCACTGAGATGAGGTGCTAATTGAATCCAGACCGCAGCTGCATGGCGCTGCTATGAATGTACACTGGATGTGCTGCTCGATCACCTATGAGATCAGGACTTGCCGACGATTCTCGCGAGATTAGCCGATCGATCGGAGCCCTAAGACTGTGTGCGTGTGTTGTATGTCATTGCTGTTGCTTTGCTGATGTTTGTGGGTTGACTGAAAATTGAGGACCGGAAAAAGGAGGACAAATGAAGAACAATAGGTGTGAAAGTAATGACCGGAAAATGCAGGACCACGAAAATATAAAGGTCAGAAGGTGGAAAATGGAGGACCAAATTTGGGGTGAAGTCAGAAGGCGGAAAATGGACATTCACATATTGGGCGCATCGCACGGTCATCTTAGCGATAGCGTGATTCCTTGTTAGTTGTTTGTCTGCTGTGAATTTGATGCTCATTAGTTATCATTTATCACTTCATTCACATGACACAATTTCTTATAATTAATGTCGTGTCACATTTTGTGTATGTACGACAGGTTTAATGGTCGTTTTCCACAGTCTGTGGCAATAATTTAATGGGATTTTTACATCCAGGACACCAAAATAATATCACAGCACCGTCAGCAATACTTAATTTCATTGTGGTCCAAGTTAACTATAACTACAACTGAATTATCAGTTAAGTGAAAGATAACAAAACAGAACAGTTAATACAAACTGCAGTTTTACGACCCACCAGGTTTCTTGGAATATAAGTAACTAAAAATTCAAGCTACACTGTGTGAGTGTGTACATTCCCGAAGTGTAATTGAACATAGGTGTGAAACATTTTTGAATTGGGAAATGATCACATATTATCACTCATCTTGTTGTCGTTATTGTTTTTCGTAAAACGTTAGGCTCAGTTGTTTTATATCGGATCAGGATGAAATTTGGCTCAATTGTTCTTCATGAAAATTAGTGTTGATGACTGAGTCCGGGTTTTGATATGATGTCGTACTTTTAAGATAGCAGCCATGATGTTATTTCACATCCGTGCAGCATCCATCGTCTGCCTGCTAGCCTGTCAAAGGCGTAACTACAGTACAGTTCCTGGTCAATAGTAGGTTTTGTTAATGCTATGAATTAAGAGATCTCAATATGTGTTGATTTATATGAACACACTGGTGTCGTACATCGTGGTGCAAGCTGGTATCCGGATGATGGTTGTTTAATGAGTAAAGCGACTTTGATGAACGTGAACAAAAACTAGCTTTTTAAATCTTATATCTTGAACAAACGATGTTTCATTATCTGTTCACATTGCGGTCTGTTTCAAACATTGATGTTATCATCCAATACAATAATTTCAGTCTATATTGTACGTGTTCTCTCGGTGAAAATTTTTTGCAAAGGTATATTTTGTTCACTTTTGGCATGTGTTGCTTTTTAAAGTATGATCCAAACATGGTTTTGAAGGCCTTTACAGATCGATTCATTTCATTTCATGGGGAGTGTTTACTGAAAAATGCTGAATACACTTGGATCACTTCCAGCTGACCTTAAGACTGGGTTGTCGAAAAGAAGAATCGATGTGTTTAGACTTTAGTAAACCAGATTCATAGCGGACTTGCTACAGTTCTAAATAATGCGGCCTAAATGTCTCACTAGGTATCAAGTTTCATGCGTGTTAAGTTAATATAACAATCTTGGAGTGATGAAATAAAAGATACAAACTACAGTACCAGAAAGTAAGTTCTACATGACATATTATAGTTTTATAAGTTGTATTATAGCTTTGAGTACATAATGTTAACTGGTTTCTGTTAAGCTGTTATACACTGTATGTTATACACATTATGCAGTTTCGTATTTTTTTTAGAATTGAGAACGGATACGTTGCATTGATTGTCTGTTTTCGCTGCAGTTGTATTTGTTATTCTGTCGTTTTTCGGAGTTGCTCGTTGTCAGGGTGTAGACCAGCCGATGAAGATGCTCAGTGTTCATGTTCGTCTACTGTGTGCGTGTCTGCCAATGTGCTGGGGACACTTGGTTCCCTGTGAGCCGCCGCCCCTTCACGTTGGCAGCGTGTACATATTCTTTGTCGTTTGTTTCAGCCGAGGTAGAGACGGACCAGGCAGAGGTTATGGTAAGTCGCTCTTAGCATAGGTTGTTATTTTTTGAGATGGATAGTTTTCAGGTTGTGGTCATTTGTTGGCATTATAGTAACAGAAGAGTCTTTATATCGAAAGTGTTGAGATTAAGCCATTTGTTTTCAGCCGATCTTACTGCAAGAATTATGATTGGCTGTTTGCCCATTGGTCTGTGATAACTGCACTGTGGCTGAATGATACATCATACAGCACAAAAGTGTCTGAACAAGTGAATAAGAAGTGGCCCTCTAGGAACAATTTACAACTTTCAACCCCCTATCCCTCAAATTCCATACCTCTTGAACAATAGGAAGTATGTGTCATCTGGCAAATAGATTAAAACATACTTGTTACTTATTTACATGATTTCACTTTAAGTCCACTTTTACTGCACTTCGTGTGTGACTTCTGTACGCTCGGCTTTCTCAGAAATAGCGTGGCAGTGGCAGTATGTGAAAACTTGTTTTTGTTGGGAGATGTGCACTTTGGTACCATTAGTTAGATCAAACTGTAGTGCCTTGGAAACGATATGTTCATCTCGTGATGCTGCTAGTCACAGTTGTCAATTCAGTGCTTTTGACAATGCTGGTTTGGGCAAGAGGAAGGACATCCAGCCAGTTAAATCTGACCTAACCCAGGGTAAAGCAGTCCATACAAGTGCAACACAGTTGCAGTACAAGAAATTTTTCTTCTGTTCCAGTTGTGTGGCACTTGTGCAGACTGCTAAAGGCTGGAAATTTTGCACAAGAGCTTTACATAAAACTTATAGAAAGCTTGTATTGTAGTTTTATTGCACTTGTGTCGACCGAACTCGGAAAGTAGGCCGGTTAAAAATCCAGAAGTAGTAGTTGTTATGTAATAATTACCTTATTAAATTTTCATTGCATAAAAATTTGTGAAGTTGAAAATCTTGCTGTTAAAAAAGTATTAGGCTTTTTCTAGTACGTGTTTCAGTAGTGTATAGTTTATGTAGTTTAAGTGTAAATAAATTCTGGTTTTTATATGCACTGCTCCAAGGGTTTGCTTGCTCTGATGTGTTGTGATAAAATTGATCACAAGATGTTCCTTGTCAACGAAATATTTTAGGTTTTAAGGGTAATATTATTGTGTTATTGTTTTCTTGGAAGTATTTTCTCTTGCGGTTATGATTTCTGGGGTTCCATTCTCTAAAGTGACCTGGTACAGGGCATGCCATTATCTAATAACGTGATATCGTTTAATATTGCATCAGGGTAAAATTGAGCACAGTTGTTCAAGTAAAATGTTGAGATGCGATCTTTTGTTTACATTTCCTGGAATCTTTCGTTGTCGTCGGCAAAGGTTCTGTTGGCAAAACCTACTAATAGAAAAAAACCTTCATTTCAGATTTCTCGTTATCCAATTCGCTACCATTTCAGTCAGGTCTTGTGACGAAAAGAAAACTTATTGCAAAAATATTGTTATGAGTGTGTTTACATCGAGATGACCAAATTAAATCCAGCCGGTGTTACTGAAGTCGAGTTAATTTTACCGTTTTACGTATGGTACGTGTAATGTTATAGCCACATATGCAGTGGTGTCTTTGTACCTTTAAGGCCCATGTCGTATGATAAGTTCAGACCTTCTCCATTCTTGAAACTACTTACAGAATCTTGTACCAGAGTCTTTGATCGTGTTTCATGCATTCCGGTGCTGTTCTTTCTGATACCAGCAAATTTGACCAAATAGACTTCTACTGTGTCTGCAGCAGAAAAGTCGTGTGGCTTGGTGGTGTAGTTAGGGCATCGGACTTGTGATCAACAGGTTGTGAGTTTGCCTTTCGGCCACCCCCTGGTTAGTACTTGGATGGGTGACCGTCACTGGGCGAGTAAACCATTTCGGTATGTAACCAGTCACCAAGGTCAACTCAGCCTTCCATCCCTCCGGGGTAGGTAAATCGTGTACCGGCCTCTGGTTGGGGTTAAGGCGGGGTATGTTCACTTGTGTCGGGTGACAGGTACACTGTGGAATCCCACATAGCAAGTGACTGTGGGATGTAGTTCCATTAACAGCTATGCAGGACCTTTTTTAACCTTTTGTGTGTCCCAAATGCATTTCTGACATTCTGGGATATTTCTTGCGCGTCTGGTGTGTGTGAGTTGCACCCGAGATTCTGTTTCTAGTTCCCCTGGTGTAATGAACTCGAGTTATTTGTTATCAGTCTAATGCAGTTTAATGTGCGACTTATTCCATTATTCTAAACAGTAATCCGAATTGACAAAGCAGAGCATGAATAGAGAGTACTGCTTGATTTTCTAAAGGTTATTTTCACAGGGAAATGCAACTAAGTAACCACAAGCATTCGTGGTATAATAACATTGTTAGCTTGTCTGATCTCTGAGGCAAATATGCATGACCATTTGTGAATGCTGCTGTTTCAGTTGAGTCTTCATTGTTAACGGGTTGGTCTATATTCCTTTATTTTTGATTACATTACCCAGTAATTTGTCGTCCGATGTAGTGTTGGTGATTTTCGTTATGTGGTCATCGTATGTTAGAAGTTTTCAAAGTTTGCTGACTGGTTATTGTCAGATTTTTTTCCCATATTCCGATTCCATTTCTTAATCTTTTCTGAATGTCGGACATAGGTGGAATGGATCGCAGTGACAGCAATGATGGAGGCGGACTTCTGGATGACACAGTCTTCATTCAAGGACTTCCAGAGACAGTCACCGAGGAACTACTAGCCAAGCATTTTGTTGCAGCTGGAAATATAAAGGTACCACCGGATTATTTCATCTGCCTTCAGTGCTTTAATACTGCTGGTTGAGCTACAGGAAGGGCATCCGGCCTGTAAAGTGTAAAAACTTCTGTGCTTTTCAAAACCCTTGTCTGAGGCAGTTAATGAAAATGGGTAGGTCATAGCCAAACTACCCTTTGGCCAGGTTTACATAGAAAATGGCTGTTAAAATGGTGTCAGTTAAAGTTAAAAAGCGTAGATCTCTTAATAAAACTCTGTCTCAGAGCTGTGGGGTGTCACTTGCCATGTGGGATCACACAGTGTTACCTGTCACCCGACACAATTGAACACACCTTGCCTTAACCCAGCCAGAGACCGTAGTCAATTTACCTACCCTGGAGGGATGGAAGGCTGAGTTGACCTAGGTGACTAGTTACGTACCGAGATGGTTTACCTGCACACATACAGTCACTCATCTAAGTACTAACCCGACAGTGTACGGCCGGGAGTAGAACTCGCGATCTGCACACAAGTCTGACGCCCTAACCACTACACTACCAAGCCACCATGGTTATTTGAGTACGTATTAAGGCATTAGTGATTGTGTTGATAAATGCAGCTACTGTTTGTGTTCTCATAGTCTTTTTGTAATGAAATTTAAACCACAATACTAGCCATTTAGAGACTACTGTACTGTGTGGCAGAAAAACTGCACCTTTTCTTTTTTCGCAGTCACTTTGTCAAACCAGGTTCTTGTTTGGTAATTATTATTATTATATAATTGTTATGAATTATTGAACTGAGTCATAGTAAATTACAAGAACATCAGAAATTGTTGACTTATAGAAAATGTATTGTCACGTTCGACATGGTGGATATTTTGCAGTTTCAGCATAGCCCACCACTTATGTTCTGGACACGGCCTGTGACATTTTAACAGCTGCTGGGCACAACATAGCCTGTTATTATTATTATTGTTGTTGTTGTTGTTGTTGTGATAACCCATCAGCTCTTCTCTTATCATTAGAAATGAGTTGTCCAGGTAATAGTAAATAGCCTATCTTGTTTGAAAGTGTGGAGGGAGTGTTGTTATTGTTGTTATTTCACTACGTTTTCATGGTATTTTTAATCGTATTCATCTATTCGGCTATCCAAGCCGCAAGTGTGTAATAAAGTCAGTGTCTGAGTATGTATGTATAAGAGCAGTGGTATTGTTTGTGTAATGCAGCTGGATGCAAGAGGAAAACCCAGAGTGTGGGTCTGTCGTGACAAGGCTTCAGGCAGGCCGAGAGGTGATGGCATCGTTGGCTATGAAATGCCACAAGCCGCAAGTCTGGCAATTGATCGCTTTAATAGTATGTTCGCTTCTGCATAATAATAATGATAATTATAATCTAATTCATGAAGTAGTAGAGACCGCAGTTTTCTGAGGCGCATGGAATTTTGAGCTGAGCCACAGATTTTGCCCGTTTCTGCGGAATTTCTATGTTTTTGAGGAATTCGGTACTCGCCAGTGATAAGGGCACAAATACGGCATATTTTGGTCGGTTTCAGGCAGCCGTAGATAATTAATGTATGTAGTCACGATTGTGCCATGAAATACAGGACTGCCACTCCGGCTCGAACGGGATATTGATCTGAGCTTATCTGAAATATTGCCAGGTTTATTTGGCAGACAGACTGTATCTGTCAGTTGCAGTTGCTGTCGACAAATGCTGCATATTTGGTTGGGTTCAGGGGCCGTGGAAGATTAATTACTATGTGTGGAAAATTTGCCGCAGAAAACTGAGGTTCCTAAGCATATGGTGGTAACGTGGTGCTGGGGACATGCGAGACATATGGCACTACATAAATGCATTTCATTGATTTATTCGTTTGTTGATTGAATAATTCATTCTGTATCCAAGATTTTGACCATCTGATTTTGATCTATGATATGAGAAATGACCGCATATATTTTCTAATCTGCTTGTCACATGGCCAAGGCTATTCATTTGTTAGGACTTAATAACTATTCCGGGTTTATTGTGGTAGTTTCACGTACTTCAGGAGTTCAGCTGCATATCAGGTCTTGCATTAGTGGCTAATGATCAGTTATTTTACAGGTTGTATTTATGGTTGTGAGTTGGAAAATTTCCCAGTTGATATTTCTTGAAATTTATTTTTCACTTAACTTTACTAGCATAAAATTTCCAGAAAATTTGCAACTTTAGTTGTAGTTCAGCTGTATATATCTTTCACTGCATGATGTTGGTCAGTTTTTAGTGGATTGGCAATTGGCATTATACTATCGTCCATGACACTGTGCATTGTGTCTAAATGATACATCTTACATGAAAGTGTGTGAATAGGTAATAGGAACGTGATTTGCGCCTCTGAAGTTACGACTTATTATTATTATTATTATTATTATTATTATTATTTTAGAACTTTCAGCCCCTACACCTACCCTGAGCACCCAACAGCTATGTCGTGTTATGCATGTACAGGACATGCATCTGAACAAACAGGCATCAAAAGCAGACATCTGTTCGAAACTAAATAAATATGTGCGATCGGATCTGCTATTTCTCGGCAACAGCTGGGCTCCTTGTTACTGTTGTTGTTGTTGTCGTTGTTTACAGGGAGTGAGTTTCTTGGTGCAATCATTAACGTGCGTCATGCTGCTAAGAAGCCTCCAGGTCAGCAGCAGCAGAAACCACGTGGAAAAGGTGAGCCAAAGCCATTTGAGAAAGTGACTAAGTGTGTTCTGTACTATATTAGTCTTACCTTAGACCTTAGTCCATCCCGTGTCTAGCACATTGGGCAATCCAACTCCTCCATTTTTATCTGTTGGTCATCAGAAGAAGGGCCTCTTCCCATGTGACTCCACTATTCTCGATGTCTTTCATAATGTCGCTCCAGGTGATATGTGGTCGACCGTTCTTGCATGATCCCTCACGAGTCCTGTTGAGTGCCTGTTTTGCTCGTCTTCCATTACTATATTAGTACATTAAATATATCTATCTGAACTTTTCATTAGCTGCTAACGACATTCCTGTTTCAACAGTCATTTCGTAACGTCATTATTTATTGATTGATTGGCTCAGATTCTGATATTAAATCAAGTTCGTTCTGTGTTTTAGTTTGTCATTTATAACTGGATGAGTAGCAGGTTATGTGTGCATACAGTTCTGAATCCTTTCGTGTATGCAGGGTTCTGGAATTTTTCAACTTTGAAATTTCCAGCCCTGGGAACCCCATTTGGGCCTGCCTGCAGGAATATGAGAGGAGTTCTGGAATCTGTTGAGGAATCTAGACTTGGAGTTATGGTTCCTAGAGTTCGGTAGTTTTGATGCAAATTTTTGCACATGATGTTTTAAAAGTTGAAACACTGTTATGTACATATACTTTTTCAGTCCCATTCAGTATTTAGGTGGAGTGTCAATGAATCATAGATTCATGTTAAGTGGGGACTCTCCTCATTCAATCACTGTGTAATGGATGTGATTTATATGTGATTTTCGTTTATTATTTCTTTATTTACTTTTTCGTTTATTATTTCTTTATTTAATAAGTACTTTATCAGTTAACTCTACTTTGAATGTCTTGTGCGATTACAGACGACTGGATCTGTGTAGTTGGGTAAGTAATTATCTTTTCTCTTTTTTATTGTATTTTATTTTATTATCTCTGCTAATTCATGTTGTAAGGCATTGCTTTGTTCTTCATGACAATAATGTATAAACTCTAGAGCTGGGTGCCGCTGCCGACATTTTGCATCACACCGCCGCCGCCAATCAAAATGGATCAGTGCTTTGACGCTGATGGTTGTAAGTAAGAATAACGACAATAACGCAGGTTTATATAGTGCATCTTGTTCAAAAACTTCTAATGTGCTTGTCACACTAGTAGCGGCTAAAGAGGATTGGTTTCAGAGACCATTTAATGGTGTCAAAGCTGTCCGAATATCTGAGTTTATCTGGCAGCGAGTTCCAGACATAGTGGCGTGCCTAATTGCCATACGTACTGATTCCACAGTTGGGTGAGAGAAATGGCATCCCACCCGTAATAACTTTTTTTATGTTACGGCACGTTAGAAATCGTCAGCGCTATTGCTATTACTATTACCCGTAAAAAACACACTTCGATGCCACTTATAAACAGTCATTTTTAATTAGTTTGTTTTTTTTCTAGTTTTGTGTTCTGTGTGTAATCATACCTTGATTGAACTGTTATTCACTCTCTGTGCTATTTTATGTGTTGTGTGCCTTTGTCACATATTCTCTGTTAAATTCTGGAGTGCTGGAGTTAATAAGGGGCGACCAGCTAACCCAGGTGCACCTGGAAAATGGCCTTTAACTTAACATGGTGTGTATGTCTGTCTGCGTTTGTGCCAGGAACTGTGGCAACCACAACTTTGCTTGGCGTACAGAATGTAATCGATGTAAGGCTCCAAAACCAGCACCGGCCGACAAAGATGGCGGTTAGTAGTGATGTGCAAAATCCTGTAATTATCAAAGAATAGAGCCTGACTGTTGTGTGTAAAATGAGCCTGACTCTAGTGACTGTTGTGTGTAAAATGAAGTATGATGTATCAGGATGCTCTGTGTCAAAAATTACGCAAAATTCTGTTTAAATTTAAAGTTTTAAGTTGCACCTAGAATACTGTGACTTTTTCTGGACACAATGGAGGACGATGGGCAGCAACGGAGGATGATGATGATGACTCGCTATAGCTTTACTTCTGACTGTTGAAAATTGACATTGTCAATTATTATCGAGTTATAACAAAAAGTCGACTTTAAAGTTGCTTGCTCTTACTTACAGTACTCTGTCTTCTGGCCATCCGGCATACCTTCGTGAACTAATCTCTCCTTAGCAACCTTCTCGCTCATTGTGATCCAGTAATCAACTTCTCTTAAGTCTGCCTTGTACCAATCTCACAATCGGTCAGCGCGCTTTCTGTCACTCATCTCCTAGCATCTGAAATTCCATCGCACTGTCCATCAGAGAGGCTCCGTCCATCGGTACATTCAAGCATCGCCTAAAATCATTTTATTTTAATTCCCTCGTCTCCTAAAACCTCCCCCACCTGGCAACTGCCCAGTGCCCACGCCTTTGATTCAAGTTTGCTTGACTGTAAAAAGGCCGATATAGCTCTTCCTGGGGGATCCCCACCTCAGAGCTACGGGACGTCACTTGCCATATGGGATCACACAGTGTTGCCTGCCACCCGACACAAGTGAATGAACCTCGCCTAACCCCAGCCATGCAGGCTGGTGCTTGATTTAGCCACGCCGGAGGGATGGAAGGCTGAATTGACCTAGTTAACTTGATAGCGCCCCGGCCGAGAGTCAAACCAGCGACCTTTCGATCGCGAGTCCGACGCCGAACCACTGCACCACCAAGACAACTTACGTGTTATAAATTTATGTATGTATGTATGTATATGGATAAGCAGCGGTGTGAGTGTAATACAGGTGGAGGTGGCGAGGCTGCAGGTGTTGATGGTGAGGTAGATGGTCGTGCCAGTCCTAGACACAGCTATCAGCGAGGTGGTGGGAGGTCTGGACCTGGAGGCAGGGGACGAGGGTCAATGGACAGAAACCACGGTGGACCAATGATGAGAGGAAGGTTCGTTACTTACTTTTTTATCAATCAATCAAAACGTAGATTTATATAGTGCCTCTTAAACAAAGTTCATAAAGGCGCCTGTTACGAGTAGGCACGCTCAAAAAGCCATGACTTGAGGCTAGATTTAAAACCCAGTCTACTAATGTCACTGTTCTTCAGTTCAGGCGAAAGGTCATTCCACATGCATCATACTGCTACACTGTATGATTGGCTATTGGCATCGTCATGTCATCCGTCTGTCTGTCTCTGATGCTGTGCATTGTGGCTTTTGGGGTCGGTGTATAGGTCTAAAAGTTATACCAGCGTGTGGTGCCATTCCGGGTGTAGGTTCGACATGCCTGGAAAGATGCAAGCCTTGTAACCATTCAGTTGTTGACAATATCTACAACACAACTTTTATTTCCAGTATATCCATGACATATATGCGAGAAACCAGCACCATAATCTGATTCTAGAAACCTGGCTCCAATTTCTGTCTTGTCTGTCATGCAAATCTTTTACATAGTAACAGACATAGATTGAGAATTTGTGACTTACCATTTTAAGTTCATAAAAATTCACAGATTTTATCAAATTTTTAACATTTGTTAAAATTCGTTGAGCTGTTTAATTAATACATTAACTTCATTGGCATTTACTGAAATGGTTAACTACTTGACTAACTTGACAGCGACTGGTATCAGTTGACGAAGACGAATATAGTTCTGAGTTGACATTTGTAATGGCACTGCAGTTTGTTTGACAACACTGTGGACAATGCAGTATAATGATGCTCTCTTCTGGCTTTAATTTTGTTTGTGGGTTCATAAGTCAGGGAAATTCTTCATGTTATAAATCATCGCTGCTAATTTTATTATTAAATTTTGGTGGCATTTTAAAATGGTAGAAATTCTTTGTTTGTGGGTTCATAAGTCAGGGAAATTCTTCATGTTATAAATCATCACTGCTAATTTTATTCTTGAATTTTGGTGGCATTTTAAAATGGTAGAAATTCATGAATTTAAAAAAAACTTAAATTCACAAAATTTGAATTCTCCGTCCCAGATTCTGGCGACAGTTAGAATGCTGCTCTGTTCCACACCAGAAACTGGCATGCATGCGACTAAATTGATTATGATTGGTTGCTCAATTTGTTATTTCCTGCATTTTGAATCGTTGCTTAAATCATCAGAGACACTAGTTAATGAGTGACATATGAAATGTGTCATTGTGCATGACAGGTTTGAACGTCGTAATCAGCCATACTGAGGTCGGACACTCGCCATCACTGGACATTAGTAGTCTGTGTCACACAGAATGTTGGTGTGTTCGACGATTGAAACTGAATCAATTGAGATGCGATGTTGAGACTTTGCAGTCCGTCAGCCGACAGATTGAATATGATGTACGACGAATGTACATGTACTGTTAACATTTGCTGCCATTGATTACGGGAAAACCTGTAAATGATGGGGAATTTGATAAAACTGAGGCAATTGTCCGGGAAAATGTGTCCTAGAATGTGAATGGTTTATGATTTTATTGTCAGTTGCTATGGATGACAGTGTTTTAAACTTTGTATCCATTCACTTCGGAACCTGACAGCATTTATCATATAACCACTGCAAATAACACTATACTTTGTGCATCATGCTATGATATGAGTGGCACTTAACTTACTGCAGGAGTGCCTGGACTTGGACTGTCAGGGAATTGTTGAGAATTTCACATTGTCGGGAGAGTGGTCACTTTGTGTGAATATACTGTTAATGTTTGCTGTCGATGATTAACAGTCATATGCAGTGAAGAGTGAAGAC
>Ga0056132_1000161_pt1 | contig 14402 bp, 8 predicted proteins | sample WorMetLIZISLAND2_3_FD_71119 | JGI IMG/M metagenome (GOLD analysis project Ga0056132, IMG submission 71119) | Marine gutless worms symbiont microbial communities from Max Planck institute for Marine Microbiology, Germany - Olavius clavatus LIZARD... ...
ATCGCTCACTGTGACAGCTTGTCCCAGATTACCTGCAGTGCTTGTAGTCCACAAAAATAAATGCTTTACTGAAAAAAGCCAAGAAACTTTCGATGAATGTAATAAATTGATTCTTGTTTACAAGTTAGTTTACATCACTCAGACATGATAAACAACGTTACTGAGCTGTTTTTTCAGTCAGTGTTAGTCTTTACAATATGAAGAATTCTGAATGTGCAAAAAATCTCAAATGGTCACACAAAACATGCTGTAACCTCACTAACCTGGCAATAGTTAGTTAGACAAAAAGTTCCACTGGCATTATGAATTTATTAACAAATACGTAAAATTTTGTGACAAAATTTCAAGTGGATGGCAATTTTGCCACATGTACAGATCTGTGACAATGGTAAGTTTCTTAATTAATATTCTTAAATTGCTAGATGCAGACAAGACAGATAACCAATAACCATGCAGTCTTTTCAGGCAGATAAAACGATGTCATTTTTGCACTAGTTGACAAATGTACTGGTATACTTATTCCATGCACAGATGCTTGGTTAGTCATGATGTCAAAGTTCTAACCATTAATAAACTGTGATTTATGCAATTCCTAACAAAGCAGCATCGCACATAAATGAGCAAACCAAGAGAAGAGGTCCATTAAATGGCCTTAATGACGGTCAAAACATTACGCTCACATCCTCATGCTGTGAACCGGCTTCAGCCTACGCCCGTTACTATGTTTTTGGTTAATAGATGCTGAACAGGCATGCAGTTTCATCACATCATTATATATGACTCATACTATTATTACCTCTGTTCTTGAACGTTACACTCCAGCTCGTACATTACGTTCATCCGACGCTAATCTGTTGTCTGTGCCTCGTGTCCGTACATGTTTTGGCTCTAGAAGTTTTTCTGTAGCTGCACCCACTATTTGGAATTCTCTTCCTTCTGACATTCGTAATAGTTGTTCAATAGCTTTCTTCCGTCGCAAACTAAAAACATTTTATTTTTCAACGTCTAGCCATGTCTAGTGCCCCCTCACTCCTCACCCCAGCGCCTCAGATTCGGCGAGTTACTCCGACATCGTGCGCTTTATAAATTAAATTTACTTACTTATTTACTTACTTACCTTCTTACTGGATAGGCATAATTTTGAGGCATAATTTTGATGCTTGAGTGTAATAAAAATGTGACGATGACGACGATGACGATGATGATAATAACAATAGTTCTAAAATTTGCTGTGCTAATGTTATGACGACAAGCAGCCATTCTAACTACCGGCCTGTCTAGCCTGCATAGGCTCCTACGCAGTGCACTGGTACTCAAAATATCTCTGCACCGACTTACATCATTCTCTTTGCGGCCGATGATGTAATATGCTTCGGCGTGGTCAATGACGTCATCAGACGTAGCAGGTACTTGCGATAACTCGACAACGCTCATGCCGCCTCCGTACAGCGGCCGCCACAACCCTGTACCTTCATCGCGAGACATAACCTGTGCTCGCGCCCGGTACAGGCTCTCCAGCCTAGCAACGGTGTCCCTGTCACAACCACACAGCAACATACAACACACACTTCTTCATTATGCCACTCCCGCGCCCTCAATGGTAACGTTATACGTCCATTGTACATAACGTTAACACTCACACTAGGGCCAGGGTATCGAGACTTCTCTGGGCCCGGCCTGGGACTGAGAATGGGGGTAGCCTACAGCAGGCGCCTTGAGTACGGCGGCCCGCCCCAGAATGTTTTTTATTATTATTTTTGGGTCTCAAAAAGCGTATTTTGGTGCGTTATCCGGCCCTGCTGACGTACATACACTAGACGGAAAATGTTAAGTAATTTGTACTTACCCTGGTGGGCCTATCTGACCTGTGGGCCTGGGCCCGTCCGACACATGGCTGATATTCCTCTGGTTTGCACGCACCGTTTTACCATCATTTTCGAGGGCTCAGTGCTCTGATGCTGATGACTGGGTATCAGGAAAGGGCATCTGGCCTGTGAAAAGTCCTTCAAGACTTCCCACAAGTGACTTTTGGGAGCCGGCCTAACCCGGAGTTACCGTAGAAAAACTGGGCGATAAATCAAAATGTGTAGTAGTAGTAGTATTCTTTATTGGCGAACTCTATGATGGAGCGTTGCAGCACTGACGACTTGAAGCCACACGTCCCTAACTCTTGCTTTCCTCCAAGCCGTGTGGATCCCGCAGTTCAAAGGACTGAAGGTCATCATCCATTCAATCGACTGTCCTCACTCAGCCAGGTAGTTCTCCGGTGACATACAGGCCTTCTCCAACCAGCAGGTGGTCTAAGTGCGGCAGCAATGACACGGTGATCGTCCTGCTCGGGAGCGGTACGAGCAAGGTGTCCAAAGAAACGCAGCCGGAGCGACTTAATCTGTGTTTAACTGTAATAGGCGGTAGTCGTGGTCTCCCAGAGGTTTCATAAATGAAACCTTTTCCTTTTGAATTGCTGGGCTGGCATTGGAAATTGCTAGTTTAAGGGTGGTATGGGATGGGCCACAAAACGTGTGTGGGCGTACACTACTGCTATCATACACCATACACTACATTACGACCACAGCACTCTGTCACCGCGTGACGGCGTGAGGCACAAGCAATCAACTTAGGTGCACAGTGCACTGCCTTCCTCTGGCGACGACTCTCTCTCACTCAGCAATTAACCTTTCAAGTCCTATATCATTTACAGTCCCCACCATTCAACAGACAGTGACGATGGTGACGATATTTCTTTTCAATATTTCAGCCACGGACACGCACTACTGGCAGGCCTTTAAGCGATTTTAAAAAAATTATAATGACTGCATAATTAATTATTTCAGTCACATAGTTTTAAGTGCATCTGGTTTTTAAAGGAAAATGCTCAACATACATAATAGCCAACTTATTAAGGAAAACACAGAACTGAAAATTACAAAGTGATTTTTGCCACTGCACTAAAATCTTTAACGACTTAAATTTTTAAATCACATTTAAAGCCTTAAAATGTTTGTTAATGTGCTAATTTAATTTAACAGCTCTAAATACCGGTCTAACTACCACCAAGGCTGATCATATACAATATGCTAAATGGCATACTGTCTTTTAATTAGAATAATAATAATAATAATAATAATAATAATAATGTGAATTTATACACGTCTTTAGTGTTGAAATGACATTTTGTGTAGAGCAAGTAACAACCGCTATGTTTAGTTTTAGGCAGACAGCCACACCACTGGATATTATCAACAGTAGTAGTATATAAGTATGTCAAGGACGTTAGCAGTGCAGAACTCTAAATATAGAATCACGATCACGAAGTCCACACTGAGGCTGTTGACTACCATAATAAACGCGGCCATCCCCTTCAAGGCAGAGGCTCCGCCGCCGGTTAAGTTATGCGGCAACTCTGTCAGGCAGTAGTACTTGTATCACACTTTACATGACAGGTACCCGTGTTAACCAACTCCAGTACGCGTGCTAACTAAATAAACTTAGACGGCAGTGAAATGCCTGAAATTAAATTTTCTGCCCTTCACTAACAGTGACAATGTTATTTCCAACAACTGGCTTATTATATCTGCGGCTTGTTAGTGCACTGTCTGTCTGTCTATCAGCAGGAATATGTGGAACCTTGTGGGCATTTTTTTTAAATAAAATGTTTATAAAAGGTAGGCTTCGGGAGATCACAAAAGTATATATACGCAACACTGATATATAAATTTTCACAACGGGCTTCGGCTTCAACAATAATTTTTGAGGGAAACACAACTCCAAACGCCAGTCAGGTTAAACAAAAGCTGAAAAAAGTTAGCGAATTCCCCTAATTTCTCAAAATCGAATTTCAGCCTCAGCGATTATCCCATGCCAACTGAGCACAGCAATTATGACCAAGGAACGTTCTGGATACACGTTTTGGTCAGAGAGTTTCATTTCCAGAGCACTTCAGTTTTCAGTGACATATGCTCAATTTTGCACATGAAAGTGTGCTGCAGCACAGCAGGTGACCATGTGTATCTACAGCGAGAGCTTTCTTTAAAATATTAGTATCATTAGCCTAAGCGTGAAAATGAAAAATCTGAGCCCTTTGTTGTCCTGAATGTGACAATCCGGCCATCAACAGCAAGTATACAAATGATCACAATGCCACACTAACAAAGGACACCATGCATAGTTACTGGTAAGATCAATACCAGCATATGAAACAAGCAACAAGCCTCGTGTGTATATCAAGCAACGTTAAAAACGTGGCCAATAAATCAGAAGCACGGTAACACTAACAGCCAGCATAAATTTGTCAAACAATACATCACGTCTACTGCACCAGCATCTCGGCAACTCAGTGCATCTGCTCTGTTGCCACAAGCCTCCACAGCTTCTACAGGCTACTGCAACGCCTCAAGGACAAGTCCCTGAGTAGTCCACCAATATAATCAATCAATCAACGTTAATTACTTTTTCATCACACGGTTTTGTCAACCAAAAGAACTTGCCGCATTGCTGTTTTGTCCACTTTCACAGTTTCACTGAAATGGCCACATTTCTACTTTGTTTTGACGTGATACATTACAACTGGCTCCAGTTCTATACACATCTTTATTTCGCCAAGAGGCATCAAAAAACCAATAAAGCCAAAAACAAAAAGCCAACAGTAACTGAGCAAAGAACTTAACTAACAACTTACGAATCAGTGCTGGACTGCAATGAACATATCATATACTCTACTCGCAACTCGCAAGCTATGCTAAAAGAGATGAATTTTTGTTGCTTGAGTATAATTATTACTTTATGGTGGTGTAAAGCCACATTTCCAATGCTGCTGCCCATAGTGTCATACACACGGCATCAGCACCAGAACGTTACCATGTCAGTAGATTCATGGTTCACCAAGGTGATCTAGCAACTAAGTCACCAAGCACGGCCAATCCCACTGTACACACTAACACGTAGGCCCAGTGCTGCCTGAATCCACTGGTTGTCACTACACTACAGGCCGCTATAGAGCAATCACGTACTGTACTTCCAAGACGTACAGCAAAGGTGTGCTCAAAAAAGGCTGGAATACCTTAATACTGACGAATTCAAGACATATAGGTCACATCAAGCATGACCCAGATCAACAACAGCAAACGATTGAAGTATCATTGAACCGACCTATATTCTTCTTCATCTAATCAAAGTTGAGTGACGCTGCTAACATTCTAATACAACAAAACGACTCTACCTACGTGTTCATTCCATGTTATGTTTATATTTAAAATGTTCATTAATTTATTTCAAACTGAACGTGAACAAGCAAATCTTTGTGATGTAAAGAATAACTTATGAATCGTTGGCGTGACATGTGATCTGTCAACAGGTGACCAGTTAAATCACACAGCAAAACGACTTTGTCACAGGCGTATCTAGGAATGTCTTCAGGGCACCCTGATACCTGGAGGTCACTGGGGTTCGGGGCGGAAAATAAAGAAATTTGGCACAATTTAACAAATGTATTTCATAAGAAAACCAGATGAAAAAAATTGTGGTTTCTGTTTTGTTCACAACAGAAGTTTTATGTGATGAGGTCTGCTTTCTGATTTTTGGAGGTCCCCAAGGCTCCCCTGACTACGCCTCGTGAGGACTGGACTTTCCACGAACTTCTGTTCTGGGGAAATCAGAATGGATTCACGACCACGCAATCCGCCCACCTGACACTTTTACTATCACTGCATTAATAATTTTAAAACATGGCTGTTTGCTGCAACACTTACACCCCGACATATATCTTAAAAACAGCTGCCACAGAAAAACCTCGTCTACCGCTCCCCTTACCATTGAAACCTGTACAGTACATGTAACATAACCACAGTACCACTAGCTAGGTATTTAGTGGAAAAGTTCATAAATATACTGCTTGACATTAAACAACACGCAGTGCTTATCTACAGAAGCAGGAGCAAGGGTTATACATGATGTTAACCAGGCGACATTATCTGTCATCTTGAGTTTGTCAACGGCAAACGGCAAAGCATGCAAAATGTTAGGCTACTAGAGGGACGCAGTAAAATCTACTTTGAGCGAAATATACACACAGGTGATCCGTGATCGTTACGGAAATTACACTTATAAGCAGTTTCTCTACTGCCAGCAATTTTTCAGACTTTTCAAACATTTCGATAGTGATCACTAATTTTTACTGCGCGATGCACTATTGCGCAAAGCGCAGTCTTGCGATCGCATGTCGTCTGTCCGTCCGCCCATTAAAAATTTCGGGAAAAGTAGCCGGTCAGGGACTCTCGAAAATTTTCAGGGCACCCGTGGTCATCTTTGCGGTAGCTCAGCTTTCTTGTTGCATTAGAATACGTTGTTCATGTAACTCATTTTATGCACTTGTGCACCATATGACTTATGCAAGAAGATAAATAACCACTTAACCAGGCTACCAATTACAGTGGTACTCAGCGCATTATGCCGGGCACAGCGTCATCAACCCCTGCAGAGATAATTGGTCCGTCCAACTGGTGGATGCGAGGCAACTGATGGATGAACTTGTGAACTGATGTACTACAGATGATTAGATGATGCTGGAACGCCACTAGGCTCAATGATGCATTGCAAACGACGACAGTGAAAATAATCACCTGGTCAATAAACGTTTGACTACAGCCCCCCTTCCCCGGTACATTTCTCAGTAAATGCATATACCCCGTGGAGTAGCTATAGAGCGCACTGGCCGGTGTGCGACAGACGCAATCATTCAACCAACGACAAGTGGATCTCCGGCAATAAGATCGAGCAGTCTAGTATGAGCAGCAGATGTCCATGTGATGTCCACGGGTGAAGCATCAGACGGTCGTAACGACGACGACGACGCCAACGAATACCGGCATCCATTGATTATCACGTAGGCGCACTTGAAACAGTCAACAATCACTGGTCGACAGGCAGACTGTGGACTCCAGTATACCAACATAAGTATACACCAGTCCTCCTCGGCTGCCACTATGTTTTACTCAGTTCAATAACTTACTTATACCACAACCTCTGACCTCGCTGTTGAGGGTCGGTGGACAGCGATAAAAACAACAGTTACTCCACTGTAGCCTGTCCGCTAACCGGATGCACTCTGGAACATTTCATAACCATTCCTGAGTCAAGACACTGGAAAATTAGAAATACTGCATCATCTATGTGGTCGACAAGAATCACAGTGCAAAAGTTACCTGCCGATACAATGGTCATACATAAACGAGTCTAAAACGGCGTGTATATTATCCAATTTATCCACTGCTTATTAGTTAGTTCTGCGCACAGCTGACGCACAGTACCGTCAGCATTTTGAAGCCTTCTAACTAACTGCTTTAAGTCGGCATCTTTCAATGACCAAGAGTCACAACCTTTCTCCTTTGACGTGAAAGATAATAGCTAGGTATAACCGTACACTGCAACCAGATATATTAGAAAATTTAGGACTTCCTCGTCTTAATTTCCAAACTAGTGTAACGGTTTTCCTCAGCAAGTTATTAACCAGTCTTCAGAGGATTTTCCGACAAACATTCTTCTATATGGCATACACCCACTTTCTGCAGTATTTTACACAATTTTGACTGACAGCTCCTTTTTAATATGCCGTAACACAACAGATGTCATTACAATCAATATATTGCAATCAATACTGCAATCAATATAAGCCAATATAGCGGAACTCCTGTCCCTTTTGCCGCGTGCATAATACTCGGCAACCTTGATATCAGATCTTTCAAACACGCTATCAGAAAAACATGTCAGAATTAACGTATTAACCGATTAATGGGCCACACTGCACAGAATCTCATTGATGAATGTTGTCAATGGCAAAGCAGGTCAGGGTCAGGCACCTGCCAAAGCACACTGTGCTCAGGTCAGGTCAACGACCACACAAACCATACAAATATGAATCAAGCAGCAGTTCACCAGATAAACTACATGAAACTGACAGTGATAAACTGAAGACCGGTGCTGTACCTGAAATTAATGCAAAGTACAATCATGTCACATTACGGGGGGAGAGGGTCGGGGGTGATAGGTCTTTGAATGAAAAGGCGGGTAATGTCCGGCGGGAGAACAGGGAACAAGTGCTGCAGTTAGTTATAGCGGATACTGAGGATGAATGAAAACATGAAGCTCCCAAGCAATACAATCAGAACCAGTTAAAGGCATACTATGCAGTAGCGTTGTGAACGGAATGATACTGACATTTGGAGGTCACTCACACTCACTAGCTACCACTGCAGGCCCACAACACGCCCACACGCCATGGCATTAATGACACCAAAACGCACACGGCTGTATTCAGTCACTGTGAACTCTGTCGGTCTTTATGAACTGTACACGTGCACCAGTCACGCAATGCTGAATACAAATGGACACAAAGGAAGGCTCCTATATAGTATATATTCAGCCCCTCACTGGCACATCGCTGGGCAGTAATTAGACTCCACAGCGTTCATCAGATTACAGGCCAGACACAGGAAACACTATTTCCAATGCATTCAGTAACACACTTCATTTCCGGTCGCCATTATATCCATTGTACGCCCGATAGTTTATCATCGTTTTACATGGACAGAGCTCACCAGACAGACAGACAGACGATGCCCCAACACGAAGCAGACTACAGTAGTATTACAGCCACATGTATTAAACAAGACATTACAGAGTATTTAGGATTAAGCAGTGGTTTCATGTGCAATAATTATTTTTGCATGCAATATGCTGCAATAAATTGCAGGCTTTCAAACATGTTAGAAAATATTCATGAGGCAAAATTGTTGCAGCCAATAACAGCATATGATGTAACTTCTTTAATCGCACTAAAATTGTGACATTTTTGGGCCACTAATTTATTGAGGGAGGAGGACCCCAAATTTCTAATCCAGTTTTATAAACTGCAGTCATCGTCGAACACGTCGGAACACGTAACAATGAACAAAGTTTAGTGACGATTGGCCAAGAGACCTCCGAGATTAGGCGGCGAGAAAAAAGCTCTAATCACCAGCAGCATTTCACAATGGCCTTCGGCCAGCCGGATGACGGGCGGCCACAATAAAACGGGAAAGGCTCTAGATCACAGTGCAAAAAAATTGCAGTTAATATTCCATACATAATTGGGAATTTATGTTCAAAATTTGGTGGCAATTGGTTCATTTTCAAAGAAGTTATAACAAAAAGGTCGATGAACCCAAGTTCGCTGACCCGAGCATAGCCGCCGTCAGACCTTAATTTAAGACGTCTATGCTACAAACATAGAAGCATTTCAAATACATCACAGCATACTAGCGCTAGTATTCAGCTGTCCATACAAATAATGTTCCATTTTCCACAAATGCGCTGTTATTGCGATATGTGTGTCTGGAGTCTCACGTTATCTACTAGTTACGAGAAAATGAAGAATAAAACAGCACAGCATTCGTTGCTGTGGTGACAAACTGAAACACACTATAGCTAGGTACGCAATACTACGCATTTCACAATACCGTGAAACACCAGGGAGTAAGTCTCATCCTACCATGGATACACCTGACATGTCGGCATACAGAGAACGCACACTTCATTGCATCCGGAGATACTACAACCGCCAGTGCAGTGCCCGAAAAAAACTAACTTCTCCAGTGGCTGCTGCAGTGAGAGGAAGAGATGTGCAATGCGATACTGGCTGTAGCGATGTGGATGTGATGACGGTGTCAGCGATCAGTCATCGACCTGTCAGAACTATCGTCAGTCAGCCCCGCTATACATGTAGCTAGCGACAGAGCAGAGCGCTGCCACTGATTTCTAGTCGAGTATGACGTCATCATCACGGACCAGCAGGTGCGGCGGCGGCGGTGCTGTCCTGCACTCGTAGTCGTTGCTTACACAGTCCGTCCACACGTGCAAGCTATTTCCTCTCAGTCGTACAGTGGACCGCGAACAAGGCCAGGTTGTCTTTCAGCGGTGCACGACACGCAGACGCTGTAGCCGGCTCAGTGCGCACCGGGAGGCTCGGATTTCCTGCAAGCGGCAGCCGCACCGTTGAGAGACAAAACTGACGGCGCTCGTCCGTCGTTAGACCCAACTGACGGGGTTCACCAGTCCAGTACAATTCACTCACCGTTAATGTCTGATCAAATTTCAAACCACGTACTATGTGCTCAGAGCTTAATGCATTGTAGCGAATAATAATGTCCGGAATAAAGCAGTAATCAAGCGATGCACCGTTCTATACGTTATGTAAAAAATACTGAATACATAAAGACCAAAGGGTAAGAATTATCTGGGCGCCAGCCACAAGCAAGACTACTCCACGATGTCCACACCCAGTAGGATTCGTACCAAGACCGTTTTCGTGTACACTGTCTTGGTATTTAACCAAGCCACCCACGCCAACTCAACCTGGCCATTCCTCTGGGAAGGTGAAACCGCGAAATAAGTACTAGCAATTGTTATGGCTATTGTGAGGGAAGAAACGGCGAGTTCTGTGTAACAGTAGGCCCAGCTACAAGACTGTTAGAACTTAGAACACTGACTTAGTTAGATGGCATTGGCATAAATATAAAAAGTTCAGGTTAAAATAAAAAAGTATACGCCCTGTTACCAGTCTTAAGTTTTTCTGGCACACCACCATCACCATGTATATAAATCTTTCGTTAAGATACATGTACAAACGTGCCAGAAAATTCCCAATTTCCATCTAATCTGAGAAATTCCATAGGAGGCTAAAATCATAAATGCATTCTACGCATATCACAATTCATAATACCAGAGTCTACAGTAAACTCACAGCAAGACGGTGCCGCAGCAAACAACGAGCAAAAACTGACAAGTTTCTTGCCACCGTTAACACGACGTTAAGACTATCCGGCGCCAGCGTAAAAGAAGCCGACTGGTAATAAATCAAGGTGAATCAACGGACGCAGGCAGGCAGGCGCTGCAGAAGATGCACACTCCACTCCACTCAATCAGACCTCCAACTCTCGGCAGCTCAGTCTGCAAGTTTAACCGGATGTGCAGCCAGCCGGTTCCAATTAGCCCAGAGGCGCGGATGTGGATTGGACTGAGAGGAAAGCGCCGGTAGCTGCATGCATGGCGTCCACACCAGCTGCTTTCTTACAGTACAGTGCACACTGACCACAACGTCACACTCTACCCTGTCTTGTTCATACTGACTGTAACAAGAAAGCCGTGTTATCGCAATGAGACTGCGTGATGTCTGCAATAATTCAAATTTTCGTTACGTCCTCCGAAAGACTCGCGTAGTTTGAAGTAAGAGCATGTAATGGCCGTTCAAGGTGTAAGGTCGCTGACTGAAAGTGTGTATGTAACATCATAGTAAGTTAAAGATCAACAGCAATCTTGGTCCTATCATGCCCCATCTGACTTCAGCAGAAAACCTGAAATATCTCAGATCATCTGAGATATTTCAGGTTTTCTGCTGAAAACAGCCAGGTGAGCAAAGAGCAATGCAGCCTCATTCCATGCTAAATTTTGAGATATTCCCATTGGACTACACTGCCAATGCTGGGGCTACAAAGAGTGAGGACTCTATCGTAATTATCCGTATAATATTAATTACTTTTTAAGTTTTGAAGTAAACCACATCCTCTGACAGACAGACAGCATTATCATATGGCAATAATGCAATGTGCACTAAGGGGATCGAGCACTAAAACTTGCAGATTTAGTCCACCATCTGATATCTAAGTCCACATAGCATCATACAAATTTATAGTGAAACTAATTTGCAGACACCATTCAACTTGAACTATACCACAAATGTAATATTACGGCTAAGCGCAATAGCAACAGTCATCAGTCACTTATCAGGGGTGCCCGTAGGCATGGGAAAGAGAAGCAGGTGCTCCTGGAAAATGAGATGCAAAGACAAGAGAAGAGCGTGAGGAAACTGATCTACAGTCAAGGAGTTTGTGAAAAAGAGTTGGGTCAAACAGGCTTTGCCAGAAAATATTGTGGGGCCAAATCACTCCTGATAGTTGCATGAGTTTCTACCCCTGTGTCATGTACACTCACGTCAACACGGCTTTGAGCAGCAGCCATGTCAAAAAATTGTCAATTGAATAAGGTACAACGCAAGAGAAAAGTTCAGAAAACTTAGTGGTTGGTACTACAACTCACACACAGTCACTGAGTGGTTACAACCAACTGCATCAGCAGTTAAAAAGCACCACCGAGGTGTAGTTTAGATAATTACAGCAACTACTGTAGCGTGCCGCAGCAATTAGGCTGAATGTCGCTGATGTCACCCGGATGCCACATTTAAACGTTACAGTTAGCTAGGTGCAGCACAACGTCTGTGTGTGCAGTGCACAGTGCTGATAATTCATACATCACTCAACAATCGTCAATTGCATTCCAGTTGATGAGGCATACAGCCAGTTTTGCAAGGCAATACTCAAAAGCTGCCAAAGATTCATTTCCATCCCTAGAGGATTTACACCAATATACAGTCCATGTCTGCCTTCAGAGTCTGCTGAACTTCTGAAAAAGTATGAAGAATCGGGAGACCGGATATCGCAGAGCACGTCATGATTGAGTCTTTAGACTCAGCTCGGGGTGCATGCTGGGAGGAGACTACAAGTAAACTGGACCTTTCCAAATCTAATCCAAGTAGACTGGGTGCTGCAGTACATCCTCCTGCCAAGTCTCATCCACCTGTCACTACAAACAAAATTGCTACTCACCTGTTAAAGGTGGCCAGTGGACAGAGCTCCTCTTGATAAGTCAGTGAAAAAGAACGTCTGTGATGAATGGATTGGAGGTGTTACCATACCTTAGGAACTCACATATCAGCTGTAAACCAGAGTTACCAGACGCTGTCTCCACGACAGAGACTGACAGAGTGATCAGTGACCTCAAATCAGGTACAGCTCCAGGCTATGATTGCATCCCCCCCCGGAATTCCTGATTCACCTCGGTCCCAACTTCCCAAGGCTTGCTGTTTGTGGGAAAATTCTTCACTAGAATACCCATAAACCACCATCTTCCACGTGTATGCCGTCAGGGCCAGGCGAAAGTCATTACCTTCCAAAGCCCGGTAAAGACATCTCACTGGCAGTCAGCTACAGAACTGTCTCTCTTTGGAGCATATATTTCAAGCTATTGGATAGACTTTAGTCTTCACAGAGTAGTTCAACATTTGATGCAGTACTGTCCCCAGATCAAGCTGGTTTCCACAAAGGTAGAAGCACTTGTTATCAACTCTCTGCAGTCTGCAATGACCACGTTCATTGAAAACGGCCTCCAGCCTCCAGCAAGGTTTGAAAACTGGAGCTGTTTTCCCAGACTTAACGGCAGTATGACACAGCTTAGCACACAGGTCCCTTGGTCAAAATCGGCAAGATTTCGACGGGCAGTTGACATGGTGGCTTTATTGCTACAAAACCATCGGTTCAGATTCAACATGGATGATCAGGTCAGCGCAAGGAGGAAACAGTTAAACAGATTACCACAAGGTTCTGTTCTCTTACGGATGCTGTTCAAACTGTACACAAATTATCTCTCAACAACAGTTTCTCAAAAAATTCACCTATGAAGATGACATCTCATGTGCGCTAAAAGCCCTGAGTTTCACAGAGACGGAAAGAGGTTTAAAGTTTAAACTCGGATATCACCAGCCTCAAAGACTACTGCACCCAGTGGCGACTCATTCGAAGCAGCACAAAACAATACCCAGCGTATTCCATCTTGACAACAGGCATGCTTTAGAGGAACTAAATATCTACATATCAACAAAAACCCAGTATATCTTGGGGTCTCACTGGACAGATCCCTTACATTCCGTCAGCATGCAACAGAGCCCGCTGCCAAAATCAAGCACACGAATATCATTGCTAAAATGCTAAATTAGCTGGAACATCTTGGGCTGCCAGCGCTCAAACTCTTCGGTCGTCTGCTGTCGCACTGTGTTACTCTGTTGCTGAGTACCGTGTTCCTGCATAGGGCCGTTCCTCCCACGTCAAGATGGTCGACAGGCAACTGAACGAAACCATGCACATCGTCTCAGGGACTATTATTCGTCCAACTCCACTCCAGTGGCTTCCAGTTCTATGGGTGTCACGAAACACCGCACCGGCCACACCGTCTGCACCGGCCCCAAATATTGGTCTTTCCTGTATGAAAAAGGATTCGACGTGTTGCGATATGAAAACGGATTATATTTGAAGGTAATGCAAATGATAGGCCTAATTACGACGTGACTTGGATGATAAATGCCGCTGTGATTACAGAGATTACCCGCCAACCGCGCCGTCCGCACCGGCACCAAAATAGATATTATCTCCTGTAAAAAGGCTCAAAATGCACCTCTTGCATTATGAAACAGGCACTTCTAGGTATTCAAGAATAACTGACAGGCTTAATTACGACGTGACTTGCGGTACTGCCTGTGCGAC